>Ga0180438_10003153_pt1 | contig 25414 bp, 37 predicted proteins | sample SS_ome_12_FD_132455 | JGI IMG/M metagenome (GOLD analysis project Ga0180438, IMG submission 132455) | Hypersaline lake sediment archaeal communities from the Salton Sea, California, USA - SS_3_D_2 metaG | ecosystem: Environmental > Aquatic > Non-marine Saline and Alkaline > Hypersaline >... | reverse complement strand
TTTTAATTTTTTCATAGCTTTTGATATATCCTTGGATATCTTCATCATTAGAATGACCTAAACCTAATATGTCAGCTTCAATTGAAAGATGAGCGCGAGTACCACGATCAGCTGCCGGCTCCAAGTAACACAGTGGGACGAACTCGACGCCGCTGAAAGGCTTTAAAATACTTGTGACACGTGTATAGTCATTGATATTTTTTTCTTTTATCATAACTTCCTTGTTTTTTTAAGGTTTCTCATATATAATACCTTGAATATACAACATTATTGCATTATATGCAAATAAAAGGTGACAACATGGAAAAAAAACCACTTACTTTTCGTGAGTTTTATGAGAAATATCGGGTGCCGTTAACTAAAGTTGCTGAAGAGTGCAATTTGAATTATCACAAAGTTTATCGATTGCTTGAGCTAAAGCATATGCCTACATTAAGGACAGCTGTTTTAATTGAAAAGTACACTAAAGGTGAGGTTCCTTGTGAGATGCTTTTACCAAAATCTGTGAGAGAATCCCTTGAAAAAGGGGAGATGAGCTAAAAAAAATGCCGACCCGAAAGCCGGCAAAAACAAATAATCGAAACATGATTCATAAAGATATGATCGAGTTCAGTAAAAATGTTAATGAATTTTATCTTTGATGGGAACAAAAAAACCCCTCAAAAAGAGGGGCCAATAGAAAAAGCACAAAAGGTAAAACCTTTGTCTCCATGAAAAATGAGATAATTTCATAATGTAAAAATAGACCATTAAACGCAACAAAGTATAAAAATGACAGATATCAGTAAGTGCGTGGGAGAAGGATGTCCTAAAAAAGAGCGGTGCTATCGGTATACGGCTAAGTGTCATCCGACCTGGCAGTCGTATATAGATGCTCCAAGGTTGGAGGACGGTTCATGCGGCATGTTTTGGGATAATAGCCGAAAAGAAAAAAAGAAACGTACCCATGACAAGTAAAAAAGAGATCATCATCATATCAATTATTTTCTTTACACTCTTCTTTCTAAAAATGACGATCTGCCCTATCATGTCGTTGTGGTTTATCTTCTTGCCATTGTATGTTCCGGCTGCTGTATTGGCATACTGGTTGGTTTTCTATCTGTTAGTGAGGATTCGTTAAAAAAAGACAAGATTGTCATTGATCCCAGTCTATATACACCTCTTTTAATATATAGTCTTGCTCAGTAGTGCCAGATCTTATAATTTTCATGGATTTTCTATCCACTATCTGGAACCATTGCCGGTTATGATTACCATATTTTATGATACAAAACTTTTCTGCTTCATCTAATGATTTAAACGAATCTTGAAAATCTTCTGCACCGCCAATAGGGTAAAACGCCTCACCACCAAAAACTAAGTATTTATTAATTTCAAAGGTTGCGATTGGATTGTCCATTTGTGAATCTCCTTGAACAAAAAAAAAAGACGTACTACAGTTTAGCACGTCTTTTTACAAGATTTCCCAACTTAGCCTTTGGGAAAAAATGGAGGAAATAAGGGTTCCTCAGTCTCGTTACAGTATATCATAACTGTAACTTTCTGAAAGCTTTTTCTCCTTAATAGTATTAACCAGTTTTAAGGAAATTGTGATGCAATCAGGCAAATATACTACAACATATCCCTATTTTATTACAATCCTTAAAGAAAATTATAAGGAAAGTAATGTCTACTATCAAAAAAATGCACTTAGAAGACAGAATTAAAGAATTTATATATAATTCAGGGTATGAATCACCAGAAATAATTTACTTCGATTCAGAGTTGCACAGGTTTTCCGGAAGGTCTAGTAAGCCAAGTGACAAAGACGAATGGTATGTAGCGCACGAGTGGGAGTACCAAGAAAAGGTCTACCAAAAAGTCATTCTTGGATCCTGGAGGCATCCAGACCAAAAACATGTCTGGAACTCATGGGGAGAAAGCAAACTGGACCATGATAATTACCAGATCTACAAAGAAAAAGAGAAGCAAGCTAGAGAGGCGTTAGAAGTAGAACGCAAGAAAAGCGAAGAGGGTGCAGTTAAGTTTTATTATGAATTGCCAGATTTAGAAACAACCCATCCCTATTTACTCGCAAAAGGCTTTGACATTACGTTTGATGGATTAAAGGTTTATAAAGACCGTCTGGTGATACCAAAAACAGATGAGACTGGAAAGATACGATCGTATGAGATCATCGATCCTGACGGGTCTAAACGATGCGCAAAGGGATGTGTGTCTAAAAACACATTCTATAAGCTAACCGGAACCAACAAGAAAATCTATATAGCAGAAGGTTTTGCAACAGCAGCTAGTGTTCATCTTGCAACAGGAGCAACGGTTTATTGCGCCTTTTCTGCTAATAACTGCAAAAATGTTGCAGCAATCGCAATGTACCACAACAAGAACACACCAGTAACATTATGCCAAGATCTAGGTCAATCAGGCGATAAGACTGCGGAGGAGTGCGCAAAGCTTGGCATAGAGAGCATTAAACCTGTCTGTGAAGGCGATGGTACCGACTTCAATGATATGTACATGCAATCAGGTGAGGAAGCTGTTAAGAGGCTGTTGTGTGGATCGCTTCCGGAAATGCTAGATATCTTTGACATATTATCACAAGATCCAAAAGAAACAGAGTGGTACTTCGAGAACCTGATACAAAAAAACGGACGAATACTTATTTCCGCCCTAACAGGTGTAGGTAAGTCTTACTTTGCCTTAGAAATGGCAATGAGAATGGCTTTGGGTAAAAAGTTCATGAAGTGGAATTGTAAAAACACAGCAAGAGTTTTGTACCTTGAGAATGAAATGGGGTTTAATGAAGTTCAAAAAAGATTGCATTCAATAGCAAAAGACTTATCTGGAGGAAGGGAACTGCCTTTCATGGACTTTAAAATAATCACTTCTGATCAGTTTGATGAAGGTCCAGATGTAAATCTTTACTGTAAAAATACAAGGGATATCATTGATGAAATGTCTGAAAAGTTTGATGTCATTTTTATCGACAATTTTTTCTGTATGGCATCTCTCACAACTAAAGACGGTAAAGAAAATCATCATCAGGCAAGTTCTATCCAAGATGTCCAGAAGTGGATGAAAGAGATGCAAAAAAAAGGTAAGACTATAATAGTCTTGCACCATTCAAATAAAGATGGAACAGTCCGTGGCACTCAAAACTTAGAGTATGAGTTTGAAACGCATATCCAGTTAAAGGGAGAAGATCCGGAAAACATACCAGAAGAGTATGGCAGTATTATCAAGATTTCTTTTCCGAAGATGCGTGGAGGTCTTGCTAAGGAGAAAAAGCCGTTAACCGTCGGTTATAACCCTAATCTTAAATATTCCAGTAAATGGGAAATATTGCAGGTTAAAAACGGTCAGTATCAAAAATGGATACCCTAACCACAACAAACAGTTAATCCAACCGTTACGTGGCGTAACACGATGCCAGTGAAAAATAGTAATTATAGTTTAAAAAAAGTTCTTTATCAGCTGAGAAGGCAAAAGCCCGAAGGGACCACCGTGGTGTGTTGGCGTAAGCCGGAACACAACCAAAGGTTGGGGGGGTTTAAAATGGGTGATTTCGGCAGGGCAAAGCCTTGCCCGTCCCCACCCCCCAATCCTCTTGGCTCACGCCAGATCGGGGGGCGGAATCCCCCATTTTACCCCCTTTGTGCCCAGCTGTCAAGAAGAAAATAACCAAGAGGGAGTAAATCTTGGATTCATATAAAATATATCTTGAAAAGATCCAAAGAGAACAAGCCAAACTCTCATCTGGAAAGGTCATCAACCCCGCCTGTTTTCTGGACCTTTTGTCCAAACGAATGGAAAGTCTTTATCTCCAAAAGAAGAAAAAGACATTAGAAGAGTACGTTGCAGTTTTTCGACCTGGCTACAAAAGAGAAGCAATGCAACGTATAGAATCGAATCCGCGATATTTGGAGTACCAAGACTTTGTTAGTCAGTCCTGGCGCTTTCTCGGCGCTCGTATCAGCATTAAAAAGAAAGTTGAGGTAAACGCGCTGCCAAAGTTTTTATCTCTGGAAAGGGGAGATAAAGGACATTTGTTGGACATGGTTTTTTTTGATTTGGCACCGGATTGGATCCAAGAAGGGATCAAGGCTTTCCAGGGGAAAAAAGCAGCGGAAGTAAAAGGTGAAATAGTCTTTTTAGAGGAAGATATGTTTAGGATTCTTAAAAAATAAAGCTTGAAATTTTAATATAATAAATTCATTATGTACTTGTAACCCAAAGGGATAGTATGAAAATTGAAAATTTTAAACTTTATGAAAAGGGATGCTTGAAAGGTTTCTGTAATTTGAACATCAATGGTTTAGTTATCAGGAATTGCCAAGTTTTTTTCAAGCACGATAACTACTGGCTAGGATTCCCATCAGAGTGTAAAACCGATGGAACAGAGAAAAAATATTATCCATACATAAAATTTGAGAATGAAGATCGCAGAAATGATTTTACAAAAGCAATCAATCCAATTCTTAGGAAAGCTCATATGGATTCCGCTTCAGCTCAAAGTCAGCCACCTCATTCCAGTCAGTGTTCTGAGGAATTACCATTTTAATTGAGCTAAATTCAAACCCATTGCCCAAACAGCGTCCACGATTCCGTAAAGACGGCAGGACGTTTGATAAGCAACATAAAGAGAAGCTGGCGCAGAAAAAAGATTTATTGCGGTATGGTATGATAGGGGACGAGAACTCTTCATACAGCGTTTCTATGTACTTCTACTGTAAGATTCCGGAGTCATGGAGCAAAAAGAAAAAAAGACAAGCAGTTCTCGGACAGATTCAGCATAAAAGCAGGCCGGATGTCGATAATTTTGTGAAGTTTCTTTTAGACAATATGAACAGCATTATCATACCGGATGATAGTCAGATTAAAGAGATTCACGCAGCAAAGTACTATTCACTGAATCCTCGAACAATAGTGGAAATCAATATAATCGAGAGTTGACTTCAAATTATTTTTTTGATATCAGAATGTTTGAGGTAAGAGCATGTCAATAGTAAGCGGAACCATAGATTTACACCCAGAATATCATCCGGAGTTCCATTTTGCTCCGGAAACGGAATCATCCGGCTGTTGTTGTTTTTGGAAATCAAAACCGAAGAAAGTTTATGCTGTAGACGCAAACAATCTGCTTGTAAGCAAAGAAAAACTAAAGTTTCGGGAAAGAGTCGAGGCGCTGCAAAAGCTCTCTGAGATCATTAAAATGAAATTCAACGACGACCCTATTGAAAATGATAAAGCGTTCGAACGTCTTAAGCAAAAGATTGGCTTTGATCCTGATAGCGGAGAGAAGATCACAGATAAAAGATTAAGTGAGATTGTTCAAGCGATTCACGAGTTGAAAAAAGAGTTCAATGGGTCAGATTCTTCAGACTAGTGATTTGTGAAAATCAGGAATAGAAATCCAGAACAGCACATTCAATTGCTTAGAGCTTTCACCATCTTTAATTTCCCATAGCCGACCGTTCCATTTAGCCAGTCGTATGTCTTTTGAAACGGTTTTGTACCCTTCAAAAGAGGAGTTTTGATTGACCACTACGATTTTGTATTCGTTGTCGATTGGTTTTGTGTCTGAGCTATTCCAAGAGTTCATTAATTTATCTTTCTTTAAAAGATAGAAACCCCTAACGTGTAAGATCCGAAAAACACAAAAGGAGTTTCAATGTCTAAAAATACAGAATTTACCGTTACAAATCAAGTTCGTTCAAAAGCTGGAAAAAAAGCAGCTTCAAACATGTCACCAGAACAGAGAAGAGAGCGTGCAATAAAAGCTGCATTAGGAAGAAAATCTGTGAGAGATTTACCTAAAGCAACACATGAAGGAGAGCTAATAATAGGTGACAAATCTATTGTTTGTGCAGTGTTAGAGGACGGTAGAAGAGTAATTAACGAAACATCAATGTTTTCTGTTTTAGACAGATCAAGAACTGGAAGAAAACCAAAAAAAGGTAATGGGGGAGAGTTACCTGCTTTTTTAAGTGCAAATAACCTTAAGTCATTGGTTATTAATAGCGGAATAAATGGGACGCATATGATCGTTTTTGCAGGAAAAACAGGAAAAAAATGCTATGGTTATGAAGCAACTATTATTCCAGAGATTTGCAAAATCTATTTAGAAGCCGAGGAGTTGGAAATCTTACAGCAAAGTCAGATGCCAACGGTAAAAAGATGTAAAATTATTCTTCACTCTTTAGCTTCCGTTGGAATCACGGCTCTCATCGACGCCGCTACGGGATTCGAAAAGGTTCGTGAAAAGAATGAATTACAAAAGCTTTTTGAAAAATTCATTGAAAAAGAGCTAAGACCTTGGACACAACGGTTCCCGTATGAGTTTTTTGAAAATCTTAAACGTATGTATGGACTAGAGCATTTAAAAGGAAATCCGTCATTTTTTGGACATTTGATTAATAACTATATCTATGAAGAAATAAGTCCAGAAATCCTTAAAGAGCTGAAACGTAAAAATCCATATAATGATTCAGGGAATCGTAAGCATAGGCATCACCAATTTTTAACAGAAGATATTGGATGTGATGCATTGAAAAAACAAATTGTCAAAGTTAACACCTTGTTAAGTGTGACTGATAATATTGAGGAATTTAAAATTCTTTATGATAAAACAAAACGAAAAACCTAATCGTTTGATGTTTTACAAATCAGACTTTCGATAATCTGTAGAAGCTCTTGTATTGATGTCATCACATGAGCTTCTTCGCCTTCTTCGTAGTCTTCTATGCAATCGGCGTCTTCTGCTACTGCTTGGCCTTCTCTGTATGCAGCTCCATCTTCATCTGATCCGGGATACTCTTCTGGCAATTCGCATACGTACATTGCATTCATTGCTGATTGACAGCTTTCTAGGTATCCATGCCCAGACTGGCCTTTCATCTCGATTTTCATCGGCTTTGAATTGCAAGACGCAAATAGTAATAGTGGCAGTAAGTATTTCATTTTCTAATTCCTTTAGTGAAAATTGTAGACGGTTCTGGCATAGGCTCATTTCTAAGCTGTTTAAATATTTTTTCTTCAACCTTCTGTACGTTTTTCAATACACGTAACTGAGCTTCGTACAATTTAGATGGCAAACATTCGATTGCCGGACTTCTTCGCAACATTCCGTATGCTGGAAATTCTAATGTATTTGATTTAACCAATTTCATTATAGATTCCTAATTCATTCAATATCCGTTCCAATAGTATTTCTGTTGTTTTTTCGTCTTTCAGATCACCATGCTTAAGATGCCGTCTTGCTAAGTTGTATACTGAACAAATAGACGAGTGCATATCTCTTGCTCTGTGGAAAATCTCAAGCTCTGAATTTTCTTCGATAGGATCAAACTGATATGTTACTTTCACTAATTTCCTCCTCGGGAACCCAAAACCATTCGATTTGTCCTACGGGTTCGATATCTTCAAATTTAACTCTAACGAAAGCTTGCCCTTTGTATCGAGTAAGACCCTCATATTCCCTGTCAAGAAATAGTATACCTTGACATCCCCAGTCTTTAGGTTCATCTACCAGGACTATCTGTCCACCATAAGCTTTATGTGAGGGCCTAACTTGAACCAATTCCCCTTTAACTAATGCTCTTTTTTCCATGTTAATCCTTAAAATAAAGATAAGCTTCAACAGCAGCATTTCCAAAAAGGAAAAATCCAGCAATATTGACTAGAAGTGCTGAGTTCCATGCGATTCCAATAAACGCTATCCCTAAGCAACCTTTAATAATGATATTGTTCTTCATCTTGTTCCTCCTCGATTGGATAATCTGTAGGGTTTGGCCATTCTACTGCCGATGACATCAAAGTGAAAACAGTTAGAACTTTAAGTATTGTCATTTAAGTCTCTCAAATAATGGTAAGTCAATAATCTCGCATGGTTGCTCAATTGCACGCAATCGATCATCGATGTCTTTGTACTGCTTTTCCAGCATACCATGTCTCTTAAACAACCCTTTTCTCAAATTGTTCAGCTTTGTTTCCATCAAATGCACCTCGTCCCAGAGCATTTCAGTTTCCGGCTTTTGTTCAAAATTAAATTTGAGTTGCATTACCCTAAAAACCAAATTGTCGTTGAAATAATAGCAAATGCAAGCGTTGAAAACGCAAAAAACTGTACACGTTTTTGCAAGCTTTCGATCCGATGATCTTGACGATCTAAAATCTCCTCTGCAAGCTTTAATTCCGATTTCAAACCTCTGATTTGATCTGTAGTTTGAGACCGTTCTCTAGCCCATTCGTTGATTTTGTCTTGAGCCTGTTGTTTTAAGTCCTGCTCATCTTCAAGAGACTTTTTCAAAATAACTTTTTCTTCTTGTAGTTGCGTGACTTGGTCGCATAGCTCTTTCATTGTCTCGCCATCTGGAGATTTGATTTCATTCTGCAACTGTACGATTTGCTCGTTTAGTTCATCAATGATATTTTGCAAATCTGCTTTTGTTGGAAGTCTATTCTTTGATCCTTTTAATCGTGCCATTTTACCCTCTATGTTTTTTGATTTTTTTGGCTTCCTTGCCATAACTTTCCTTAACCTACGCACCCGCCTGGCGTTATTTTATATGTACCGTCACCGTTTGGAGACACTTCGACATTAGCCACATCTGTTGTCTCTTCTTCTGTTGTAGAATGTCTCCATCCCTCATAAAACCAGTCCCCTTCAAGAACATAACCTACTTTTGCAGAACCGGAACAGCTAGTTAATGATGCAATAGCGCATAGGCATAAAATCCATTTACTCATTTAAAAAATCCTCATGTTGTTTCTGATAACATTTACGTTATCTCTATGTGTGTTTGTTGGCTTAAACAGCCAGTTAAAAAATCTTTTCATCAGTAATCAACTCCAAAGCAATAGTTGCATCCGCCAACACAATCGCAGTAATCTTCATCTAGCCGCTTCTTGTAATATTTAAGCTCTTTAACACTTGCCTCTAAATTTTTCGGTAATTCATCAAGGTTTATTCCAAAAATTTCATGGATAAAAAAACACGCTTCAACAAGATCATCATTTAGATTTTCAGATGGAATATCTTGTATAGAGTTAAAGATAACACTCAAATTTTCATCCAAATTTATGGCATCTTCTTTATCAATTACATTGTTTTTTACTAGCAAATCCATTTTACTCATAATGACCCTTCTAAGCCCGGCCAGTCACCGGGCGCTTTTTTTTAACAGAGTTTTCAAATGACGTCCATCTTTTATGCCATTATTATAGCATGAGTTGCATATATCTGCAATGCTTTATGAGAAATATATTGCAGTCTAATAGGTAAAAATGTAGTATTGTGTTATGTTTCAAAAACTTATGATTGTTCAAAAAAGGAATTTCAATGACAGAGCTAACAGTCAGCATTAAAGGATCAGAACAGACGTATAAACAAAAGTTTATGATTTACGAAACGTTCAAATGGGCTTTTGATGATCCTATTGTTTTAGAGTGTGTCGAAACAGCTAAATCAAATGCTAAGATTCCTGATATTGATGATATTAAGATTAGAGGATTAATCGTAATCCAATGAAAAAGACATTTGCAGTATTCACAATACTAATAACATCTTTCTGCAATGCCACACCTTCATTGCACAAGGTGACATTTGAAAAACACACATACATTTGCATGGCAAAATTTGGAAGACCAGCAGCAGGAAGCTATTTTTCTCATGATCCGGAATGTGAGCAATGCAAGCGTAATGCCGATCCAAAATATGGAAAGCACCAAGTGAGCGAGTGGTTTACTAGGTAATTTTTGTGTATTCCAGGACTACAATCCCATCATACGTCGAATAATTAGCAGTTGTTGTAATTACAACATTGGACGCAGTCAACGAAATATCAATTGTTGGGGAAGGTATAGAGATGGCAAGCTTGTTTGTTGAGTCTGTAGCCGCACCGTAGATCTTTAAGAATCTTACCTCATCTGTAAAAGAAATACCATGTGGAGCAGTATTCATTGCAGAGTTAGGTAAACTCCCAAAATCTACAACAGTTCTAAAGACGGGAGCATTGTTTCTTGCACCACCAAACATAGTCTGAGACGTATTGATCTCACCTAGACGATATTCTCCTGTCGTCTTCCGATTCAAAACTTCTTGAACCTTTTGCACACGCTCTATTAAAGGCTGCCTAGCTCTTTCATAAGAATTTGGAAGATAGAACGTGGTTCCTAAAACCGGTGCGCCTTGGCTCAATTTGCAAGCCTCCCTGACTTTCTGACATAGAGAACAACACTATCCAATTGAAAATACATTCCAGGTGGTTGAAGAGGCATATTCTGATTATTGATTGTAATCTCAAATTGTACAAAGTTTCCGATCTGCCCTACCCAAAACTTTCGAAATATTTTAGTTTGATCAGGAGTATCGATAATGTTTTCTTCCGGCTGGATCTGTGTGGACCAAAATGAGCTTCTATTTAAAGGGTCGCTTTTGTAGTCAAGATATAGGTTCAGATTAAAGATTGCATCAGGATCGCTTTCAAGTAGAAGGTCAATATATCCCAAAAGAATCTTTTTCCCTTCTTCAATCATATTGAACTTTTTAGAAAGTATTCTAAAATTCGGAATAATAGCGCATTGACCGCCTCCCAAATAAGTTCCTGCTGTCAGTTCTACAGGATCAAAGTTCCCTGATCCATCCAATTCAAAAAGAGAGACGTTATCTGCATCTACATATCCGATTTGATAGGTGTTTCCATTCAACGCTGTATAATCGCCAATGGTCCCTGTTACATTGATAAATTCGCCATCTTCAAGATTATGATTAAGTATCTCAAGCTGTACCTGACCACCGACAATGTTGATTGCAGAGATGTACATCGAAACATCATCAAGCGTTTGCTTGCCGATATTCATAATGTACCCTTGCTGGTTACCCGCAACGATGTCAGGATACTTAGACTGGTTACTACCTTCTCCCCATGTCTGCGTCCACTCTGCCCATGTCCAGGTTACATCTGCCCATGTTGTATCGTTAGTTGGCTGAAAGGTTCCAAAGCATGTCAAATTATCCCGGAAGAACTGCCACGAATTGTCAATATAGTTCCAAACTAGCACTCTGTTAGGGTAAGTGCCATTTTCATCCGCTCTTGGGTATGTCCAATAAGCCAATCGGTTGTTGTAATCTCGTGATCCATGGACACGTCTACGTCCATCATTTCCATTATGAACGGTAAATGCAAAGTCAGGGATATCATTATTGATTGGAAAGGCATTGATTGAATCAGAAGAAACGACAAACTTATCTCCTATTCCCACAACTTTATCGTCAAAGTTTAGCACTGAAAAAGTGCTTTCAATTCCAAGATCAGTATTTTCCCTTTGATCAATCACAGGAACCACGCTATCACCTGTCCAGCTCAAAAGCCATGATGATCTTTCTGTGAATATGACAAGACTATCACGTACGAATCCAAATGATTTGATATGCTCATTGGTTGGCAAGTCAAAGAAAAATCCTCTTCCTGGTATGTCATCTTTCCAAGCATCGGCTTCTAATGGATCACCGATCTGCGATCCCCTGACTCTTTGGGGATATTGTACTGAAGCACCTAAACTTGTTCCTTCAAAGGTATTCATGGCTAAAAGCAATCCACGGAAAGGGACTAAGAGGAGTGCTTTATAAAGCTGGTTTGTACCTGCGTCATCTAGATCCGGATTGAAGTTAGTCCAGGAAACACCATTATAGTAGCGGATAGGATCATTTGATGAAAAATTAGTTACCCAGAAAAGATCACGATTCAGACTATCCTGATAGTAATTTGTGGAATAGAAAAAATCACTGTCAGTTCCAGTCCACGTTGTTCCTGCTGCTAGCTCTTCAAAGAACCCAGATCCAGAGTTGAAAGTATAAGCGTATGTCGTATCAAAAAAAACGGTTTCTTCATCATTAATACTGGATTGTTCGTATGTACGAATACCCATTGATGGAAGATTTGGAAAGTAGCAAAAGTCAATTGAAACAGCCTCACTTCCATAGTTGCCGGCTGAAAGCTCAATTGTAATTGCTCCTGTTGCATAATTGATGGAACTGTTTGCGTTATCTAGCGTTGCAGTCCCACCTGTTTGCGTGAAACCACCGGCCCCGTCATCAGTCACAGTAATCAATGCACCAATGGTAATAGTTACAGTAGAAACATGAATAGATGCTGTGGATTCCAGAGACAAAGTTGTAATGATATTATCAGTAAGAGTTGTGCCAGCTGCTGGTGCATTGTTCAAAGCTTGTGCAGTGAGGCAACGTCTTAATCTTCCCAGCAGTCTATTGCCTCTTCTCCTTAGAATACGATCACGCCATTGATAACAATTTAAAAGATCAGCAAACGCATTGTTATCGATCTTAAATGCCTCTTTGCTAAGATCGACACCTTTGTCAAACTTATCATTGCGTATAGGCGTAAAGCTCAACCGATCCTCCTAAATATGATTACAGAACCTCGAATAGGATCAACTAAAGACCCTGTTTGAGCATTAACAAACTGAACTTTGATAAAATTGGTATTTACTGAATTATTATAAGTTGCATTGGGTAATATACTTGCATAAATAATATCGCTTCCTATTCCTTGTATACTCCATTCATAATCATTGTTTGGAAGAGGTGTATCAAATGTAATCGTGTATTTTCCTGTAGAGTCTCTTACTACTGTTGAAGCGTTGAAATTAGATTGCGCAACCGGTCCAACACCTCCAGTAAAATTGATTGCAGCTGCTGGAAACAACCCTGTGAAAAGCAGCCCATCCTTGGTAAGTTGATAGACTGTTCCGTTAGAGGGTCTTCTCACAAACAATTCAATATTGCTGTCATCATCTTGTTTTGCAAATAAAGCAAACTCATCAGAAGCAGTTGTTGGATCACCATCAGCAGTTTGATCTTTGAATCGTGGAGTTTTGTGTTTTCCTCGATCATTTACAGTAGAAGAAAACATGTAGTGATCGATTCCAAAAATATCATCGATTCCATCATTGTTTGCCAAAAGCTTTGGTTGTGAAGTAAGACCTTGGTCATCTCTGTTTGGTTCACCTCTCGTATACGTCATGCTACCATCCAGATTTTTACGTTGAATTTGTTTCTAGGTTGCGTAACCCCTTGCAGAGAATTAAACGCAGTGAATTTAATGAATTGATCTGTAACAGATGACGCATAAGTTGCGCCGGACACATAGATACCTGACAATAGAAATGTATTTGGAGCATTTCCAGGACTGTTAAAGACCTCTACTGTCCAAAAATAGTCGTCTGTCGGCAGTGTATTTGTGAAATTAACTTGATATGTAATGAATGCTGGAGGAGCAGGAGTAGTAATTGTAATATTCGATACATTATAGGAATTAAAAACATTTCCTTTGGTATCAATCAAACAAGAAGCACCCAGGACAATGCTCCCCATCTTCTGCACAGATCCAAAGGTATCATCACTAATTAATGCAGCGACTGTTCCACTAGATGGTTCTCTTCCATAAATAGATTGAATACCGGTATCTTCTTTTGTATAGAGCGCATATTCATCTGTTAATGTCGTTGGATCACTTGATTCATTAGGGAGAGTAAACTTTCTGTGCTTACCACCATTCTCTGGATCAGAAGGCGGATAATGATCTTCGCCTATCACATCATCACGCACAAATCCATTTCTACGTTCCTGTTTTTGCCAAAGAGAAGTTGGTTGGTTAGCGGAAGGGATACCTCTAGTATATGCCATCGTAGTAATTGCCTCTGTTGTAAGGAGAATTGTTTACATAGATGGTATTTGATCTCATATTCTCATCTTGTATCGCTGTCTGTTCAACAATGATCGTCTCTTTCTCTTTAAATGTAGGCATCAAAACTGCCAAGCTATCTACGTCTTGCCTGTCCTGTAAAATCTTGATCGCAGCGCCATAGGCTATGTACTCCCACCAGTAGTTAAGTTTAGGACTTTGGTTCGTCGCTATAAATGCAGTAGGAATAATATAAGCATCATATTCAACTTTGTACGTTGCATCAGGAACAGGCCTGAGTATGATTTCATTATTTCGGAAAAAAACAGCATTGGGCTGGTTCTGTTGTACGGGAACATATTGAAAAGTGATGTTTGCTCCACTATCGATAGTATTCCCAAAGGTGACTGAAACCGTAGCACTCGCATAGTCTACTGTTCCAGTTCCTGTGCTTCCGGATACTTGACTGACCATTGTTCCAGAGCCATCATCTTGAAAAACTTCCTGAACATTATCGCTTCTGACAGCAGAAACAACAACTTCACTTCTTAAAAGTGGCAATGAGCTAACAGTGAGAGAATAAGCTCCGGCAGTTCCATCACCAGAGCTTGTCATGCTTTCATAAGATTTTGGAAAAAGAGCATTAAACTGGTTAAAATCTTGGAACCAATCCGCAGATTTACCTGAAACAATCGCTGGCATTTTCAGAGTACGGACTGTATTGATATCAACTGTATAGCGATCTATACCTTGTTGTGTATAGAAACTGCGCCTTTCAATGAATTCATTAATACGCAGAGAATAAGGAAAATCCTGTTCAATAAACGTATTGATTTGTCTTTCAATTTCGGAGTCGGATAATACAGAAGCATCACCTGACATCGTCAATCGTCTAACTTTTTGCTTGATCTGATCTAGTGTACTGTCAGCTTGCGTAACCATTAGCTAAACGTTACCGGAATAAATTCTTGAAGCTGCTCAATAACAACATCCGGTTTTCCATTAGCTTTATTCAGCGTATTGTGGGATTTTTTGCATGTTTCATTTACATACTCCGCCAGTCCCATTGGAATTGTATAGGTGTCATTATCTTTGAATCTCCAGGTTTGTAGTGGTTCACAGCCATACTTTTTATAGTGAAGCACATGATCGGCTCCTTTAGGCTCAAAATTTCTAAACCTTGCTTTAACAGGCGTACTATCGTATTTCAATTCTTCCATATACTTTTTTTTACGCTCGTCTTTCATGCTTTTCAAGTTTTTCTCACCATTATTCGTGGGCCAAACTTCATTGATTAGACCATATTTTTTGTCTGTATCATCTTGCACTTGTTGGGACATAGAAACTCCTTTTTAAGTTCCCCCCTAGATTAACTAAGGGGGAACACGGAATCAAGTTATTTATTCTGAGCGATACGCTTTCCAATAGATAACATCGTTAATGCTTCCCGCAGGAGATTGAGCACCGGCAGGAAGATACATATAGGGAACAAAGGAACCGCTTTGATAAGCAATTGCCATGTTATATCCAGCATTTGGTGAACCGGCAGGAGGGTTAACTCCGTTTTGTCCAACAGGAGATGCAATAGGAAAGCTGTCAGGATATCCTGAGCTTGCAGGAAATGCAAAAGCACTGAAAGCACTGGAATCAACATCTAGTGTTACTGTGTTATTTGCAGAACTGATAGCTACAACTTTTCCGACAACATTATCAGCTTCAACCATGCCGAACGGAGCAGGAACATTCAATTGAATTTTCTGACCAACAACATAATTGTGATCAACAGAAAATGTGACCACAGCTTGTGAAGCTTGTGAAATGTTTGTAATGTATCGTACAGCAGGATTGATTACGTCTTCTTTTGCCAAACGTCTTACTGATAGTGCAGTTGCAGCGGCAGCAAAACCTGAGGAGTCAAGAAACTCTAATTCAAATGTGTTTGTAGCAACATTTGAAATTGTGAAATCCATACCTGAAATTTGTAACATTCCAGTAGATCCGTAAATCCGTACACGATCACCGTTAGAATAACCATGCCCAGCAGCAGTCACTTGTGCCGGACTTGCAGCAGTAATTGCTGTGCCTGTTACAGCAGCTTCTGGCTGTGGCAAAGCTGTCACATAAGTAAAACCACCAGATGTTTCAATGGTATGCTCTACGGTGTCAGCATTGTCTTCTTTGGTAATAGCGTGCATAGCTGCATCAGCAAATCCGCTTTGCCACTCAGCTTTTACAAGTCTACCGGTCGTTTGTGTCGTTGCCATCTGTGTGTAGTTTAAAACTTCGAAGAAGTCAGCACCAGCAGGCAAATTAATCTTTTTTGCATTTCCGTCAGAGGTAAAGCTGTCGGAATCAATTAATGTTAAAACCATTTTTCATTCCTTTATTTTAAGCTGACTTAGTGCAACGTAGGTTAATAATCCACGCTTGGTTAGAAATCGCTCTAGCTAAGCTAAAACGTCCAGCAAGCGTTGCATTTTGCTCAACAGTAGAAACAACATAAGGATCACGATAAATAACACGTGCAGTATCCAAGTTGTTCTCCAATTTAGCAACAGATTCCATACCTTTACAGGTGATGTTATACACATTAGAACCATTGTTCGATGCGTTTGGCACAACAGATCCTCCAGACGACACGAAAAATGTGAATCTCCCGTAGAATCCGTACTCTTCTTTACGGAAATTGTCTTTATCACCAGCAAAATTAGACCTCACTTTGAAATCTTCAATTTGCCTCAGATCTTTAACAAGATCAGTAGAGCAAAGAGCAACAAAAGAATCCATGTTTCCAGAAGTTGAAAACTGATCCGTTGCTTGCACGCTATCTAAAATAGTTTTTGCGTCCTGTCCAAGTAGCGCAACCTCGATATCATCAAGATCATCGCCTGTTGGCTCTGTAGGGTTATCACCATTTAAACCACCTGTAGCATTCACAAATGAGCTAGCGCCCTCGTGAACTTCTTTCATTAGGCGGTCTTCCTTCTCCACAAGCCACTGGCCTAAAAGAAGTGTGAATTTGTTAAGCACTCTGTCATTTTGATACATGGTCACTTGATCGTTAACCACTAGGACTTTAGCGAAATGCTCCATCTTAGCGTCAACGTCTGTGAACTGCACAATTTCAGGTGCTGGGTCAAGACCAGAGCCATCAAGCTCACCGCCATCAGTGCTTAGTCTTTCATAACGTCGCATACGAGTGTTTTGACCCATATGATTTTCTGGGTCGTGTTCATCTACACCGATGGAATAGATAAGATTGCGACGTGGTGTTGCCAGAAACTTCTCGCTGTAGTGCAGCTGAAGCTCTGGCGACATTGAAGTATTTGTTATAATTCCTGTCATAGGAAAACTCCATAAGTTAAATTACGATGTTTTCCCTTGGGCGAAAGGGTTTACTGCCCTGGGTTGACGAAACCCGTGTACGGTCGAAGGTAGGCGAAACCTGAGATACAGCCAACCATTAAAATATCAAATTTACAAAAATCAATCTACTTTTTCGTAACAATTGGTTTTTTTCTGTATTTAGCCACGAGATTGTATTCCTATTTTTAATTCATGAAGCTTCCATAATTTCTTGACTCGTAATTGATGAAGAATTTCATATCTTTCATTCAATTTGTGGGATTTAAAGATATTTTCTATTGTTGAATCATCAGAAAGGTTCACAATTTCATGTGACATATCTTTTATCCATTCTTCAATCAAATCTATATCTCTCTGAATTTTTTCGATATTATCTTGCATAACGTCTAGCCTCTGCATATAGCTCTGCTTTTCTATCTTTGCTCAATCTTCCACCAGAATAACCTTCGCCATGAGGATTAACCCCAACACCTGCTTGTGATGGAGACTTTGGCATTTGCTGATTTCTCTCGATCTTTTCTTTGTCAGCTTGCGTCATTGGAGGAACAAACTTTTTAATGCTTTTATAAGCGTTGGCAAGGGATAAATAAGGATCTTGTATATTTTGTATGCCGGCAGCAATCTCAGGTTCGTGGTACTCTAGGTAAGCAAGATTTTCTTTTGATAAGACTTCTTGATAATCGGGATAACGAGCAGCCATTTGCTTCAAAGATTCTTGCTGCATACGTTCTTGCTCTCGCTTTCGATCCTCTTCTTCTTTCTTTTTCTTGTCTTTTTCCAGAAACTCCTTCAATTGCTTACCGGTAATCCAATCTTTATCGTCTATATCATAACCGGAAGAATTGGTTTGAGGAGCAGGTTGAGGCGCTTGTGTTTGCTGAGGCTGGCCAGATTTTAAAGCCTCTTGCAAAGCTGCAATCATTTGATCACGCTCTTCAATTTTTCGCTGTTGCTCTTTTTCTAAACGTTCACGCTCTTTCTGCTTCTCTCGAACAGCACGCCAGTTTTTTTCTACAACGTCCTCTTCTTTAGGATCAATTTTAGCTTCTGGCTCTTGATTTTGTATTTCTTCTGTTTTATCTTCTTCTTTTATTTCATTGGTATCACTCATGACAAACAAAGCACCTCACATTGATAGAAAAAATTATATTAAAGCTTTACGGAAAATGACTACCGACCTTCCGATAGAATGTATGTGCCTCCCAGAAAAAATTGAAAGCATTCTACTCAAAAATGAAATTTATACAATTTATGACGTAATAAATACAGATTTAAAGTTAATTAAGGGAATTGGACGTAAAAGTCTTGATATAATCATCGAAAGCTCTCGTCAATTCCTCACTATGTGATTGTAAATATTCTTTTTCCGTTTCCAAAAAAACTTTAGTCTCTTTGCGTCTTTGATCAATCAATTCCTGTGGATTTTTGTACAAACTTTTGCACCAATCAGCAGTTCTTTTCCAATTTTTATCAACGCTAATGAGAGCAGAAAGCATCGCTGCACATTCACGGTCCGGAATGCTCCACATGAACGTGCATTTGTCTGAGCGTCTATCATAAATCCAAACTGCCTGGTCAAATGTAGGTTTAGGAAGAAAAGCACTATAGAGGAATATTCGTTTGATTCCGTTTTGAAAAAAACGATCCTTCTTTAAGATCTGAACAATGGCAAAAGAGGGATCGCTAAGATTTTTTTTCCCTCTCTCAATACAGTCGATTAACTCCTGATCAAGAGATTCAACCATCGCTTCACCGACTTCCATTGTATCTACTTTCGTAGGATCTAGCAGGGAGCGTTTGACAAGTTGTGTGGGAGTTTCCATTAGTAATCCTTTGAATGAGGATTTGCTTTTTTCTTTACGTAGTTTGCTAGACTGTCAGCATTCATACGCTCTTGCTTTCCACCATCTTCTGGCAGACGCAAATTATCTGACTTTAAGCAATTAAACTGTTTTTCCATTCTGCCTTTAGGAAGAGCAGCGCCTTTTTTTGGCTTCATGTCCATTTTTAGACCTCCATTGTATAGGGTTGATTGACCATGTTATTGATTTCTTGCAACAATTTCAAAGTATTTGCAGCACTTTCATCAGCTTCAGCCTCTTCTTTTTCAATTTTAGATTCAACTTCTATAGATTGAGCTTCTTTTAATTGAGTACTGGCCATTTTCTCAGCTGTCTGACTCATCTTATACTGGTTTTCTGTCTGTGCACTTTGCATTTCAATTTGCGCCGTCATCTGTTGTTGTTGCATAGCCTGCTGTTGTTGCTGAGCAATATATTGTTTGATTTCTGCTTTATCGCTAATGCTTGCTTTATCAATAAAGAATTCATCAGGAACAGGAATTTTTAGTGTTTCACGGAAGTATGCGGCTTGTCTGAGTGCTAATTGTCTTTGTGTGGTTGAGTAGATGCCATCTTCAATTTCAATACCAAAACGGGAAGTATCGGGATCAAAAAACGTCGGACTTGGAGGTCTTCCTAAAATGCTGGTGATTTTTGAAGTCGTGTAATTTTTTTGTATAGATTCTACTAAAATCTCACCAATCAGTTTTTGCGTTAAATCAGCACGATCGAAAATCGTTTGAAGTGTGATCAGCCCTGCGCCTTGTCTCAATTGTGCTAAAATGCCGGACTTATCATCATCAGCTGCTCCAAGCAATTCTTCATTGATACCGCTAATTTGCATCATGTCTGCGGAAAGTTGTCTGCTAAGTTCAACCACAGATTGTGGAATAGAAGGTGCTTCAATTCGCTGTAAGCTGGTTTGATCAGCTTGCTCTTTTAGTCCGATCCCTTGGCCTTGTCCTGTTTTGAAGACATCTTTCGGATTAACTAGATGTTTAGGTTTGTAGATCCATCCAGAATTAGGCTGAGACTCAAGCAGGTCAAACTCAATGATCTTCCTGCGATTGTATAGATATTGAGCATCTCTTAAGCCTCGAACAATTCCTTGGACTCGCCAGCTATAAGCAGAAATATCCGGCTCGTAATAACAGATATATGGTGCAAAAGGGTAACGGTCGATTCCAAGCTGGTTTTCTCCATCGTAAAATTCATGCCCGTTGATGGAAATATTTAGTTTAACAGTAGGAATATCGACTTCTTGAACCATGATCCAAGGATTGAACATCGCCTGTTCTTCCGCTTCTTTTAAACTCCCTTTGTATTCACGAGTAACACCTGTCATCATATTAGTAACCATCACAGCTTTTCTAAAGTCTCGATAGTAAAATTCATCGACATAAAGAAGCTGTTCAATATTTCTTCCCATCGCTTGTGCTTGCATGGGAAATTTACCATCACGAGTTCCAGCTGGTCGCATCTTATCAATTTCAGCAGAAGCTAAAGGCATAATCATTTTAGCGCCCGATTTGCTTGTCCAACGTCTGCGCCAGATGAATCCGCAGTCGCTCAAATCCTGCTTACGGAAATTCGCATCGACTAAAACGTTTTGGAACCCAACATGATCAGCTTGCAGGTCCCCTACTAGCGGATCGCTAACAGTGTCTTTGTAGATGTGAACCCAATCCATGCCGGATGTTACGCCCCCCTCGAAAGAAGTAGAGTTAATCTCATGAATTTTTGCTTTGTTATATGTGTGCATAACCACTTGTGTCATGTCGTCAGCATCAACATCAGCACCTTCTCTTTGAGGAATACAAATAGTAGATTTCCTGTGCTGTCTTTGATATCCACATAGCATATTGACCTGCCTGCGAATGAAATTGAAAAAGAATTGATATTTCGATCGGTATTTTGCAGTGCCGATTAAATCGTTCCACAAATCTTGATCGTTAGCCTTGAATCGTTGGTCTATTCTGCCTTGTGCCCAGTAAGCAGAGTTTTGAGGATAATTTAATCGATAACATTCCTCACGGTATTTCTTTATATCAGTATCCTTCATTCATTTCCCTCATAGCTTCCTTGTAAAGCGATTCAAGTTTTTCCGCATCATAGAAATCTTCAAGCTCCCCATTAGGGAAGTGACTGAAACAGAGATATTTAAATGCGTCTGCTGCATGATCCTCCTTCTTGATCGGAGCGTCAATACCCTTGTCTGTCATCTTTGGGTCCCAAGAATAACTTTGAAGTTGCTTGATCAAATTCTTGCATCCTCGGTTAATCACTATATTAAGCTGACTCAAAAACTTGTTGCAATGTTTTATTCCAGTTAAAACGTCGTTTTTAGCATTGATAACAGGTAAATCCTTTCTTTGCAGTTCTAACTTTAAGCTAGCAGCCGCAGGGTCTACGTAAAGCGCCTCAATATTTTCCCCTTTCAAAAAATCGAAGATAGCGTCTGCTTGTTCACCATCGGTCATGGTGAAACCCTTAACAGCCGGATCAAAGTAAAATTCTTTCTCAATGTATATCTGCGGCCACTCGTTTACTTTAATATCCGCTACCAAAACACACGTCGGATTAGTAGTTCCATAGTCACATCCGGCAATTTTTATTCCTCGTGTCCTTTTGATTTCATCGACAACATTAATGGCTGGATCAAACCCATCGAATACAACTCCCTCAGCTCTTGTCCATTGACCCAAGATATATCTGTCATACCAAACTCCAGAATACTCCTTAGTCAGCTCGTCTTTATAGCTTTGACTCAAACTAGGGTTGTCCTCTAGCCCGAAGTAGAAAACAGTCAGATTAATATCCGGATTATCAATGACCTTTTCTTTTAGCCAATGAGTGGGTGACTCAGGGTTCGTCGTAGCAATCAGTTTTGCATCGTCCACAGACAGCCTGGACAGGATCATCTTGTAGAAAGGCTCTGGAATATCGGTCAGCTCGTCCAAATAAGCCAAAGCCAACGTAGCACCTTTAATCCTTCTCACAGCAGATTCGTCAGGAGCACCAAGTAAATGCACACGACGACCCAATAGCATCATCGTATTAGATTTGCTTGTAGGCAAAGGAATATTGCATAGCTCACATAGCGAAGGCAAAATATTTCTTTGAACAGTATCCCGACTCACACCACAGATCAAAGCATCCCCTTTAGGTAATGTCTGACATAAGCTGATAAAGCGCAAGATGCTACTAAACGTCTTCCCGGAGCGAACAGAACCGCACCATAACGACTGACGTCCAGTGCTATTCTGGATAGATTCAATCTGTTTAGGGGAAAGGGTAAATTCTTTCATAAAGAAACACGTGAAAACATGATACTTAATATCACTCGAAAATATTTACTTGTCAACTGTTTGCCTTTTGTTCGCTAAAAACGGTAGTGTAAAACAAATTAAGAATTTAATATAGTGAGGAAAACTAACGAAGGATACGAAATGTCATTAGGTAGACCCAGAACAAATTGTCCAGAAGATGAAGAGTTGATTGAGCTTGGGAAAGAACTAGTAGAATGGTCCAAAAATGATAATCCAGAAGATTTGCGCTGGTGCAACTGGCATTCCCCAAAAGGTATACTAAGAAAAACTTGGGAGCAAATGATTCAGAAAGAGGCGTTTCGGATATATTATGAGGAAGCACAACATAATTTAGCTCGAAAATGGTTAAGATGTGATGTCCATCATAGCATTGCTCATCGGTTCTTGTGGATGTATTGTCCAGACCTGAAAAAGGATGAAGTTGAGAAGATGGAGATAGAGGCAAACGTCAAAAAAACTAAAGATGAGTCAGAGGCGCATAATATCGCAAATGCGATCAATAACTTAGTGGACTCTAAGAAGGAAGAAAAAAATGAGCTTTAACTTATTCGATTTTTTGATGGGAACTGGAGCACAAGAAAAGCAATTGCAAACGTTGACTCCAGAGCAACAACAATTGTTTCAAATGATTCAAGGTGCTTTGTCTGGACAAGATCAATCCAGTCCTATGGGACAAGCTTTTCAATATCTCAGCAGTTTAGCACAAGGCGATCCGGAGACAATGCAACAGTTTACAGCTCCGATGCAAAGGCAATTTTCTGAGCAGACTATTCCGGACTTAGCGGCAAAGTTTGCAGGGATGGGATCAGGGGGAGCTTTTAAGGGGTCTGGATTTAGACAAGCTGCTCTTAGAGAAGGGAGCAATCTTGCGGAGAAAATGCAGGCGTTGACATCGGGGATGCAAATGCAAGCAGCCGGTCAGTTGCCAAGCTATTTTAGTCAAGCAACACAACCGATGTTCCAACCGGCACTGACAGAGCCGACAACAGGATTATTACCTGGTATGGCAGTAGGTTTTGCACAAGGTGCAGGTAAATCTTTTGGAGGAGGATTTTAATGGTTGTACGTATACCAACAATAGACGTAGGCGGACAGATCGGACAAGGACTAGGACAGGCAGGCGCTGGATTTGCAGAAAACATGTACTTGAAAAGTCAGTTGGAAGGTCTGCAAAGTGAATTAAAAGATTCACCTAATAGAACTGGAATTGACCTTTATAATATGCTCAATCAAAGGCTTGGCAATACCCCAAAAGGAAGAGCGTTAGCAGACAAATTATTTCCTATTTTACAAGAAAGTGCTGCACAGATGCCTATGCCACAGCAAGGAAGTCCAGGTGGTATGACATCTCAAGGATTTACAGGAGGTGCGCAACCTGTACCTGTCACCGGACAAACCACAGAACAGCCACTAGTCAATCCACTAGCTCCACCTCCGGTTCAAGGAGCTGCTCAAGAACAGGTGCGTCAGGACAACGCTGTTTTACCTGAGACAAAGAAAGCAAGACCCTCTTTTGATGATCTTGTTTATGAGCCAGAATCCTTAGTTACAGGGGATAGAGGCGATTTAAAGCAATACTATAGCGCTCCCCCAGTCCTTGACCAAGCAAGAAGACAGTCAAGAGTACAAGCGCTTTTAAGCTCAGGTAGGGCTAAAACATTTGAGTCGGCAAATGCTATTGCGGAAAAAGAGTTTGAAAGCGATCTTGCAGAGTTTAACCGCAAGCGAGATCAATTTAATCAGCAAGAAGTGAGATTAAATGATACTCTTTCTCAGTTTACTCCAAGATTTGAGTCTGTAGCAGGAGATCTTTATGGTGGAACAGATGAAGAGTTTGCTAATGGGAGCAGGCTGATTGCTCAATATTACGCATTGCAAGAAGATGCTAATGGGAATCCGGTCCATTCACCAAGGGAAGCGGCCGAGCTTGCGATGAAAGATGTAAGACAGATGTCTAATGCTTTAAAAAAGGTGCAGGCTATCAATCCACTTTCACTTCCAGAGGTTTCATCTGAAAACATTAAGAAACGCAAGTTTGATGCTCTAAAGCCAGTTGTTGCAATGGCAAAAAAATTTGGTATGCAGGACTACTTGCGCAATCAGATTGTAGCTAATCATATCCTTTCGCCATCAGAAGCATCAGCACAATTATTTAAACCATCAAAAGAACTGATCAAAGGTATCGATTCAATAAAGGAAAAAAAGCCGAAAAGTTTTAATGAATGGATGGATGTAGGTCAAGGTGGAATACTTTCAGCAGATCAGGAGCAAATTCGTCAAGCGGCGGAAGTGATTAAAAACATGGGACCGAATCAAAGTTTGGTCGTCGCACGTGCTTTGCTTCATGATAAAGGTTTTGATGAAGGTTCATTCAACAGTGCTTATGAGCAAGCAATTGACTTAGGTTGGGAACCATCTAAGTTTCAAGAAAGGGAATACTTAAATCATCTTGGAAGACCAGTGCGTTACAGTCTTAGCGACTACTGGAGTGGAAGGACAAGAGGCTTCAGAGATTTCTTAAATAACTATATCTTTAGGGAGAAAAACTAATGGTCAGCGCAGCACAATTCTTGGAAAGATCTATGACAGGGGGATACAGTGCAGATGAGATACGAAACTTTCTGGAAACAGCTGCAAAACGAGATCCCAAACAAAAGGAAGCCTTGAAGCTTTTAGACACTGCAACAGATACGATGGCTAAGGAGGAAAAATCCTCTACGTCACTAGGGGATGTGGTTGGTAAAGCGGCTAAAACAGCAGCCGGAGTTGCTGTACCAGCAGCCTTAACGTATGCAGCAGCTGGACCCATAGCAGGCGCAATAGGAGGAATGGGAGCAGAAGCAGCAGGTGCATTAGGTGCCGGCGAAGCAATGGCAGGAGCGGAAGGTGCAGGAGCAGGACTTTCACAAATGCTAAAAAATATGAATCCTAAAGACTTAATGAATCTCTGGAATACATACCAAAAGCAAGGCGCAGGCGCAACACTGGCACAGTTTGCACAAAGTCAGATGAAAGGACAAGCAGGCGGTGCAATGGGACAACCTCAGCAATCGACAGGTCTTGAATTGCCAGAAGAGATAAGATCTATTGCGTTGAGGCAGCTACAACAACAAGGAGACCCATTACAAGCATCCCAAATAACAGCGGCAGAAGTTCTTCGCGGTCCCCCTTTAAG
>Ga0180438_10003151_pt1 | contig 25416 bp, 33 predicted proteins | sample SS_ome_12_FD_132455 | JGI IMG/M metagenome (GOLD analysis project Ga0180438, IMG submission 132455) | Hypersaline lake sediment archaeal communities from the Salton Sea, California, USA - SS_3_D_2 metaG | ecosystem: Environmental > Aquatic > Non-marine Saline and Alkaline > Hypersaline >... | reverse complement strand
TTTCTCCATGTAGTTGCCTACATCTAGTATAGGCGTCCAATGTATACTGCCACTAGCAGCTGAAGCCATATCAATGACTCCCTGCCAGCTTTTCATCTTCCTGTGACTGATATCAGTTGCCATAGCTGTTCTCCTTAACTACCTACTGCTATGTAATGAATAGAAACGCCGGGGAAGGTAGTTAATCCAGTACCGCCATGTGCCCCACTCCAAACTGAAAAGTGAACTTGAGTAGTGCCAGATTGCCAGGGATTTCCTCCTCCTCTATCAAAAGAAATATAAAGAGGAGTAATGGCAGCTTCAGCAGTAGAGGCACTAGCTACTACTACATCAATTGTAGTCAATCCCATAGCAGCAGCAGAAGGAGTAACCTCTCCTGCAGTGCCAGCACTACAAGTACCAGCCCCAATGATTTTTCCTGAACTAGCATAGCTTATTGGATAGCCACTTGTAGTAGTATCATAGAATTGAGTGCCTCTAACCTCACCAGAAGCCGTAACACCGCCAGCAGTCTGCAGAGAGCCTTTAGTTGTAGTTGTGCCGGAAGGAAAGGTGACTACTGTGGCACCAGACAGAAGTCCTCTATGAAAGCTAGTTCCTCTTCCAGCTCCATGTGATCTAGCCATTTTATCACCCTCCTATTACTGACCGATGGCGATATAATGGACAGAAACGCCACCTACAAGATTTTTTCCACTAGCTCCAGCCTGCGCTCCAGCATAAACATGGAAGCAGACTTGAGTTGCACTGGAATGCCATTCAGCCCCACCACCCCTATCAAAGGTAACAAACATCGGAGTGATGTTGGCTTCAGCAGTAGAAGCACTAGCCACAACGGCTGTGATCGTACTCAGTCCCATCGCAGCAGCGGAAGGCGTACACTCGCCAGTCGCAGCCGCGCAGGTACCTGCTCCTATAATAAAAGCAGCAGTCCCGTAGCTTATAGGATAGCCGCTTGTGGTAGTATCATAAAACTGACTACCTCTAACTTCACCAGCAGCAGTAACACCGCCACCGGTTTGTATTGCATTCTTACTAATCGTTGTGCCAGAAGGGAAAGTAGTTATTGTAGCACCAGAAAGCTCACCTCTCTGATAGCCTGTTCCTCTTCCTGGTCCATGTGCTCTTGCCATTTTGAGTTTCCTCCAAAGGAATTTTTAAAAGGCAGGACGCGGGGAGAAAATCTAGCCACCTCTGTCCGTCCTGCCCATTTATATACTACTTATTAGTTAGTAAACTTGTAGCTGTGCTTGTCATCAACAGCACCAATCTGACCATAGAATCTAACCTTAAAAGTAGCCTTAACGTCTCTACGGAACTCTTGCTCGTTACCGGGCTTCATCGTGAAGGTCTGAAGCGGCCAAACCTCTGACCACCAGAAGTCCCGTTTGAAGTCACCAATATACCAGTAGCCATTATTCTGAGCTGTGATATATGGAGATGTCAACGGAGTGAAAGCTCCCTTGTAAACATTTACTGCATTTTCAGCCGACTCAGGCGTGAGGGTTGAATTGCTCATCTGAAGAGCTTCAAGCCACAGATCCTGCGGTACCAACAGATACAAGCTGCCAGTATCAATATACACATAGTCACCATTCTCATCAGTCATGTTGTGCATAAGCTTGAAAGCCTCTTCCAGCCCACTCTCACCAAAAGCCGTAGAAGACTTAGAGTTGATCTTCCTATCACCAGAAGCCGCTGTCCTATAGAAAGCCGTAGGAACTCCAGAAGGTCTGAAGACGTCGCTGTTAATGTCCTGAATACCTTCAACAATCAACTTCTCTTTGTACTGTGCAGCCTTCTCACCAATGCCTTGTGCTCTAGTAAGAATCTGACCACTCTTGTCAAAGTATATCATCTCCTCAGTGATGCTGATGAGACGACCATACTTGGTATGCGGAATGGTCACGTACTTCTCAGTGATGTTAGAGTCTTCGTACTCGTGACCCTGCGGAACCTCTTCAGGATTCTCGGAAGCATCAAAACCCGCCACAGTCTCAATTTCCATATTGGAAGAAACCGTAGTAGTAAGCATATCACCGATGACCTTCACCCTGTTGTAAGCATCAATCAACTTCTTGTTGATGATCTCACTAGTGATTTGCGGAAACATATCACTGGAGATAGCTTCACTGACGTCCTTGTCTCCCTCAGTGGCATACCAGATCTCCCTAAGAGAGAACAGCTCTTCAGGAGTATATTTGCCTTCTTCGAGCACTTCACGGATAATATCCACAGCACCCTGAGGTCCCGCTTGCTCGATGAGGTCTTTTACTGCCACACCTATTTTATTTCTAAACATTTTGTTGTACTCCTTCTTGTAGTTTATTTACCATGCTGGATCAAAGTAATGCAGCAAGGTACAAATCTGCACATCTACCGAACTCCGAAAATCTCCACTGTCGCATACTAGCCCAATATAATCACTACTCGTGCTACTCACGGCCACTTTCTGGGAGTACAAAGTTGTGCCAGAACCAGCTGGGATAATATATCTAGTGAGTTTTGTATGTCTGGCATGCTTCATCGGATAATTAAAAAGACCATCAGTCATAACACTAATCTTCTCGGTTACGCCGCTATCAGAATGCCATCCAGCAACTCCTATGAAATATGTAGCAGCTAAAGTCCTGTTGCTGGCCAAGGTTCTGGTGGTGCCGTACAGATCACTAAACGGATAAGCCGTCCAGTTTGCCGTACTATCACCACCATCTCTTAAATTATTTGCTTTATCCAAAAACAGCAAATCACCTTTGCTGATTTCAGTGCTGCCTCGGACATCCAACACGATCTTCTTATAGTCTTCCCAAGAGTAACCAGCCCGACCTTGGCCTCTTCTATACACTCTGCGGTCATAGTCACTCATTAGAAGTCCCTACTAATTATTGCGTGCCAAGCAAAAACAAATCATACCACGAAACTCCAGAGAACCTCGTAATGAGGTTAAAGTCAATATTTGTTCCTGTGGTATCATATTCCATACAAATACCGATTGCCAAACGAGAACTTCCAGCATCCGTTTTGTAGTTGACCATCTGGTCATAAAGGACTTCAGCTCCAGAGGTAGTTCCACAAACAACATAACCAGGGTACACCGCAACCGCCGTCTTGGCAGGATAGCGGAAGATGCCAGCCGTAGCAATCGGGATGTCTTCCGTTACACCGCTAGCACTACCTTTCATAGCAACACCAGCAAATTGTTCTGCAAAGCGTATGTGGGTAGTACCAGCACACAGACTAGCTGGATAGGCATAGTAATCAGCCGTCGCCAGCAAAGTAGCACTATGGGTGACAGAGGTATTATGCTCACAAATCACAACAAAATCACCCTTTTCTATAACAGTGCTACCGTGCACAGGAGCATGTATCTCCCTAGTATCACCCCTCAAATATCTATGTTCTGCACTCATTTCCTAGAGTACCTCCTGAATTATTGCGTACCAATCAGGAACATATCACCCCAAGAGACTCCAGAGAACCTCGTAATGAGGTTAAAGTCAATATTTGTTCCTGTGGTATCATATTCCATACAAAAACCGATGGTAAGATCACTACTTCCTGCATCAGTCTTGTAGTTGACTTTTTGATCATAAAAAACTTCTGCAGCAGAAGTCGTAGCATTCACGGCATATCCTGGATACACCGCCACTGCTGTTTTAGCAGGATAGCGGAATATACCAGCTGTAGCAATCGGGATATTTTCCGTCACTCCACTTCTACTGCCTTTCATGGCAACACCAGCAAATTGCTGGGCAAACCGAGTATGAGTAGTTCCTGTACACAGACTAATCGGATAAGCATAATGATCTGCTGTAGCAAGTTGTACCGTACTATGAGTAACAGAAGTTGCTTGTTTACAGATAACAACAAAATCACCCTTTTCTATAACAGTGCTACCGTGCACAGGGGCATACAACTCTCTAATGTCGCCTCTCAGGTATCTATTTTCACCAGCCATTACTGTACTTCCTCCTGCTATTTCAATTTGCTAGTGAAAGAACCTTTGGCTTTCTCTCTTTTATCTTTGTCCGGCTCTTGCTTGTCGTCAAACGACTCACCAACATTCTTAACCTTACCGGAGCCTTTAGACCAAAGTTCCTTTCTGTCTTTAATAGCAGCTTCAATACCCTCTTCATCCTTCAGCATCAAATCAGCCATGAACACATCGCTCATAGCCTCATCAGGAAGCTTGACTTCTTTCAGTTTCTCTTGGATGAGGGCCTCTTTAGCTACCTTCTTGTCTTTCTGCTCGTACTCATCAACCTTCTTCTTGAGGTCCTCGTTCTCGGTCTTCAGAGCAGTAATTTCTTCGTCTTTCGACTTGATGGATTCCTCCATCTCTTTTATCTTATTACTCATCGTTTCGTTCTCTGCCTCCAGAGTCTTTACCCGTTCTGCCTCACCCAACTCTGCCAGAATCTGTTCAATAAGGTCGGGCTTTTCATTCTTAATCAGGTCCAGTGTTAGTTCTTCTATCTTCATTTCTCGCTCCTTACTATCAGACTGATCTGTTTTACCATCAGTCTTCTTTTTAATGTTACCATTTAATATCTTAGTAATCTCGGATTCCCAATCATCCATCACACTACTAATTTCTTTCTTCTTATCAGCAGCAGCCTTGTCAGACCTAAGAATCTGATCAACTACATCAGAGACATCCCAGTTGAGTTGGCTAATAGCCTTGTTAATGTCTCTCTCTTTTAGTTTATCCTTAAGAAGTCCCTCTTTAATGACCTTGTCAATCTTGGACTTCATTATAGCCTCTAAGTCCTCTTGCTCAGTTTCAATGTTGAATTGTTTAAAGAATTCTTTTATCTCCATCTCTTCCTCTTTGTTGGAGAGGTCAGGCATGTGCTGGAAAAGATCCTGCGTAGTGGCTGCCGAACTAACCAGATCTACACTCTTCAGGAGATCTATATCCAGAATGCTCTCCTCGCCCTTTTCGTTTTTGAAGACCTTCACCCTGCTGTTAATGCTATTGCCAATGCCAGGCGGTCGCATCACAGCAACATCTCTAACCAGCGGCCACCAAGACTCTCTAACCTTTAAATCAGCATAAACCTTATCGCCTTGTCTACGAGAGTTGGAGAAAACTCCAGCCCAAGAAGTCATTGGTCTTACGCCATCTCGCTGCTTTTGCTCATCCTTACTAGGATGGTCAATAAAGAACTTGGTACCATTAGCAAGCTGAGTCAACTTATCAACAGCTGCATCCTGATACACGTAGCCATTAGCAGAAAACCTGGTGCCGAAAATACAAGCTCCAGAAACTGTATGTTCATCCTCATTAATGTTCTGCTCTACAATTTCACTAAAGATAGAACTGTCCCAAGAGTCAACAATGTCCTCTGTTCTAATTCTATGTGCTTTGATTTTATCTTTCATCTTTTACTCCAATTATATTATCTGCCTATTACCTTTTTAAAATTGATTTACTCTTCATCCACTTACCGCCAGAAGTCCTATACCATCCTCCTTCATAACTTTCTTTCTTCTTTTTCTTACAAGCATCTAAATCGGGGTACTTTCTGCACACGCAAGCTTTAATGCCTTCTGGCTTTGGCGCATTGCGCGCATAGGCCAATGCAGCGATGGCCCGCTTTCTAGTATTGACTGGGAAAGTACCAGCAGGTGCTCCGCCACTAGGACCACAGAAGCTTTTCACTCCCTTATACTTCCCTACATTACTACCACCAGACTTATTTCTATTAGCTTTCTCTTCCTCTGTGATATGAAACCAAGTATCATGAGCATGATAGTCTGCTTCTGTCCAATTCTTTGTCTTCAGCTCTTTCTGCTTCTCTCTCATAGTTTTCTTAAAGGCTATCTCCATGGCGGTCATATTTCCTTCGCCTTTATAGCCAGCCCCCTTAGCAGCTACACCTTGTATATGGGCTTTCTGCTTTGCTTTGTTCATAGCAGCAGTATTCCCACAGGGATAGTAATATTTAGCCCCTGAGCCTCCCCATTGTGCATAGCAGCCCTTCGAGTCTTTGTAGGTGCTAACTGGCATCTCTATCTCTCATCAATAACTGCACTTCTTTACTAGTCAGACTCATCAACTCTCCTCTGCTCTGCTTCCAATAATGATCAGTATCAAAAAGACCATCTCCATCTCTGTCCAACATCTTAGGACTCCTGCGACCTCTGGAGATTAAAAACACCGTATTGTCTTCCTCATAGTAAACATTCCAAGCCACAGAAGTATTTGATCTGATATTCAACAATACTAACCTGCGCAACCCAGTGAAACTACCATTATTATAAAACACCTTCTCCACGCATATTAAAGGCAAAGAGCGAATCTCATAAAAATATCTAGTCGGCACCTGAATACAGGACAGATGAGGTATACTCCAGCTTTTCGGAGCTTCAATACAAAAAGTTCTGGAATCATGACGCTCTGCCTGAAACCCAATAGAAGAGAAAAGACAAAAACCAAAAATAAGCACTATGCTCATTATGTATTTCATCATAGTAATTATATTAACTCCTGCACTAATTTTTAAAGTCAATCTTCTATAAACACTATCCCGCCCCTAACCTTCTGTAGAGCTTCAACCAAATTACCAGCAGCCTCACTCATACCATCTATCTTCGGCCATTCGACGCCTCGCACCTCTGCAATGATTGCTGCAAGATCTATTGACTCTCCCCTGGAAAGGAACGAGCTGAGATGGATAAGTTTGTGTCTCTCTGCAGTCTCTTCAAAAAATTTCCTAGTGCTGTTACTGCCGAAATCACCAAGGTAGCCCTCCATATCAGACAGGTAATTCATTTTATCCTCCTATGGGATCACCTTTTTCTAGTTCCTGATACAGTAGTATAGCCATGGCTAAATCCTGTAAAGCAACACCAGTACTAAAAAACATCTTCTTATTTTTACCGAAGCTCATTTCCTTCTTCCCTACCATCAGATCTCCTAGGGAGTTTATGTCCTCTAAACGTATATATCCAAGCCCAATAGCACTACATACAGTACCAGTGTGAGAGACCTGCGCAAGGCTATCACAGTAAGGATCGACGGTAGTGAAAATCTGCGAAGCCCACTCCATTTTGCTCTCACTGTCCCCTCCAGCAGCTATGATGACTTGCTTTCTGTAAGCCCTGTCCAAATTATTTGGAAACATGTGTGGCTGTTTAGTAGGAGTAAGAGTCACCACGATATCTGCCCCAAGCAGTACATCTGTTTTCTTCACAGCGCACATATCATAGAGGTCCTTGAAATGATCCTCTAGCTTTTCCTCTGCCTCTTTGCTCTTGTCGTTGATAAGTACTGTTTCTATGTTCTCACACACAGAATAGATGGCTGGAATGTGATAATAGGATTGTTGCCCACACCCAACCAGTCCCAAAACTCTGGGCTCTTTCGGATCAGCAGCCAACTCTCTAGCAGCCACCGCACTAGCAGCTGCCGTTCTGTAAGCAGTTGTTATATTCGCATCAAATAACAGAACAGGAATCTGAAATCTGGTTTTATTTAAGATATAAGTCCCCATAGCCAAAGGAAATCCGTACTCTGGATTGTAAGTACAAGCAGAGACTATTTTGGTGCCAATAAAGTCTGGATACTTCAGCATATAACTAGGCATCACTCTGTAGTCATTCTTGTACTTATCTACTTCTATAATAGTCTTAGGCGGTGATACTGTATTACTATTAGCCTCTTCAACAAAAGTTTCTGCGACCCTATTAATTATCTCCTTCCATCCTACTCTATTTAAAATCCCTTCTATCTCCGGCTCTGTTAGTATGAAAGCTTCCCTCAACCCTTCTATCTTTCTGGTCATCTTTACTCTCCTGCTAATTCATCATCACCATTAACAGCATCAACTCCAAGCACTCCCTGGTGTCGCCATGGGAAAGACTCCTCCGGTATCTCCTTGCCGAGAAAAGGACAGAGCTTTTCCCAACCCTCACCTTTACTAATATCTAAGATTAATAGTTTTTCTGGCTCTTCTTTGAAATACTTTCGAACTAGCTCTGTGTATTTGACCATCGCTTGTCTATACAGCTCTTCATCCCACTGTACATGAGACCAATACTGCCAATAGTCCTCTTCCTTATACAAACCCACTACCAGGTTCTTAGCCTTTTCAGAGACTCTAGCTCCTAATGTCTTTTTACAGGATTCTATCCAGGACTCCATCTCTCTAACAGTCATTATAAACTTAGCATTAATGGTTAGAGAATTGAAAATCTTAATACTTTCTAAATTAGGAAGAGTACCAATGAAGTCATAATCAGCCACATCATTCATGGTTATTGGTCTCTGTTTTCTGCTCTTATATCCTAGTATGCTCATAGCATCTGCCAGACTCATAGTGCCAGTTCTACCAAAGCCAATACCAAATACCTTCTCCTCCGCAAACAGCTTCGGCCTCAGGTTAAACTTAACATTAGTGTTCTTCAGCCCTACAGCCATAGTGCTATTTGTAATCCTATAGCACTTACCACCATGCCATTTTATAAAGTCAACAGCCTTGTTAAACTGCTTTGCTGCTTCCTCGCTGTTAAAGACAAAACTTGCTGTATCAACCACTCTCCTTATCCTTTCTCTTCAAATTTAGGACACTCCTCAGTAGCTTCCTCTACATAGGTAGGAATCTTGTTTGGGTATTTTTGACACTTGTAGTAGGAGTCTTCTAGGTCGTCAGTTATGACCCACTCTAATTTGTATTTACACTTTCCGCATTGGAGTATTGTGAGCATTTATTTTCTTCTCTTCTTCACTTTTAACTTCTTAATACTTTTCTCTATGTTATTCAGTATCCTGATGGTGACAGGATGCAGCCGTTCACCAGCAAGTTTACGAGACATCATCTCAGCGTAGAATTCTCCTTCATTCTTCAGAGAATACTTACTCAAGTAACGAGGCATATTGGACTTGCCCACATCCTTGCTCAGCATCCCCAAATGTTTCTTGGATAGCTTACGAGTAGCGGTAGCCTCAGTGCCGCCCATCTGGAAGTAGCGCAAGTGCCCAAGTTCATGTCTGAACACATGGCCTCGGCTGGCAGTCACAAACTGTCCTATGTCATTCTGCTCTTTCATGAACAACTTCAAATCATCCATATGTTGAAAGAACTTAGGATTGAAAGCCAGTGTACCATCTTCAAAAGATAGAGCTGTTACGTTAGCATTCTTGCCTAAAAACAGCCTCTCGTCAAACCTCACAGCTACAGGCTTCACTTGTAACTCATCAGCCGCTCCCTTCAAGTAGCTGTTAAATAAGTTAGCAACATCATTGTCCAGCTCGTCGTAGTCAGCCTCAACAAGACGTAGGTTCTTTTTAGCCCAGTTCTCGTTCTTCTTCAATGTGTTCAGCTTCGGTACCTTCGCCTTTACAGATGCTATTGTGGGTGGCTCCTTAGCTCCTTTTTTCAGCAATTGTTTTAGGTGATCATAGTCTTTGACTTCTATCATGTTTTCCAGTCTATACTTCTTGAAACCTTCCCTGTAGAATATCTTACCGAATGTCTCACTACCAGGCGTCTTGTCTATAGCTACCGTGTGGCCTCTCACTCCGTATTTCTTCACAAAAGCACGCTTGCGAGGGATAGCCTCTACATGCATAGAGATCTGTCCTTTGAGACCACTTGTATTATTCAGCATAGTCTTCACTTCTATAAACTCATTATTGAGAAAGACATCAAAGGGAGTGTTGCCTATTACATGGTCTGCTCCAAGACCATCAGCAATCTCCAGCTCTGTGTTATCGGCTATACTGTGATGCTGTTTTGTTTTAATCCATTTGTTTTTTCTGGCAGCAATCTGGCGAGCTGTCATTTTAGCTTGTAACTCAGGAGCTGTTGGTTGGACAGGTATACCACCTTTATACAACTTAGCTCTAGACATTTTGCTGTAATCACCCAAGAAACCATGCATCTGATTAGTGCTCATACCTCGCTCATACATGTAGCGCATTACGTTCACATCATTCAGGTTGTGCTGGACTACGGAGAGTGGTTGGTGGCTGATGATATCATCGAAGTAAGAAGACACTTTGCTTGTTTCTCCATTCCGTACCGCCTTTAGGAAATCGCCAAGCGTTATATCATTAATCAGGTCGGCGATTTTCCAGGTTGGCATTTCGGCTGCCACCAGAGGCAATCCTTTTTTTAGCAGTTTCTCTTTTGTTATTTTCTTTAGCTCCTCTAATGGAATTATTCTGTTGTCTGATACCATCTTCTTTAAAGATAACTGTCCTGTCTGCCAGTATTTGTATCTCTTACCAAGTATGTCTTTAACAAAATCTGGATCAGCAGCATCCATCGCTCTTAGCCATTGATCATAACTAAGACTAGCTGGTACTTGACCATCAAAAGCAGCTCTAGTACCTTGGGGAACTTCATCAGCATTTACACCAAGCTCCCTCCAAGACTTAGTTAGGGGACAGAATACACATCTGCAAAGAGGATGAAGAGGAGGCGTATCAAATGGTCCTGGAGGATTTTGGTTATAATAGTAGATCTTTCCATCACGACTTCCACAAACTATACAAGTTCTATCATCCAAAACAGCACAAAATTCTAGTCCTTTTATTACATCTATATTCTCATCATATATAGCCTTGTTAACTATATTCTGAGTTCTCATTATCTCAGTTCTAGTTATCACTTTTGCTGTATCTTGTAAGCTCCTACCAACTGTGCCGGTCATTAAGGCTCCTTGTCCCCACAAGCGACGAGAAGCCTTAGCCATATCCTCCCCCAAAATCATACTCTGTGATAGCTCTTCCTTTATCCTCACTAACTGCTGACCATAGCGATTCTCAAACCTAGCTTGCCAATCAGCTCCCTGCATTCCTAAAGGACTGCTAAGCATTCTGTCTACATGCTCAAATGGAATTCTAGTAATATTAATCCCTATCTCGCCAAACTTTGTATCTAGTAAGTCCTCATAAACTTCCTTGTGGTCATAAGCAAAGTGGGAAAGATTCTCCTGCAAATTATTAATCCCCTCAGCAGTAGCAGTTGAGAGTACAGCATCTATTTCGGCCATTTGGCTATTCAGCCTGTCAATACGATACTGTAAAGTGTAACCAGTCCCATAGTCTTCCAACCTCATCACACTTTCAGCCAACTGTTGTTTAGCCCTATGGTAAGGAGCCATCACTTCAGTAATAGTACCATTCTCATACCTCTGAATGTAGTGACTCCTCTTAAGGAGGAAGTTCATTAATGCTTCATTTACACTTTCAACTGCCATTCTCGTCTATACTAAGATCCTTCAATAGAGTTCTACTGTTCCAAGGCTCCTTATAGTCCAAGTCCTCCTTCAGCTCATGATAATCCAGTTCTTCCAGAGGCTCCTTGTAATCCTGCCTTGGTTTTATCTTCTTTTTTTCTTTCTGTAACCTTCTGACTCTCTCTCTAGCAGCTCTCCTGTTGCATTCCTTGCAAATAGACTGTCGGCCATCTTTAGTCTTAGGATGCTTAGAAAAATAGGTAAGAGGTATATTCCTCCTACCTTTGTGTTCAGGATGGGTGCAGGTTTTATATATCAAGGAATCGGCCGCCTATCTCAAGCTGTTCTTCTTCTGTAGGTTTTTCTATTTTCTTTTTTATTTTTTTATTGAATCTATCATACCAGTCGAGCTTCAATTTTGAGAGTTTATCTTCTTCCTCTTCAGCCTCTTTCCATTCATACTTCTTCCATTCAGTACCATCATAAATCTTGTAGTCACCATTAGTAGTGTCACACCAAGTAGAGCCAGATTCAATTGAGGGACTTATGTTGCCAGAATCATCAATATACCAAATCATCCCAGTATGATCTTCATAAAAGCTATTTGCTACAGCAGTCATAATACACTCTCCTTATCCTCTGTAACCTACTTCTTCATTTCCATTTAGGCCATCCTTGCGCTTATCATACAGATACTCTTCATGAGAAAATACCATCTCCCCATCAACTCCTCTATGCACTCCTTCACAGTTCTCATCCAAGTCGAGCCAATAGTACAATGGCTTTCCTATTTTAACACTCCACTCATACTTCCTTTCACTCGGATACCATTTCTTCCAGCCTAATGCACAATCAATCCTACCGTCCCCATTAGCATCATACACCTCCCAAAGCATATTGTTAGTCCAACGAACTTCCTTAAGAGGAGTATCAGGCAGCTTGCTAGGCCACTCGAAAATGTTGAAAGCTATTACAGAACTAGATATAATTACAAAACTCAGAGTAATAAAAAATAAGATAAATTTTTTCATGCTCTCCTATCTCCTTATCTATAATGTGGCATGCCGAAGTCGTCATCACTCCAGCCTTTAATTATTTCATTACTTTCCTTCTCTACTTCCAATGGTTCTCCTAATTTTATTTTTTCAATACACTTCTTCACAAAATTACTCCTCAAAGCAAAACACAGCCCCTGTGATTGACCCGCCATCCTGGTGACCCACCCAGCAACAACCACCCCAATGATTTCAAGTTCCCCATCATGCAAAGCAAAAACAGGACTGCCACTATCGCCAGAATTCAATGGAATAGAAATTACAAAAGCCAAATTCCCATAATGATAGTATTGTTTGTAATCTTCATTCATAGTCTCCATATCAACACAGGAAACTTCGCCTCTTTTGAAGTTAAAGACTAGACCATTGCTATAACCATATACAAAAACCTCGTTCCCAACTTTCAGATTATCACTATCACCAAAAGCAGGACTAGTAGGATATTCTTTCAGCCAATCAGCATACAACAAAGTAACATCATCTATCTTACCAACCCATTCCAACTCTTTCTCATCTATGAAATATCTTTTTGTAGCATTTAACCCAACATAACGAGCTAGATCAGGACTTGCTTCGATATCATTATCGCAGCAATGAGTAAGTATGAGGAGATATCCGTCTCCAATATGTGTAGACTTTGCCTTAATAGGCACTTCAGCCCCTTGGGCAGTATAAAAAACTGTTTTAACAACAAACTGGGATCTAAAGGCTTCTTCTAAAGAATCACATGAAACCTTACTATCATAATACTGGATGTTGCTGGTAGTCGTTACTAAACATCCAGCCGCCAAAAAACTCGACAATAGAAATATTAGAAATGTCTTTCTGATCTTCATTTTATCTTCTCCTCTGCAGTTCCTTTTTGAGTTCTAAAACATTCTCAAAAAACGGGATAAGATTCATAATCTGTGGAAGACGACATGCTAAGTTCTCCAACTGTCTATCAGTCAACAATAGCATCATCTCACGTTCCCACTTGTAGACCTTACTCTCCATAGCATCCGGATAGAGGAGATGTAGAAATTCATGTACCATAGTGCTCAGTACTTTCCTGCACGGATGTACTATAATATGCTTCCCACTCAACAGACCAGACCAAGTGCCAAGGTCTTTGCTGAATACTAACGATACCTCTCCTTCGCGTATCACACAGTAGATACGCTGAAGTATGTAATTAGCTTTTTTCTTTGTTAGTTCCATCTGTAGGCATCCACGACACCCACTTGCCATCAGCCCTATACTTCTGTACCATCTTGCGGTCACAGAATACAGGAGCGCTGATGGTAATGCCTCTCCTAGGATGAGTTATCCAAAGAGCTTGTTTGGGATCTTGATAAGGAAAGTTAGACTTCACTCCCAGCTCATCGTATCCAACCAAGCTGCCATTTACAATCACCCTGTCCAACACCATGAGCTGGTGAAAGTGACCTATCACCAGCGTATCATAGTTGATGTTCAGAGTCTCAGCAGCAGCCCTCTTCCTTATCTCTCCTCTAGTAATAGGAGCATAAGGACCTATAAAACCTGTACCACCTCTGAACTGATCACCATGAGTCATGCGGTAGCGGTGATGGTAGATCTTGAACTGTAAATCATCCCCATCAGAAATATAAAAATTTATCCCATCCTTCTCCTCAAACCACTTCTCCACCAGCCGGTACAACAACCAATCGTAATTGGTGTACGTTTTATTCTTAGCTGGTATTTTATCTGTAGTACGGGGATGGTTGCCAACACAACCAAACACCATCACCTTATTGAACTCAGAAAGCATCGTCTCCAGGAACCAAGAGAGAACATTAAAGACATCCAAGAAAGCAGGCATTATAGGCTTGTCATTGGTAGAGGTTAAGTCCTCATGGATATCTCCACTAAGGAAATCTCCATTGAGGAGAACAACAATGCCAGGATAATCCCCACCTAAATGGCTCTTTAAAAGATCAATAGTAGCCCTAGCAAGATTCCTTACTCTTGTTTTTGCGATAGTAATATTATATTCATTCTTACCAAATACTTGCTCTGGGAATACTATCTCATTAAAATGCCAATCTGATAGCTGGAGGCATGGAACACCTATTACTGTATCTTCGGTCAAATCAACAGTCCAATTAGGGATCTCCGGCTCCAAGTCTTTTAAGTCAAATAGATATTTCTTTATTTCCTCCTCAGATACGCGTTCTTTCTTCAGGTAGGTTATTTGCTGTCTTAGGTGGTCTATCTCTTTGCGGAGTAGTGCATTTTCATGCTCTACAGGATTGTCTAAGTCTAATACTTCCTCTTTCTTGCCTTTGTTTTTTGCTATCTCAATATCGTTATTATTAGCATATTTAATAGCAGCCTCCTTTGCCGCCAACCAACTTCCCCAACGAGTAACATAAGGTCTCTCGCTGTACTTGCCTTTGCTAAGAGCTTCAAATCTCCTTAGCGATAGCCCTTCTCCGTGTTTTTTAATTAGGTCAACAAGGTGCTTGAGTAAACTCTCTGTCTCAATCTTTGCAGCCAAAATACCCTCCTAGCCACAGATTACTGCCGCGCCATCCTCTTTTATCCCATCAATAGAAGAGTATATCTCCCTCCAATAATCTCTATTCGAGTTAGCCCTAGCATTACAGCTTCCACAGATAGTTATTAGATTACTAGGATGGCAATTCTCCTTATCATAATCTATGTGATGCAATGTCAAACGTTCTGTTGTATTCCAGCAATCCGGATTCTTACATTCAAATCCATCCCTCTCCATAAGATCTCTTTTATACTCTTTATTCTTCCAGACAGAGCAATAGGGATCTTTAGAAGCTCCTCCCTTCCATCTAGGATGTTTAGTTTTGTCTTGAAATCGTAATAGTGAAACAATACTCATATTAACTCTAGTCTGTTCAGAAACTTCTCTTCCTTTGTTCTTCTCACTAATTAACTTTCTAATCTCTGGTCTCCTAGCAGGATTATCATCACCATATAATCTAGTAGCCTGAATCTTTGCTTTAGTCTCTTCAGAGGGCTTCCTACCTTTAGCTCTTTCACTCATCTTCTTTCTAGTTATATCGGAAAATGTTCTTCCTTTCATTTTAGTACTTATCTTAGCTTTAACATCTAGCCTTCTAGATGGATTGTCATCTCCTCGCTTAGCAGAAGCTCTCATATTTTCCTTTGCTTCATCAGACATCTTCCTACCTTTTAAAGAAGCTGACATTTTTTGTCTAGATCCTAAAGAATGCTTCTTACCATAGAAGTGATTTTTATCTCCTAAATGAAGATCTCTTAATTTCAACTTATGCTCTTCTGATAAAGTTTTCCCTAGATGAGCTTGCCGAATTTTTTCTCTCACTTTAGGATCTTTAGTAGGATTATTATTCAGCATCATCAGACTAACTGTTTCTCTCTGGTGGTTAGATTGTTTCTTGCCTCTCCGATTGTGACCATTTACAAATCTATTCTTACACCCTTCACCACATCCACACTCACATAGATTCATCTTCACTATCTCCAAATTGCGAATACTGATTCACAGGCGATACAGGCATGTTAAAGGGATTCGAATATATATCCTTACCTTGCTCGTCTTCCATGTTCCTTTCTTCCTCATCAGAGTCCAGTCCTTCCCTTTCCTGCCAAGTCTTCTTAGAGATGATCTTGTTGCGGTGCTGTATCTCTCTGGCCTGATTGTTCTTATAAATATCAGCCAATATGAGTGGGGGCCATTCTATCGTGCAGTCCAAATCTTCTTTATCAGGAATCTTCTTATCACCATACTCCTGATAGGCTTTCATGACAGGAATGAATATCTCGTTCTTATAGTAATGAGTAAAGAAGTCCTGCCAATCCTCTATCTCTCTCACAAAAGGATTCTGCGCTACCATAGAGCTTGAGTAATTAGCATTGCTGTAGTCGCTGGTGAGCATCATCTCCGGAAAGCCACAACCAGCAGCAATAGCTAACAGCATGTTCCTGCCGTCGTCTTTCACATCGGAAGCCTGAATATTCGGGCTGAGCATTTCATAGCTGATCCCTTTTGAAGCCGTCAATACGGTGCCCCGTTGAAAGGCTTTTTGTTTGTGTTTATCAGCATCCTTATGCTCAGCCCGATATGCATCCCTTATACTCTCTACAGCACTGCCTGTGCCTTCAACCTTACGGACTAGAGCTATAGCAGAACGTGCTTGGTTCAGAGATATCCTGTCCTCCATCCAGCTGTCATACTTAGTCAGCATCCGCATAGCAATAAGCAGAAAGCTCATTCCTCGTTTCATATCGCTGTCTGTAAGGATTTTAATGTGGATAACTTCTGAAGCAGGTATTTTCTCAATAAGAGTAGAGTCGTTCATCTTGCAGTAGTAATAGGTAAGTGGCTCCTCTACATCGTCATTATTAGTGCCTATGCCAAAACTCACATCTTCAGCTTTGTTTACGTCTTTATCATTTTTAGGATTCCTTATCATCTGCGCTCTTAGAAAACGTAGCTTTGTGTCGCCTGTCTGTTGGTCTATGAATTTCCTAAGAAACACCTCTCCATCTCTGAACACTCTTCTTACTATCTCCTTCTCTCTGAGAGACCACTTGTTGAGATAGGTGAACTCTTTCCACTTGTCTTTTATGAGTTGGTTGTCAGAGACTGGCTTTACAATAGGACCTTTACCAAGGATGAACTTGCCGAGATTCCTAACAATGGCTCTAGCAAACAGGTTAGTCTTGAACATCTTCCATGCCTGGTCCAGCATCTCGTAGTGGTCTTCTTCTGAGAGAGCAGCAGCGTATTTACCATCACCACTCTCACCAAGTTGTAGCCAGAGATGCTCATCAGGGTCAGGACGAGCATACCTTGCTTCTATTCCAGACATTATACTATTAGCAGCTTTGTACTGAGAGATTTCATACTCTAACTGTTCTCTCTGTAGCTGCTTCTTCAATCTGTAGTTATCGAACATACTGTTTATGCTCCATTATTCAATATTCCACTTTTAATTATATTATTCTCTCTCTTATTTTTTAAAGTTACGAGAACCAATATCCTCCACTCTCTATTATCTCTTGAGGTGGTATGGCGAAGCGCGTTATCACCTCTGGCTCATAGCAACTCTGTATAATGTAACGAATACAGTCCATCCCATGATCATCAACCTGTAGAGGTTTAAACCGTTGTGGTTTTCCGTCCAAACCCCTCGGATAGCGATAGCGTTCAAACTCCACATCGCTGCCTATTAAATCATCAGCTGTATCCAAGTAGCCAGGAATCAAATAGAGAAAAGCAATAGGCTCACCATCTGTGTCATAGTCATTGAACACCTGCAAATGGGCTCTCACCAAGTCAATCCCTTCCAGCGCATTTACAGCATTGTAGGTATTTATACCGTAAAGATTTTCTAAATCTATACGGGCTTGCTTAGCAGAAGGGTCAGCAAAGATCATCTCATTAGGATGGTAGTGAGGTGAATTTTTTATCTTCTCACTATGCTGCTCCATAGTAGCAGAAGAAGAGCGATATTCATAAAAGATCCAAAAACGCATCTTGAATCTTCCTTCCAGAGGCTCATCCTCAGCAATATCCAAAGCTCTATATATGTCACTGTAGTCAACATAGGACTTCTGGTAGACAAAAGGATGGCCAGGACTGCTGCCAAAGTCAATACTACCAACAACCATCACATTAGGTCCAGTAGGTTTAAAGTCTGGCTTCAGCCCCATGTGGACTTCTCTGTTCCAATAGCCCCCATACACAAGAGCTTCCTGAGATGGTTTTTTGTTGAGCCACTGTGCCTCTAGTACATCTTTACTCAAAGTCCTAGCCTTATCAATAAAGTCTCCCACTTTGTAGTATCCAGAGCACTTGTGAGCCAATCCCTTACAGAAATACTCTATCGGACAATTGCTGTACTTAGGATCATCTCTACACTGCCTTGTGCACTTTTCAAGCACCTCCCATATACACCAACAATAGACATCCATTCCACTTTCTTCAGCTTCCGACAATAGCCGTTGGAAGGTGCCGATGTCATATTTACGAGTACTCAAAAATGTATTCTGTCCCTTTATTACTTCTCCATTAGGAAGATCTTTACTAACGCTCATGCTGAGACCTTCCTGTAATACATCCCAGTCCATCAGCTCCACTTCATCAATACGAGCTTTCTGAGGATGAGGAGAATTCAATCCCTTAATACTGCCAGTCACAACCTCCAGCATACTGTCGTTCTTGTAGATAGTCATAGACTTAGTGGGATCTTTAGACAATGCCTTTTTAAGTTCTGGGTGTTTGTGAAAGGACTGAAAGTAACGGTACACCTTATTGGCTTGGTCTTTGATAGCTCCGGCACTAGCTACCTCACAACCATTCTTAAACAACATATCCAGATGATTAAGAATAGCTACGTTGGTAGTCTTGCCGCCAGTCCTATTGGCGAAAGCAATACTGTTCCTTACATTCTCAAAGAACATATCCGCTACATAGTCAAAGGGAGCTTTGTGAGGAAAATCTAAAGAGTTGAACTCAGGGTTGTGAAGCTGACAGGTACATTCTCTAGGCACGGTGAAGCCTAAAAACTCTTTAATGTACCACCAGAGAATGTCCTTGTCCTTAATGCCATTTTTCTGCAAGCACTTGAGGAGCCTGGGGTGAGCCTTATCTTGACGCTTCTTGAGGTCAAGGCTCTCCAGCATCCCACAGAAGAGCTGAAAGCGTTGAGGCTGGCTGTAATCAGAAGGGTGTAGGAAAATCCAATCCGGTAATTCCTGATTCTTTATATACTGTTCTATCGCCTGGCAGTATACCGTCATGTACTTCTGGCCCTTGCACTTGGCTAAAAACTTCCCACTCCAAAAATGTTCCATAGTATGGTTCACCACCTTTCACTGGTACCAAAAACTGCTCTAATTGTCTCACATTATTTACCTCACACAGATGAAGAGTATGTCTTGGATTCCGAAATCTTTTCTGCAAATATTCACCCAGCAACATAGGACCAACATTATTCCAACTCAAATCATATACATAAGAATCACCACTGTTTGTCACTACTGCATTGACCATATGATAGGACCAAAAGCCGCAGTAGCCCTTCTCCTTACAAGCCTCAGCCGGGTAGCCGACAGGCAGTAGCGGAGCACCAATTCTGTCAGCCTTTATAATAAGAATTACAGACGTAATACCAGCAGCCTTGAAGTAATTGTCCAACATCTGTGCGAGCACATAGCAGTACTGATTCCAGTAGTTGTATTGTTTAACCCCGTTGATTTCTATCTCAGCTGCTTCCCAAAAATGTTTCTTTTTGCTTACTATCTGCGTCCACTGCACATAGCCGTAGAACTTTCCACTCAGCCCAACAATGTGCTTGTTAGCTTCTACATCAAAAAACAACCCCTCAAAGTCCCCAGTTTGTCGGAAGTCCTCCAGCTTGTTGGCCATTCGGTACACTATGCTAGTGGCCCTAGTAAGCGGGGAGCGCTGGTGCGCATCCCACAGCAGAACGATGACAATAGACACCACTGCCATAATAGACAAAATACGTTTTATCATTTTATCTTCCATTAGACTCCTTAGTTGACTTAGAATTTAAAACACCATTTATAGTTTCAGATCTATAAATGCCCTTGCTATTTAAGAACTCCTTTACTCTTTGCGCTTCCTTGTTTTCTCGCCAAGCAACATGCGGAGTATCTACCACCCCAAAATACTCATTAATCTCATGTACTATGATATCTTTCAACAACTCCTCAGCAGATTCTCTGCTACGACTTTTTGGATGCCTATCAACCTTGCGCATATATATCTCTATAAGACCAAAACCGGGGAAAGCTTGAGCCAGAGGAGTCACATGGTCAAACCTAGTCCAGTTGAGTTTTATTCTAAAAAATCCATTTTCATAGAGCCACTGTCTAGGAGGAATTTCTTTCTGTACAATCTCAGCAATAAACCCTTCTAGCCAAGAGAACTTTTCCTGCAAAGCAGTTATTTTATCACTAACTTTTTCCATTACCCTATCTCCAAAGTGACATAGGATAATATTTAGTCTGCCATGCCAGCACTTCCAGCCAGCTAAAATCTCTACGAGGCAGAAAATACTTCCAGCAGGTTTTTATCAGATTCCAGTCCTCCCGGTAGTCCAGAGTCCACCGTAGGTGGGAGAAGTCAGCTACGCTTTCAACACAATGGCTGTCGGCCTCATTGTACATACCAGGTGTCACGTGCTCCTGCACCTCTGGACTAGAGCTATTGGCCGTACTGAAGAGCTTTCTTCTGCTGAACACTTCAACATCCAAGCCATCAGGGAAAGTGCGCACAGGTCTAATGTTAGAGCAGTAATCCCATTCTCCTGGGGTGCAAACTACATAGTCAATTACCATTGGGTCCATAAAAGGACAGTCTCCCGTTATCCGCACCAAGTAATCAGCTTCCGACAAGTAGGCAATCTGACAGAAGCGGTTGTGAACATTCTCCTCACTGCCTTTGTATACTTTAAGACCAGAAAGCTTGGCTACTATAGACAATACCACATCTTCATCTAACTCTGTAGTAGCTAACCACCATTCATCTACAAACACAGATTGCTTTACTCTGCTAAACAGCAGCTCTATCGCAGAATACCCTTCTACTTCTAGCAGAACCTTGCGAGGCAATCGAGTGCTGCCTGTTCTAGCCTGTACAACTCCTACTATTTTTCCCATTACCAAAACCTCGGATCTATTACCCGCAGCTCATCACACTGCAAGCCATAGGCAAAGTAAGGAAACCCTAGCTCATGTACTTTCTTCTCTGCTTTCTTAGCTACCTCTGCTACCTCTTCAATCTGTCTGGGACTGTCAGCACCAAAGCTCACTAAGGTATTTGGGAAAGTGCTCTCCACAAACCACAAGCACAACTCCATAGTGGAGATGCCATACTCAGCAGCCTTACGCTGCACAGGAGCAACGTAGCGATCTGCCCAAGGTGGTATATCTTTCATCAACAACAGTCCTTGTAGAAATATGCTGCGTAGCATAGGTTCGTAGTTGATGTCTGGATAATCCTTCAGTCTTTGATCCAATACATTGTAAGGTAGCTGCACTACGTCAGCCCACTCACTCACCGCCTGTGCTTCTTGCGGCGAGTAGACAGAGCAGCCCAGGCGCTCGCACCACCTGCCCCATAAATCTTTAAAGCTGGCTCCAGTGGGGCCATGACTCATGAGACACCGGCAATCATGGCCATCTCTAAACCACTGCATCACTTCTACCTGTCTAACTCCATCATTGGGATTTAGCTTCACTATTAGTTTTGGTTCGCTATAAGAGCCGGTTTTGCCTATGGCATAGAGCAGTCTTTCTAAAGAATCGCCATATTCAAAACTACAGTCAAAGTACTCCACGCCGCAGTCCCTGGCTGCTCTGTACATGTTGAGAGCAGTATGTTGATCTTCTACATTTCTATTTATTCCGTAGGTTCCACAGCCTAACTGCACTGTGCCTAAGCAGAGCTTCATCTATTCTTCTCCCTGTAGTGGATTTTTAAGATATTAACAGCGTCTTTCAGCTCCTCGCCAAACCTCTCTGCCACTATAATGGAGTGGCTGTCGGGGAATGATAGCTGCCATGTACCGTTAGGTTTCTTCTCAGCATAGTTCATCCCCAACACATTCACATATACTTCTCTGCCGCTGTCCTTTTCCGTTTTAATCAACATAGTATTTTCTCCTTGTAAATTTATTTGCGGTTCTCTAAGTAAACCGTAATCTTATTCGTGTTGAAGTTAATGCTTGGAGTGGGTGGATCAGAGTAATCTTGAAAGTGCTCTGCAGCATTACCAAACAATCTAGCCAGCGTCTCAATCTTACTGAAATAAAACAGTTCTTTTTCTACCAATAAAGCTCTCCAGTGCTCTTTACTTTCAATACCATAGCTGGAAGTCAAAGCCCGGTTCAAGGAATCAATTTCGTAGTGCAGCTCCAGCAGCTCTCCTACGTGCTCTGGCGGCACATCGTAGGTGGCAGTTTTGGGTTTGGTAGATATATGGCTTATCTCCAGCTTCCCTTTAATCTTTAGGTAGGCAATGCTCACTATTACCATCAAACCAAACATAGCCAGAATGTTCACTACTGCTTCAAACATTATTATTAATTACCTCTACTCTGCTGTTCTGAATCACAGTGCCAAGCTTGTTCATAGAGTACGCTTCCCACACCATCCTTAATTAAATTGCAAATTTATACTATCTACCCTATAACCAAGAGTCTCTACATGCTCAAATGTAATTGTATTCATACCTTCATTCCATAGAGTTATATCTGTCTGGATTGATACTTCCGTAACCACCTTGTCTAAAGAATCGTCTTTCACTCCAAACAACACCTTAACTTCTACACCATTGACATATAATATGCCTTCTGATTCGTTATCTGCATCATAGATTTCCACTACAATAAGCACATTATTATATTTAGTAATGTCTCCTGCTACGTTGACGGCTACGGTTATGCTTGGATTCTCTGAATTTATATTGGCTGGTAGTGTATCAGGAATTACCACTTCAACACCTTCAACTACAGCTATTAGCGTTGGCGCGTTTAATGGAGGATAGGGAATAATTCCTCCTTCATGCTCTGTACAGGCTTCATTACTATAGTCACTTTCCAAGATCTGACCATCTTCTTCAGAGATAGCATATGCAGTAACTACAAAGCAATAGTAATTATCATTGTCTATTGTGGGGAAACCTGTTAGTGTATAGGTTGGATTGTCTATATCTGCAAGGTCCTGTAATGAAACTGTGATTGGAGAAGATCCTTGTTCAGCTTCTGTTCCGTCGTAAGAAGGACCACTGCTCTGCTTTTTATAATACACCTTATAACCAGCTAAATGAGATTCGCTGTTAGCATCCCAGGTTAAGGTAACATCTGATGCTAGGATAACAGCAGGGCTTCCTATTACCATTGCTGCTACCGCCATTAGCAGTAGCAGCAATATCACAGTAGCTTTCCTTATCATTATGGCGTCTCTTCTATTACTATTTCCACAGTGAATTGGAACGGTATGCTACCAGGCGGATAAGGAGTAAGGGCAATCAGCACAGACTGTTCCTCGCTGTAGCCTGTCTCCTCTATGATTTCACCAGGAAATTCATTATACGCTGTGATAACAAAGTAGTAAGTGTGCTCCTGTGCATCTGGCATTGTAAGGGTTTCAGTTGAAGTATAGACGTCTTGTGATGGCCCCACATACAGCACCGTAGCGAACGGTTGGTAGTCGGTGCCACTGGTTTCGGTGATGTACACCTTCCAGCCCCTAAAGTAGGGGTCTGCTATGTCGTTCGCATCCTGTGACCATTTGAACAGAAGCTCTTTTGTCGGCGTCTGGGCTTGTGCTGCTGTGGATACAATAGCACCTAAGAGTGCTAGGGTGAATACTACTACAATAATACTCATCATTCTTTTCTTCATCTTTCTTCTCCTTCGTTTTCTTTGTCTAAAAGTTTAAAGCCAATGGGATCATTCTCAATGTCAATGATCCAAGCGATCTCCTTCATCTCGTTCAGCGACAGGGCATGGCGGTTGGTGTAGCTGGTACACTCTTTCACTGGATGGTCCTCGGTGAGATTCATCTCCAGCTCTGAACAGCGGCAGTGCAGCACTCGGAACTGTGAGCAGGCATAGTTCAAATACCTGCACGTTGCGCAAAGCCCGTACTGGGCAAAGCGGTGGCGTGTGGGGTGGTCGAAGGGAGGCTCGTAGTCATCCTGCCCTAAGGCTGAGGAGGCCACATCAATATCAGAGCGTAAACGGATTTGGTCATCTTTGCCTAGCTCAGAGAATTTTTTAGTAGACATAGCGGCCTCGTTGATAGAGTTTCCATGAGAGGATTATTAGCAGGGATAGCAGTAAGATGATGGGTAAGAATAGTGGTAGTAGGAGGTCTCTATAAGGTGGTTTCATTCTTCCAACCTACTGTTGAAATTTCGTGTAGTCTCCTCTATTAGCTTAGATAAGACTTCTGGAAATTCTTCTACAGTTTTATAGTTTTCCTTTTTGATCCAACCAGCATCCAACATTCCAACTTCATCATAGTGGCACCATTTAATAGTCAGTTCAGAATCGCGTCCCTGTTCATGCATCCAACCATACCTAGGTGTTCCATCTTCGGTTTCATCCATTTTGTGAATCCAGTCTTCATAACTCCTTAAATAATATTCTTTGAGCTGGTTCAAACATTGGTAGAAGTCGTTGCGAGTCTCCCATTCGCGTACTCTGCCGAGGGGGGATCCTTTAGGGGTTGTGAATATTACTTGGATGAGGTTTTGTTTTTTTGCCATTGTACATCCTCCTATTAAAAAGCTCCCCAAAAAATTCTGTATTATATTTTTCAGAAATTAAAAAAAGCCCAAAAGTTATGGTTGATATGTTTTCTGTTTTTCAGAAAAAGGTTATTGCATTTACCAACGGCCATTCCGAAACATTTACGAGAGCAGTATTTTTCGTTTGTAGTTAGATTTCCACAGATTAGACATCTGTTCTTTTTAGATTCTTTCCTTTGTTCTTTACAGAAGGAAGAACAGTATTTTTTGTTTCCAGAAGGTTCACCGCAGACTGTACAGACCATTTGGTTACATGCCCAATTTTTAGATGCAATAGATCTACAAGAGTCAGAACAGTATTTAGCAGCATAGTTCCTTTGTAGTGGTAATGCTCGACCACATATGGAACATGCTTTTGGTTTTAAAAAACTGGTCATTTTTGTATTTGGTATTTTATCCTAGATATTAAAAAATCTCAATTTTTAATTTGTAATACGTTCTAAGGTTCCCCCGGAGACCAACCTGAAATTTTCTGCTGATTGCACTGTCACCCGCCCCCGCCAACTGCCATTCGCCAGAGCAGAAAACCACTCCTTTTTACTCGATTCTTTTATGACAATGCCCGATCTTCAATGCTGCTGAAAGCCTTATATATCAAGGGTCTTAGGCGTTTGGCAGATGGCGATTTTGGTGCAGATATGGCAGGGAAATCAGCCATCAACTATCAGCCTATCAACCCTATCTTTTCTCTATCTCTCTTATTATACATTAACATTATCTTTTAACTATACCGCCCTTACTACTTTATTTACTATACCCGCCCTTCTCTCTACTTTATACTCTTATCTGTTTTGTTTGTAGTTTTGTTTTCTATCTTTTTATTCTGTTGTGTTGTAGTATTCTTTGTTTTTATTTAGT
>Ga0180438_10003150_pt1 | contig 25419 bp, 28 predicted proteins | sample SS_ome_12_FD_132455 | JGI IMG/M metagenome (GOLD analysis project Ga0180438, IMG submission 132455) | Hypersaline lake sediment archaeal communities from the Salton Sea, California, USA - SS_3_D_2 metaG | ecosystem: Environmental > Aquatic > Non-marine Saline and Alkaline > Hypersaline >... | reverse complement strand
TGCTGACTATCTGTACTCTTTCATTGTCTGCCATTTTGGATTCCTCCTTTACTCAAACGCCTGCATCGCCTTGGCAATGTCGGCGAGATAGGGCATAATCGCCTCATCCATCAATTCCTTCACAGTGTCCAAGGCGGCCTGTTGCGGAACATTTTCCGCCTCCACCTCGGGGAGATTCTTCTCGATAACCTTGACCGACGCTATCATCAGGTCAACTGCTTGGTCTACAAGCGACAAAGGCTCATCATCTGTTTCACCTTGGGCAACCTTATTGGCCATTTTTGCCATTCTGTCTTTCTGCATTGTTTGCTCCTCAGTATGCGACTTGCGCCTCACTGGTTTCTTTACTTCTCGGTCATCCTCCTCCCTGTCCTTCTTCTGGTCGGGAGTCAACCGTTTCTCTTTGTACCTTTTCTTAACATCGTCCCTTGGCGGCTTCTGGTGCGGCTCCCTGTCACGGCCCTTGGAGACACCGCCGGTATCCTGCATCAAGTCCTTGTCCTTGCGGCGCACTTGGTTGCCACGCCCCGCAATGAACCACCTCGCTACTGCGTCTGCTATGCGGTCAAAATCCACTTACAATCCTCTCAGCAACAATTCTTTCCTTCATGGTCTGATGCCCGGAAGCCTTCTTGGCCCTGCCGGGTTTTGCCTGAAGCAAGACCTGAACCATCTGAACCATGTTGTCAATCAGGCCCAACACCTCTGCCGGACTAATATCATTGTCGGTCTTGATGACCTCGATTTCCTCAACCAAGTCACCAAGGATGTTATCAACATCGGCCTCCGGGGCGGCCTTCTCAGCCTGTTCCACTGGAGCTTCCGAGGATTCCTCGGTAGTTTCTTTCTTTTGAAACTGCGGAGGAACCTTCCCCTTTTCAGACTTCTTGGCCGTGTCTTTTTCCTCCGAAGTCTCTTCCTTGACCACCTCTTCCTCGACCACGGCTTCATCTTCCTTGGGCGGTTTCTCTTCTTTCTTCTTTTTACCGTTGTTCTTGTCGTTTTTCTTTTTCGGCTTCTTCGTGCCGTTGTTCTTTTTCTTGTTGTTCTTCTTTTTCTTGGGTTTCTTCTTGCCGTTCTTAGCCATCATACTACGAGAGACACGCTCAACTAGAGCGGCCTTTTTCCATTCCGGCAACTCCTCATAACTTGTCGGCTCCGGCTTGGATGCATAGTCAATGGCCATAGTGAGCAATGTGAACATCTTTTTCCTTTTTTGATGATACTCCAAGTCTTGCCTACCACGGTTATCATTGCCTGCTTCGATGTCCTTCTTGGCTTTTTCTATGCCATTCTGAGCAATCTCTACAAAACTTGCCGCCACCCCCAGAGCATCTTCCGCACCCAGAGCATCAATCAAATTGTAAGCCTCATCTGAACCCTCATCGTTCAAGTAGTCGTTGGCGAATGGGTCATTCTGCGGTTCATCGTCGTCACCGCTAAAGTTTTTATAGTCCCGACTCATAACCATTTGGTTGACTGCCTTATCCTTTGCTGGGTCTTCCGTAATTTCTTCGAATCGTTCATCCGACATCGGCTGTGGCCCGGACTTTTCTTTCGGGGCTTCTTCCTTCTTTGCAGACCCCCCCTCCAAAGTCTTCTTGAAAGACTCAACCTCTGCTATCCACTTCTCCTGTTCGGCAAGCCCTTCCTCAAGGTCTTTATCAAAAACCCCAAGGTCTTCCTTACTATGGGGTTTCCCATCTATAGCGTTCTGAAAATTCTGCTTAAACTTCTTAGCCGCTTCTATCTCGGCATCCAGCTCCTTGATGGCGTCCCCGACAGTCTCCGCTTTCTGAAGAGCCTCACCGATATAATCGTTCTCCCATTCCTTCGGAATAGATTCTTTACCAAACGGAGCAGAGGTGTCGCCCTGCTCTGGCTTCTGCTCTGGCTTCTGCTCTGGCTTCTGCTCTGGCTTCTGCTCTGGCTTCTGCTCTGGCTTCTGCTCTGGCTTCTGCTCTGGCTTCTGCTCTGGCTTACCCTTCCCATTGGTCTTCTTTATGGTGTGCTTAGAGGGGTCTGCCTCTGGGTGTTTTTTCCTGTAGGCTTCCCATTCCTGCTCAGTGAACTCCCCCGCCATAACCCTTCTTGCGATAACATCCTCTCTCATTCTTGAAGCCAACGATGACTTACGAGCACGACCCGGCTTAGCCGTCAAGAGAGTCTGAACCATCTGCACCATGTTATCAATAAGGCCCAGCACTTCTGCCGGGGCTATCTGACCGTCACTCTTAATAGTCTCTATTTCTTCCATCAAGTCGCCAACGATATTATCAACATCGGCTGTTTCCCCAGCAGGCTCCTCCGCTTCAGCTTTGCCCTCTTCCGGTTTCTCCTCCGACTCATCATCGGCAGGTTTTTCATCCTTGGACTCCTGCTCCTCAGCCTTTTCGTCCAGAATCTTCTTCTGTTCGTCAGTCAGGTCATCGCCGCTTGGAATCTCGGCAGGGGCTTCTGCATCTTCAGTAGTTCCCTCTTCCTTGGCAGGGGCCTCTTCTTCCTTGGCATTACCCTTACCGTTGACCTTCTCCTTGACCTTCTGAACAATGGCCGCTTTCTCTTCATCGGACATTTGCGCAAACCGCCTAAAGACACCGGCGGTCATAACCGATGCGATAATCAATCTCGTTATGCTCATGGTTTCTCTCCCTTATCAGGTCGAGTTGGCGACTTCCTCCACGACCTCTTGTATGTCTTCATCTGATGCTCCCTCGGGAAGATTCTCAGCTATTTCTGTGGCGATGGCGTCTTGGTCTTCACCACTCATACCGCCCTCACTTCCCTCCTCGCCAAATGATGGCGCAGGTTCTTCCCCTCCCCCGAATCCACCACCGAAGTCACCACCGAACTCATCACCCTCACCCTCGGCGGCCTCCTGATAGTCAAGCTTGAGGTACTTCGCAACCTTCTCAACGACATCCGTACGCTCAACGATGGCCCGGCCAGTCTCACCGCTGATTTCCTCAACGATGCGGTTGAAGTTGGCATCCTTAACCGTGAACAGGTCTTCGTGGAGCTTCGTGTCAATCTCTTCTGTGTTGAGATTGAACAGCTCGTAAATGATGTCCACGGGCAGTGAACCCTTCTGGTAGAGCTGGTACAGGCTATCAAAGACCTCTGCGTTGTCACGAATAGTCAAGCGGTTGAAGCCGACCTTCGGATACCAGTAATCCTTGATGCCGTTACTATCTTCGTCATACCAGCCGTGCGCCTCGCAAATGGGGATGAATAGTTTCTTTTCGATGTAGTTCACCAGCACTTCACGAGTCAGCAGGAACATCGTATTAAGAATGTCCACGGTAATCTTGTTGCCAGTCCATGTGCCCTCGCCTGTCAACAGTTCTCTGGTCACGCCAAGACCAGCAAATATCTGGTTCTCGATACGCTCATACTCGGCATCCAGCGGAAGCAACCTGTCACTCGTACCTATCTGCTCCCATGTCACCTCGTAGTTGGTGATGATGCTGTATTCCGGGTCGAGATACGACAAGTCAACCTGCGTTCTCAAGTCATCCACCTCTGGAGGCAGAAGCCCCGGAGCCGTAATCAGATTCTTCGGCGTCATGTTCCGACTGGCCAGCGAGAGCTGGGTGTACCTGAAGTGCTCCTTCTGAAGCATCGGCACCAGCACACGCTCAAGCACGGACGAACCCAAGTCCATATACGGAGAACGCCGTCTGGCCACATGATGGACGAACGAACCCGTCATCGGGTCGGTATCCATGACAATGCATCCTTCACGGTTCACCATGTCCACCAATTCCTTTGGAACGTTCTCCACAATTTTGTTGTCCATGTTTCCATGACCACAATTATCGCCGCCGGGCAACTGTGAACTGCTTACGGTACCAGCCGAACTGGCACTCCCATCCTGTATGAGCCGTATCAGCCTCTCGGGCTTGTACTCCACACGCTTGTTGTCGCTGAATGGATACTGAAAGACAAAGACCTCTTCGGGCGGAAGCATAACCGCTCTGGCCCACATCTTCTTGTCATCGTCCCACTCATGAAACAGGAACACGTTTCCTATCATGTTCCACTCCCACAGAACATTCTGGCACAGCTCGAACAGGCCCAGCACTTCCGCCTGATAATCAAAGAACCGCTTTATCTCATTGCGCTTCGTCTCGTTGAGCTTGCCTCCTGCCTTTCGCATGTTGAGCGTAAGTTTCGACATCGGCAAGTCACTCAAAAGCTCAAGTGAGCGCCCGATATACGGGTCGGTTCTCGACCAGTAGCGATACCACGAGTATTTTTCTCGCAATGTCACGGGCCAATAAAGCAACCCGCCATTCTGCTCATTCATCTGGACAAAGTAAGTCGGCACGTCATATGTACCAGCTTGGTCACCCAGACCATAAGCGTAAGATGTCCTGTAGGTGTCCAAGGCATAGCCCGACCTGTACGGAGCCGCCGTCTGCGCCGTATCAAGCAACATACCAGCACTACGCTGTTTGCCTCCCAAGCCGAAACCGCCAGCCCCCACGGCTTTTCTGGCAATACGAGCACGCACTGGGTCAGCCTTTGAGGTGGTTACAGTGGGCTTCTTTACTCCACCCTTGTACTCACCTTCCGGTACCGGAGTTCTTTTTACATCGTCTGCCATGTTACACCTTACTCATTCTGCTCTCAGAAAGACCACGCTCGACGGCTACGAGCATCCTCTTCAACCTGAGACACCTTGCCCTACTAATAGGGTGAATATTCAAATTTTCTTCATGGTCGGCCAAGACCTTGTACATTCCCCTAATAGAATCAAGCACATTGTCTATCTGCTGATTCACCTCTGTTGCGGCACCTTTACGCAACCGGTCTTGTTCGTCTTCTTGGGCCAACCTATCCTTTCTGGCTTTTTCTCGGTCAAGCTTCTTGGCTTTCTTGACCTCCTTAGCCTTGTCCTGAGCTTCCTCTGTCTCTTCTGCAATGTCAGCGTCGTACCTCTCCTTCGCCGCCTTCATCTGGAGAATCAACGGATGATTCTCTGGCAACCCGCTGAGGTCACCACCCAGCTCAGCCTTGTATTTTTCCACCTGCTCTTGCAGTGGATGGCCCTCCGGCAAAGCCGCTTCCAGCTCATCATACTGGCTTCGTGCCAGTGAGCTTTCTGCCGCCTGTGCCCCGGCCAGCAATTTGCCACTTATTTCTTTTTCATTCATATTGTCACCCCTTCCGGTGTGTTTCGGCATCAGTGTTCGACGCCAGCTTCTTCTTCCATTTCTGCGAGTCTTGTGTAGTAATCGTCAATCTCAGCAAGATGGTCAAGGGCTATTCTCTTGGCCACGGCAACGTTAGGCGTGTGCTCCTTTTCAACATTGATGCCCATCGAAAGCTCATCCGGGTCAACATCATTTTCTGTCACACCTTCTTCGTTAGCCTTCCCTCCGAGTAGAAATTCAGCAAAACACGTCGCCAGCCGATAGGCCGCCGCCTCTGCCTCGTGCTTGTCCACGCCCTCTCCCTCTGCCCACTCATGAAAATCATCATCGCTCGGATTCGGACTGGCACTCAAAAAATCAGCCACCCGAACAGCCAGAGGGTCAAGACCGCCAGTATCAACTTGAGCAACAAGCCTTTCCGCTATGCGTTCTATTCTGTCCATATCATTCTCCTTATCCGACAGCGGCCACCACGATTAGGAAGTCGCCCTCAAAATCCGAACTTACCTGTGCCACCACATAGCCTGTCCACGGATGGGCTGGTTGCTCCTGCTCATTTGTCAGCCGCCCCCTGTTACTCACATACAGCTTATCGCCAGATGTGTAAGTCAGCGCCGCTCCTGTACCCGGATTCGTCCTCTCAGCCAAGTCCTCCGTCTCGAATACGTAGAACTTGTGGAACCCCGTCGGAGGTACAAACATCGTCACAATACGACTGCCGAACCTCTGGAGCTGAAGATTGTCATCCAGCTCGAAGCGGGCTGATGCATCAAATCCTGACCAGTCCGCCTTTGTCGAACCCCCATCCCTCTGCCTCGTGTCGGTTGTCCACATGTCGCTCAATTCCTCGACAGGCTGATTGTGCTGAGGCCCTGTCTTGAGAAACCCGGCCAGTATGCCTTCGCCGTCCGACAAATCAACCGTGGCAATTGCCCCTGAAAAAGTAAGCGGCGTCGTGCTGTACTTCACCCACGTACCGGGGAGCCAGCCGTCAGTCGCCAGTGTACCAACCGGCTCAACAGGCACTTCCTCGCCATCTTTCAACATGTAATGCAGGTCACCCATTTACCAACAACTCCTTAGCAACAACCAAAAGCTCCAAAGCGGCTTTCCTGAACGGCCCCGGTACCGTGACACGCCAAGCCCGTAGCGCTTCCCTCATCTGCTTGCGCTTCTCCGGGTCTTTTTCTTGCTCAATTTGTCGCCTCAATTTCGTAGGCGGTGTATTCAAATAAGGGTTCATTATCAAAAAGTTCTTAAGACTTCCTCGTAAACCACCCGTGCACGCTCCAAAGTAGGGATGCTCCGAAACCAGATAGTCGGCTCCAATCTTGGCCTGTCAATCAGATAAGAAGCGACCGTATATGTTACCTCCTCATCACTGGACTGGGGCACATTCTCTGCTAAAACGACCAGTAAATTATCATCACCCTGATTCATCATGAGCACGTTCAGCTCTGGATTTGACACCTGAACTGCTATTGCCATCAACTCTCTTGCCACTCTTTTCATCAATCCTGATACTCCTCTGGGATGCCCATCAAATCAGCTATCGCTTCGAACTCTTCCGGGTGCGCACCATTCTCGCCGCCCACTGCGGCATGAATCAGCTCGTGAGCAATGACCCAGTAAATATAATCCTTGCCCTTCTTGAAAACCCTCGGGCTTACCGTCATAACCGGCCACTCTGTTTCATCCTTGGCAAACCGATAAGACGCAATCTTGCCCTCCGGCAGGTTCCAGTTGTTTACCGCTATGGTAAAATCTTCAAAATTATGCTCTTCACCCATAACTTGGGCGTGCGCCCTGTTCACAATCGGCATCACCTCTTTCACGCAATCCCAGAGCTGTATGCCCAGCTCCATTCTGATTGCCATGTTGTTAATGACCGGCTCGTAATCGTAGCCGCTGGTCTGGAGTTCCTTTGCCAAGGCTATTGACCATATCATGGAAGCAAACCAAGGGTCATCATGCCCAGTTGGCGTAGGCAACTCATCCCCGTCAATCTCGTTAGTGGAGAACACGGTAGTTGAAAGAGTCCAAGTACCGTCATGCAGGAGACTGTGACAGTTAATCACAACTTTCTCTTCCTGCTCGCTCGGTGAAATAACAAGCCTCCAGTCCTTGCCGTCCATGTCATCTCTGGTCGAACCCGGATACTTGTACCACCCTGCGGTTTGAATCGAGACATCGGGTACCACCATGGCCAAAGACAAATGAAACTTCTCGATACCATCCCAAGCTTTTCCTTCGTATGTGTGCTGTTCGGCCCAGTGCGCAATGGCCTCAAGAATTGTCACCTCCACTTCGGTCACAGTCTGCTCATCTTCGACAATAAGTTTCTCGGTGGCAATTCGGCCAGTCAGGCTCTCTGCGACCGAAGCATTCTTGACGCTCTTGATGTTGCCACTCTTGACATAAGACTCTTCGATACCGGGCAATAGATAGTGCTTCTTCAGGGTTGCCTGCTGATGACCAACCTTCTCAGCCACTGCCTTCATAACCTCCCTGAACTTTTTCTGACGCTCCTCGGGCGTGGAGGGCTTCTTGCCGGACTTAAGCATAGTCGTTACGAGAGTGTTGGCCGCATACCCACGAATGTCCTTAGCTGTTACCCCGAACTCCTTGAGATAGCGATTAACCTTGTCTGCCTTTATCTTGAAACCGTCCGAAGTCACAAGCACCGGGCCACCCTTGTCCTTGCAGTTGCCCTTGCATTCCTTCAGAAGTTTTGCCATCAACTTGTCAGTAAACTGCTTCTCCTGCTTCACACCCGACTTGCCCGTATACTTAATCGAAACCGTATTGCCATTCACTGTAAGCTGGTTATTCTTAAACCCGGTAACACCAACATGGCCCTCCTTCGCCGATTGTTCGTTTCCAACACGCTCGGCAGTCTTGTCCATGATGGCAATCGCCAGCGCAGTCAGGCGTGTTTTCTCATTGTCTGACTTCATATCAGTAGTTAGCTTGCGGCGCAGTTTATGAATCTGCTGTGCGAGCTTACGCACAGACTCCGTCTTCTTCTTGCGCCGGGTCTGCTCTTCTTTTGTCATCGGTTTGGGAGCACCCATCCTGCTCTTCGTACTGGCAGTCATGAGTGTCATCATGTCTTCCGGTGAGACCCTCACATTCTTCTTTCCCAGTTTGTCGAATATTTTTTTCATCACAACCCCGTCGCCGTCTTCAAATCCCATGGCCCCCAGTGCTTATACTTCAGCACCCTCTTACGAAACTGCTCTACCGTGTAACGAATCACGTTGTCTCCAATTCTGCCAAGAGCGTAATACAACTTCTTTGGCATTCTTAAATTGCGACCATTTGATACGTCAATCACAGTATTTCCATCCTCAATCCAACAGTGGCCATACTTTACACCATCAAGTGGCCCCTGCCCTGTCACTTCCCCGTGCACCAATCTCAAACCTGACCCGGCCCCTTTTCCGAATGCCATGTCCACAAACAACTCACCGTTGGCATCGTAGCAGTCACCACCAGTTGCGGCCATCAACTCCGTAGCTATCCAAATCAGCTCTCGTGCAATCCTGTAAGTGCTCACCTTACCGCTCCTGCCGCTCGCCTCTTGATTTTATCCAGCCCCCGAGGATGGGCACCATGCATCTTGCGCTTCTTGAGCATGTAGGATTTCTGCGTCTCCTGCTTCACACGCCTCTCAACAGGCCCCTTCTGCACTGCGATACCCCCATTCAAACCACCAGCCCCGGTTATGATGTGTACCGGCTTATCCTTGTGCATCTTGTAACAGACATATATCGCCCTTGCGAGGGCGTCAGAAATATCATCGTGCGCCCCACGCCTGTTCGGAGCACGTACCAGTATCTTGTTCTTGGCCTTCCTCTCGGCCTCCAGAGTCAGAAGCTCGGGCACAAGCACCGGGTGGTTATAACACTCGAACAGCTTCTCCGCATACAGTCTCTTGGTGAGCTGGTAAACTTCATGATTCTTCTTGTCTGTAAAGTGTTCCATCTCAATCATCCTGAGCTTCTGCTTGTTCAGCAGTTCTGCCAAGGCATACCCGTTGCTCTGGTCAAAGACACCGCCTTTGAATGGGAACCACCGAGCCAGCTCTTTTACCTCTTTCACGATATCACTCATCAGAAGCAATTCGTTATGGCGGTACTTCGTACACTTGCGGTAAATGCTGTCAGGAAACTCCCAGACATCCGAAGAGCCGGAGAACCAGACATCCGCATGGTCAAGAATTATCTTGCCCGTCTTCTTGTCCTTGTGAACAATGGCGATGGCGGTACCGTCATTCTTAAATCCCAAGTCGAGGCCCATGAAGTATTGAACATCACGTGTGCCCTTCAGGGCCGATGGTTTTGCCGTAATACAGCGCCTGAACTCCGCCTCATCATCAATCCATGCCGTAACGGTGTCACTGAACTCCGCTCCGTACTCACACATAAAGCCAACCCGGTCACGGCGCTTGGCCGCCTTCAGAATCTCCGTGGGGATGGTGGGGTTCGTCATGGCCGAGTACATCTTGAACATCAGCGTAAAATCAGGCTCCTCGAAGGACTGCTGAAAACGGTCGTAGAATGCCCCATACTTGGCGTACGGGGATGAGATAGAGATAACCTTACCATCACGCCTGAAGGACGCTATAGAGGGCGTCAGGGCCTTGTAAACCTCACTTCCTGAGAAGCGGCCCTTGTTGTCAATAAAGTGAGCCATCTCATCCATAATCACGATAATGGCGTTCCGGCCACGAAGCGAGTTGGAAGCACAACCACCAGCTATGGATATGAGACTGGCCTTCTTTTTCTTTGGCGTGCTGAGCCGAACATCCGTATCTGTTTGGATATCGAAATATGTCATCGTGTTATGCAAATTACGGTCTTTCAGCCACGGACAGCGCATAGCCTGTGACTGAATCATGTCGAACACGATAGCGGACTGGTCATCGGTGGGAGCGACGTTGAGAATCGAAATCTGCTGGCCCGGCTGGAAACCGTAGTACTTGGCCGGGTCGCCACGCTTTACGAGCTTGTACAATTCGTAGTTTGACACAAAGGAGGACAGACTGGACTTCGTACCACGACGCCCGATAGCAAGCACAAGCTCCTGAAAAATCTTGCCCTCGGTTTCATCAGTGTTGCACCGCCCCTCCTCGTAAAGCCACTTGAGAAATTCCCTCTCGGTAAAGGTATAGAGGATGCGCTCATTGGTCATGTCGGGGACGGGGATATACTTCTCTTTGCCGTCCAGCGGCATGCCGTAAAGGCATTTCAGGACGAATTTCTGAGCGGGCAACAACTTGACATGGAGTCCCCATGGGGCTTCACAGAAAGAGATGATGTCAACAACTTCGTCTGTGTTGCCCGAGATAAACTCTTTTGCAATCTCAGCGACAAGATTAACAGCCATTTCATTACCCCTGCGCCCTCAATTCTTCGAACTTCTCTCTGAGGTCTCTCTTCCAGTTATCCATTGCGTCACCGAGAGTGCGGAAAAACAAGTCCTTGACCTCATCACCGACACCCATCCTATCGAATGAGTCTGCGGCCTTTGCCATAAAGAACCTGATGACGGTCATCATAGCCGGATGGTCTACGTCAATGCCACCAGTACGTTCCTTATCCTGTTTCTGCTGGACTGTCCTGATTGCCTTTTCCAGCACCTCGGCCCTCTTGAAAGAAATTATTGAGGCGTCTCTAAGTTCTCCATTTTGAGTGGCTACCAGCTCATTACCCAAGAGGTGGTCAGTTTCCTTGATAACCTCATCAAGAAGTGCAACCACCAGCGATTCTGAATCTTCCTTGCCAGCCTTCCTGAGCTTCTCAACAAGAGTGGGACAGCCCTTGTGATATTTCTCCACAAGCTGGTCTCTATACTCGACAATATTGGAAGGCATCCCCGCTTTCGCAGGCACAGCACTATCGGCGGGTACAATGGAAGTTTCCCCAGACATATCCGCAGGAGGCTGGAGGACTGCTACACTCACTTCCTCATCAGCGTCTTCAAATGCTGTTTCCTCGCTCATATTCGCATATCCTGTCGCATGTCAATTTCCAGCTCACCCAGAGGCGCTCTCGGCTCATCCAACTCTATGTTGTCTGCGCCCACGAACTCCGGTTCCAAGAACTGGCCAAGCTCGACATCAACAGGACTCTGCGCCACAAGCTCCACTTCCTGCTCGGAAGGTCTTGGGTCAATATCCAGCGTCGGAAGCGGTTCTGAGGCTTCGAGAAGGTCAACGTCCCCATCTCCGAATTCGCCGGAGAGCTTGTCCACGGCCAGACTCGGCTCCCTGAGTGCCTCAATATCAACTACGGGCTGTTTGTCGGGGTCAACCAAGTCCATGTCAAGAGGCGAAGACGCCTGAGCGTCGAACTCGATAGGCTGGTCGCCCATCTCGATAACGTGCTCCGAGACATCCACGGTTCCAGCGTATGGTTCCATGACAGCGCTCTGCTTTGCCTTCTGAACAAACCTGAAAGCCGCCTGAAGCGTCTTGAGGTTGCTGGAATACTTGTTGTTGTGCCTGTCATTCCTGAGCGACTTAACGGTGTCCTCTGGAAGCTGGGTTACATTCATCATCTCGGTCAGTGTGGAATCCATCTCGGACTCATCAAGGTCACCCTGCCCCGAAAGAATGGGCAACATGGTCGAGCGGCAGTGGCTTACCATATCCGCTGGCTTACCGTCTTCCATCGCCAGAAAATCATCCATCGGATTGTCAGACCCCTCCATGATGTTGGTCATGTCAATCACACTGTCACCGGGGAGCATCTGCGGCGAGCCGCAATCACATCCGATAACGTGTTTGACAAAGTGCTTGTAAGGGGAGTTCTTCATTGACTCCATGGCCTCACGACAGTTCTTGTAGCCTCTGGCGTCCAGAACCGTGCAACCCACGATACCTTCCATCGCAAGCTGTTCCCTGAGACCCTTCGAGGCTCTCTTGAGGGTGTCTTGGTCAAAACGTGTCTTGATAACCCGAACCAAGTCATCTCCCATGCGCCCCCTGTTCATCTGGTCTCTGGCAAACAGAATCACGTCATCCACGTCGGCCAAGTCTTCCTCGGGGATGTGCCTCTCGACAGCGCCTGCCGGTTCGTCAATGTCTATATCCGGCCCCGCTGTGCCCCACTGGATAGCCAACTCCGGCTTCACGTTATTCGGGTTTTTGACGCCTTCTGCCTCCGGGTCGAATGTCGGCTCGCCGGGGTGAAGAAGACCGTTCTCGTACTACGACTGGTCTACAATGGGTTCTTGAAGAACATTGTCTAAGTTCATTTCACTTCCTCCATAGCCTCGTGAACGTCATCCTCCGTAAGCACGTCATTGCCGAACACAGGCTCGATGTATTTCTTGTCATCCGAAATCTTCCACAGGCACCGAGTTGTCTTATGAATGAGCAAATCGTTGCCCGAGGCCTCGAACATGCCCATTACTCGGCGGCTTTTCCGAAGCCGGGTTACAAACTTCTTACCGTCCAAGGCACAATCAATACCTATCGCACTGTGCCACGTAAAATCTTCCAGAACATCGCTTGTCATAACTACAACCTCCCACCAAAGGTGGAAATATCAAAGAATTATTAGTCATTTTTTTCGCCGACGTTTTCGAGAAGAACCCTTGTAAACCCTCCTTACAATATTGAGGTTTGAACGTATTATCTGAAAAATCTCGTAAACAGCCCACCAGTACTCGACTTCCTCCTTGGCGTCGGCCTCTCCCTTGTTCTTTTTTTCAACGGCATCTGCGGCATTTTCTTCCATGCGACGCAGGCATTTCGTGTAAGAATGACGCACCCTGACCTGCGATGTGTTCAGCACTCTGGCGGTGAGGGTGAACGAAGACGTGTAGAACATCAGGGTGAGAATGCTCAGCTCTTCTGACGTGAAAATTTCTCTGGTTTTTTCTTGGCGCAAAAAGTTAAGAAAAATATCAAAGACACTGTGCAGGTAGGTGATGAACTTCAGCCGTCGCCGTATGCGCTTGATGTCATATGCGAGAGAGGACTGGGTGCGACCGAGGATTTTCTGGACATCCTTCTGCTTCTTCTGGGAAACAAAAATCAGGTAAAGTATGTCGAGGTCTTTGTCATTCAGGAAAGAGAAAATAGGTTTGAAGCCCCGAGCTTGCTCAGGGCTGAAATGAGGCAGGTCAGTTTGCTCGCCGACCGTACGCCTTTGCATGTGCTCTACGCTTTTGCCGATGTATCTTAGCGCCGTGGACAAAATTCTTCATCGCCTCCTTGGCTCTGGGAGCCAGATTGCGTCTAAATAAACTCTTGCGCTTCACCCTTCCCCGGAAGGGTTCTATCCTCATTTGCTCCAAGACGTTACCACACCACTTTAAGGATGTCACGGAAATTAAAGGGGTAAAGCTACGCATATGCAGGCGGAAAAATACCCGGCACTTCTTGGCCTTGGGTTCAATAACAACGCCATAGAGGTTTTTCAGGTAGGTGTCCGTGGCCAGCACAACATCCCCATAAATAAAGTCATCCGGGGCGTCTCTCTCATCTATCGAAACGGCAAACCCAGCCACGTCTTCTTCACTAAAGGGATGAGGCTTATCGTAGCTGGGCACTACACGGGCCACTGCGACACTGCGTATAAGGTCATCAATGTGCTTGCTATAGTTGTCGCACCGGACAAAGCAGTAATACTCACCCGACGCATCCATAGTTTCATCTGTTACAAGCCTGACCTCCAGCAAATCGTCTTCGAAAATGCGCTTGAGTTCCTGCGGTACGGCCTTCTTCTCGCCGTGGTGGAAACTCGCATTTATCATCAAGCCTATCCACTCGTTTCCCACTTGTTACCACCATTTGAATGTTAACACTCTCCATAATGAAATAAAAATCCTCCCCGCCTCATACCAAAAGCGTGCGCCTCGGCTTCCGTTGGGGTAGTTCTGCAAGAACCAGATAAGCATCGCCAGCTTCGGATAGTCATGCCCACACCTTGCCGGTGAACCTATGACCTCATTGAAATCGTCCTCCACCGACTGGTGACTGTTCCGACACGAGAAGACACGGCACCTCTTCGCCGTATCCTCATCATTGCAGACAAAAACTTTCGTCTTGGCCCTCTGAAGGATAATCGGATTCTGACAGAAGCCGACCGACCCCTGCCCTTTTACCCGCATACGGGTGTTGTGCTGACAGTTCCTTGGTAGCTTGCTTAGGAACGCTTCCTTGCGCTTCCTTAACCTGTCAGCTCTTACCTCTTGGTACTTTTGCAGAACTTCTCTTTTGTCTCTCACGAACTCTCTCCATCATTCTTGTAATAGATTCAAACTTCTTAACGCCCCCATGGAAGTCAATCAGGACTTCTATTTTGATACCCTTCTTCTTGCACTCTTTTATCGTAGGCGGACGGCCCAACTCATCCCAGTAGTCCTCAAATTGTTTCTGGACAGGCTTGCAGGCCAACCGTGAAGCCGACTCCTTGGCGTTACGCCAGCTTCCATACTCAACGATAATCGCATGCATGGACGGCACGGTGAAAGGGTACTTCCGCCTTGCGGCCCTGTAGGCCTTGGCCGTACGAATCTCATACAGGCATATACACTGGAGCATGTATATCGGCGTGAAGTCTGTTGTCACATCCTTACCCCAAATATACTGCATTGCCTTCTTCCAAGACCCAAACTCCTTCTGGTAATCATAGACATTCGGGTCTTTCTTCTTGCGCTTCTTGGTGAGCTGGTGACTTGAACGTATGTTATTAGACCTCGCATATTCAACGAGGCCCTCTCGGTCGAGCAACACACGGCCCCGGTACCTCTTGCCCTTGCGGCTGGGCCGCTTCTTTCTACGAGAGGGCTTGTTCCCACGAGGGGGTGACTTCTTCTTGGAGGGCATCTCGGGGAAGGCTATAAGAACGGCATCGGCCCAAGACCCGAACTCCTTCTGGTAGTCGTAAACGTTCGGGTCATCGGGGCTTCGAACCGCCCTCCACCTCTCTGCGGTTCGAGCATCGTGCGCCCGGAGAAGGTCTATCATCTCATCTCGACTGAGTTCTTTTCTCTTCTGGCGCTTATACTTTTTGCGCTTCCGAGCGAGCTTGAGATTTACTCTCTTGGAGCGAGGAAGTCCTGCTATCTGTCTGCCAGTCCTCATCGAACCTCCTACGCAACCGCCTCAATGTCCTCCTGAGTAACCGGGTTTCTCTCGATGTCATCCTCTTTCGGTATGGCCTCAACGTCAGGGACATCGTCTTCCACTTCGTCTGCCGTTCTTTCCATCGGGTCTTTCGCCGCAGGATTCTCCATCCAGTTAACCACTGCGCCACAGGCCGCATACTCTCTCATGTACATCTTGATGCTGGGCTGAAGCTTCTTTCCGTAGTACTTGGACTTCTCATCGAAGCCGCCATCCGGTATGGAGCACATTGCACGGAAAACTGCCAGATTTTTCTTCTTCTGGTTCATTGCCTTCCACCAGACCTCGAAAACTTCGACAATGTATGGCTTGCCGGAGGCCGCATAGTTGGGGTAACCCACCGCATGCACCTTGATTGGCTCTTTGCTCTTCTTCTTCTGTGTCATGAAAAAGAACATGGAGTCAGTGTTGAACCCCTCGAACATTGTGGGGTACTGCTCAAGAAACTTCTCCATGATTTCCTTTACGTCCGGCGCTCCGCCCCAGTCTCCAAACTTTCCCATGATTACCTCCTTCGAATTAGCTCTCGTTTTCGTCCAGCTTCGCCAACAATTCCTTTGCCTCGGAATCATGAACCTGCATATCCATGTTTTCCAGATACGGCAGGTCTACCGCAATTTCCTCGGCCTCCTTCAAGATAAGCTGAAGGTCAATCAGCATCGTGTTGTAGGGAGAAGCGGCGTCAAGTGAAACCACCACCCGGCGGTCATCGTCATTTTCCTGCTCCATCCACAACTTCCGTATGCGGCCCCGCACCCGATTTGCGAGTTCCTCGATGGTTTCGGTGGTCGGCTGGTCATCCACTTCCAGTATCGAATCGTACTCCTCCCCGACATGCTCCTCTACCTTCTTCTCTGAAACAATGAATAATGTTTTCATAGTGTCACCTCCGCTGGTGTTGTTCAGGCCGCATGAGCCTTTCCTTCTTCAATCTTGATGTGTCTGCCCCACGGATAGGGATAGTCCTCTTTCTCATACTCGGTTGTCAAGACCCAAAGCACTGGTATCTTGTAACGATGTTCTATCTTTGGAGCGTAGAAGTCCGTGAAGTAAATAAGGGCATCGTAGTTACCCTCGCTTTCCCTGAGCGGCGGCTCCAAGTCCGTACCGCCCCGGCCATGAACTTCGCCGTCCCACCTTCCCCTGAACAGGAAGGGTGAGCGCTCCGAGATTTCGGTGTCGCACTCGTAAATCCAAACCTTGGCCCCATTCTTCCATATCCAGCGAATCTCATTCCAGAACATCTTGAGTTGCCAGTCATCAATGGAGCCGGACGTGTCAATGGCCACGGCTATGTTCAGAACATCGCCCTTGCGTGTGCCGGGCCGGGTACCAAACCTCTTGCTTCGACGCTTGACGGTATAGTCGAGCACGCTTTCTGCGGCTGTGGCCACAAACATACGCAGAACTTTCGCCCACGGAACGATGGCCCTCTCCTTCTTGAGCAGTTCGTCTATCTGCTCTATGACCTCACCGGGGATGTTTCCATAGTTCTTTCCACATAGGTCTTTCGCCTTGCGGATTATGTCCTTGGCAAACTCCTTGGCCACCACGTCATCCTTCAAGTCCTCCCACGATGAGTGCGAAGACATCACGTGCGAAAGGATGCCGCCCACTCCAAACGCCCCTGACGCACACTGCTGTTTGAACTTCTCGTTGTCACGAAGATGCGTGTAGTACCAGAGCGCCGACTTATCCGTTGGAAAGTTGTAGTGGGCCGGGTGGATGTACTGCTTCTTACCCCCAAAACTCGGAAGGTTGTCTCCCTTGTCATCCGGCTCGATGATTGCGTTCACAACACAATCGAAAGCGACGTTGGCCCTGCAACGGTCTTCGAGGTGTACGAACAAGTGACCAAAGACAATGTGGAGGATTTCATGTTCGAGAATGCCGCACATGTACTTCCATGAAATGTCACGGTCATCTCCTTTGAATATGTTGGCGAAAAAGTCAAGATTGAGATGCATCTTGATAAACCTCTCCCCCGGAAACCTGCCAACCGAAGCCGTCTGTATCTTGTGGTCGCTATGGACATACACCTTCTGGAGTTGCTGAACAATGTGCCCGTAGAACTCCTTGTGGCGTGAAAGGTATACGATGCCTTTGATAAGCTCCTTCTTCAGTCGCTCATCCGCCCCCTTATCTCGCAATGATGATTCCACCGTCTTCTTCAATTTTATTCTCCTCAAGCCTCTTGTTTATTACTGCCCTGATACGTTCGTCCGGGTCTTCGAACAGGAGCTTCGTAGCATTGTCAATTGACATCTGCGCCGCAAAGACCAACCTCTTACCCACTGGCAGGTTCTTGTGGTCTTCGAACAGTTCCCAGCCCCCATCAGCGTCTCGACCGAAATTGTTCAGAACCTCCAAGAAATCAGAGGCCTCACGAAGTTCGTCAAGGCTGAAGTCAGACCCGTATATTTTTTGCCAGTCTATAGTTGCCATCATTCATATTATACACCTCAGAACGCCCACGCCAACAAAAAACCCGGCAGTTTTTTCACTACCGGGCTTTGGGGCCTATAAAATCACGTTTTTCTCACCCTGTCTGCTATGTCACCATTCTGGTCAACAACGGTTGCCAGATGATATATGGCCTCTTTCAACTGCTTATCACTCTCGGCCAGCATGTTCATGGCCGACGTGTTATCGGTGATGACCTTCTGAAGCTTCTCGTTGTCCTCTTTCTGCTCCTTGGCATGACGCTCGAACTCATCCTTCATTTCCTTTCTGGAGTCCAGAGCGTCTTTCCTGTGCAGTTTGTAAATCTGCAAGAGCGCCAACGCAAGTGCTATCACGACCACGGCAAGCACGGTCTGGGTCGTTCCCTTGGCCATCTTTTCCATAGTGGTTGTCGCATCTATATTTGCAACCACGGGCATCAACCCGACCGCTCCAAAAAATCCCATCACCTTTGCCGTGACCATCTGTACCCTCCCTTTAGGTTTTAGATTTCCTCTTTGAAGTGCTCTTAGAAGCAGGCTTCTTTGTTTTCGCTGTCAGTGCTTCGATAACATCCTTCTCATCATGCCGTGTGCAGGGTTCGCCAAGGGGGCAGTCCCACGGCATCCCCTTCCAGTCCACGTCAAGCAGAAAGCTGTTCGGACGCCCACACTCGGGGTCATCACAGCACTCCATCACAAGGTTGATGTTCTGCTTGTAGCCAAGATTCTTCGGCGACGTTCCGGCCCAGCATACGACCGGCTTCTTTCCAAGAGCTGTAGCCGCATGCATCCCAAAACTATCAATACAGAGAATCTTGTTGGCGCTGTTGATTACCGAGAATGCATCCCTGAGATTACTGTAAAGAAGTTCGGCCCCCTGCCAATACTGCTGTGTGGGATACTGTAAGAGCACTGTAAAATACTTATCTGACAAGGCCTCAGAAATATTCTTAGCCACCTCAGCATCGAGGTTCCTGATGAACATTTTGGGACACACCATCTGGACTTGTGCCTGTTGCTGACCCCCGCCATGCTTTGGACACGGCTGTCCCTGTCCCTGCTGTTGGGCCTGCGGAGCCGCACCGCCCTGAAACTGCATCAGGAGAACAGGCTTGTTCTTGCCTCTTACATATTCAAGACCTTTTTTCTTCTCCTTGTGGTTCAGAAAGATTTCCGGCGTAGTATTATCGAAAGGAACATCAAGCTGTTCGCACCACACCTCTGACAGGTGCTTCTTCTTGGCGAGAAAGTCCCTGTGGTAGTAAGGCTCGGATTTGAGGATGAGGGCACCCTTGTAGAGTTCCCAGAAGTTCGGAGTTGCCCCGACCTGATAAACCATGTCCACGTTCGGATTACCCCTGAATACTTCAGGATGTGAAGCCACGACGGTTATCTTGGCGTCCGGGTATTTCTTCTTAACGCCACGCAGGGGCACTGTGCCCATGATGTTCTTGCCGATACCCATTCCAACTATGAATACAACATTGTCCATGATTCTTCTCCGAATATCTCTTTAGATAGTTTAATAATCTCAGGCGTGAACAACTCCCTGAAGGCCTCCACGTCCGCATACGCTTTCCACCGCTCGAAGACAGGCATCTCTCTGGCGTTGCCGTCGAAGTCCATTCCGTCGAACGAACTGCCCTGCCCGTTATCGTCTACGAAGTCAAGCGATTCATCGCTGAACTTCCCTCCCAGCTCTTTCGATATCTCCTTTCGATACTCGATGTCTGTTAAGAACCTGTTGTAGTTGATACAGATGAAATCGGACTTGGGCTTAATGAACTCCTCCGCATACATCTTCCATAATGCGATAGCGTTGGGGCTTACCCACTTCTTGCCGCTTGACATCAAATCGTAATGCTTGACTCGTGTGGCGGCCAAGTTGAAGGGGTCTCGAAGAATGAGAACCTTCTTGTCGCACTCGACCTGCTCAAGCAACTGCGGAGGCATCTCCTCGAATGATATCACGAAGTCCTTTTCCTCGAACTGGTCGAGATGACTCATGATGTCCGGGGTCGCATTGATGAACTGCCTGCTTCCCTCGAATTGTTCTGTTATCCAGTTCCTTATCGGACTGTTGCCCGACCTGCGAATCCCCAGCATGCATATCTTCAAGCTTAGCCTCCTATCATATTTCCCTTGCGTCGTGGTACGCAAGATTCCCTGTCAACCCTTATTCTCCCTGCAACTCGGCAGGCAGATACTGGTCTAACTCGGCATCCACTGCGGCCCATGCGGTGACAACATCAGCCTTAGCCGTGTCTACGGCAGTCTGTGCGGCATCCACAGCCGCCAAAAGAGGAGCAACTACTTCGTCTGCCGCCTTCGTTATCCTGAGTGCATTAAGAACTGTTCTTTTTTGACTTCTTTGCTCTCCTGTCAATGGCATATCTACCCCCATTTTGTTCGTTTACGCTATCACACAAAAATCAACCTGTCAACCGGACTTATACAAATGCGAAAACCAATCCATTGCAGACACACATGCAACAGCACAGACCAGTCGCACCGGTGAGCCATCCACCACTGCACCCCATCCGCAGTGTTCCGCTTCCACCGCCTGTGTTTGGAAGCAGGTTAATGTGACACCCTGCGGCGATTGTCAGACGCTGATTGGCGGCGGTCGTTGCACAGATTGACCCATTAAACGACCCACACCAGAAATTAATCTGCTTGGTTGGATGCAGGCATTCTGCTTCAAGCACCGTGCAACTGCTTGTCAGTCCAACACATCCACTGCCGAGACTGCATGTGAATCCGCCACTCGGAGGTGCCGCCGCATACCAGCACGAATTTGATGCGCAGTATGTCGCCACATATCCCTCTGACTGACTTGGAAATGTCAGTTTCCTTCCGTCACCGCAGAATCTCCCATTGGCCCCCTTTGCTTTGAAACTCCTAGCATAGAATCCACAAGACTTATCACAGAGTGCCTCAGTCCAGTAACAACTGCTTCCATCGTAGTTGCAGAACTTTATACTTGAACAACCATCACCAGAGTCACCAGAGGATATTCTCAAAATTCCTGCACCACTACAGTTTGCCTGCGCTCTGATGGTCATTGAAGCTGAACCTGTAATCATGTCCACAGAGCCGTTTGAATGACACAGACTGAGTGTTGTTGATTGCCCCGAACAGCCGCAGATACCCGCCGTGCATTTACCGATTTTTATCCAACACGGATTACCACCGCTGTTACAGGCTCCGAGTGTCAAGTCACCGCCGCAAGAACAAACTGTCCCTGCGCCACTTGAAAGAATGTCAACAGGATTACCCCTGATGTTAAATGTGGAACCATTACCATGACAAAGACCCAGTGTGTTGTCTGTTATGCCAATCCAACACGCAGATGTCCCACAAGCCTCCAGTTCCAAGCACCCGCTGGTGGCATGTATCCTCATCACGTTGTTGTCGCAGATACCATTAGTACAGCGCAACTTCACCCAGCACGGACTACCGCTGGGGCTGGGGCTAAGTACCAAGTCAGAGCCGTTGCAACTGCGAATCTCATTGACTTTACAGAGTTGAGTGCAACTCGAAGACGGGGCTATGGCACCACTCCCACACGATGTCCAAAGACTGCTCGGAGTATACGCCACCCAGTTATCAGAACCGTCAAGACAGATTGAACAGCCTTGAGCCTGATTATTGAATGTGAGTTTCTGACCACACCCGTAGAAGCCGACTGATGTTTCAATACATCCGTCTCCCGAAAGGTGGTTCTTTGCGCAGATATCATTGCCCGCCGTGCACAAGAACAAGTCTGTTCCACACAGTTCCAGCGTGGAGCCGGGTACATGAATCTTGGTGGTAGTGGTTGCACGCAGTCCACAGGTGTTATTCACGTCAATCCAACAACAACTACCTCCTACACTTGATTCAAGCACCAAATTGCTCCCACTGGGAGACGCAAACCTGTTAGCCATGAATCCACAGGTGTTATCATTAGCACGAACCCAACATTTATTATTTGAAGAATCACAGGCTTCTATGGTCATTTGACCACAAGAATTAATACTCATTCCTGAGTTATTGCAACTTGCGATAGCATTTACCTTGGCGAGTGAATCGCAAGAATCGCAAGGAGCAATTATGCCAGAACCACACTGCTTCCAAACGCCACCCGGAGGTGGTGCCGCATACCAGCAGGAACTTGATGAGCAGTATGTCGCCACATATCCATCTGACTGACTTGGAAATGTCAGTTTTTTACCGTCACCATAGAAACACAATGCAGAGGCACAACACCCGGATTCAATGTTTCCAGAGGCCTCCATTTTGTCGGTGGCACAGAAGTTGGGCGCACGGTGTCCGCATCCCCGAGTGACACAGGTGAACAAATTGCCGTCCTGACAAAAGTCAATCCTTTGACCTCCACTTGACGCAAACAGTGTCAGTGTTGAACCACCTGCTTCAAGCGTTAGCGCACCACTGCAAGACTTGAGTTCCGAACCAAAGAAACCAGTAGGCCCACAAATCTTGCATGAGTTGCACGCACAGATGTATCCTGACTTGTCTGCCCACAGCCCACTCGGAGTGTAGGCTACCCAGTTACTAGAACCATCAAGACAGATTGAACAACCTTGAGCCTGACTATCGAATTCGAGTTTTGCACCACAGCCGTAGAAGCCACCCGCCGCACATATCTTGTCTGATGCACAATAACAGTTGGCGCAGTCCGTTCCACTCGATGTGATGCCCGAGACACCGCAGATGATGTTGCTTTGCATGTCCAGATGTCCACCGATGCAGGCGTTCTGGTTGAGACAGGCGTATCCACTTTCTTGCGTCCACAGGCCACCCGGACTGTATGCTACCCAGTTTCCAGAACTATTAAGACAGATTGAGCAACCTGTCGCTTGTCCATTGAATGTGAGTTTTTGGCCACAGCCGAAAAAGCCGGTTGATGCCTCGATGCAATCACCCATGAATCCTTTTCCCTGTGTATTGCATATCCAGTTGCCAGAATCTGAAACCAGACGCATGCAGTTACCTTCTATGGTTAAATCCGAACCAGCCGCTTTGATACCTATGGCATTGGTATTGCAGACACAGGATGTTTGAACTTTTCCACCTATTACTTTGGAGGTGCCTTCAATACAATCGCCCTTGAATCCTTTTCCTCTTTTGGCACACACCCAGTGACTGGAGTCGGTACATAAGTTCATACAATTATTGGGAGCATTAAGCGTAAGCACCCCACTGTGACACAAACCAGTCCCGTAGAAACAACTTGTAGCGCACACAGATTGTCCCCAGAATCCCTGCCCACCAGCGGCACGCACCCAACAAGTGGAATCATCGTTACACAGAATAACGTCATTTGCCAGCGAACGCAAAGTTAGTGCTGATGATGCTGTTGAGCATATCTCGAAAGTGTTACGGATATTGCAACCAAGCCCCATGTCAATATCGCCGGTCATCGTTCCGCCAGCGAGAGGAAGGAACTTGCCGTCAGTACAGAGATTCGTTATGCTCGCACCGTCACCGTCGAACCCAGAGTTTGCACAAACGCAATCACCACAAATACCCTTGGCCCCTGCATTTACCCACTGTCCAGAAGCGGGGTTGATAGAAAGGACACTGCCTACAACACCGTTTATGGATTCAGCATTGCAGATGCCGCAACTGTTCATGTCGAGGTCGGAAACCATCGTCGCCCCACCCATGTCAAGCGACGTGATAATTTTTACCTTATCCATTTCATGCGTGCTCATATCGCTTTTCTCCTCAGTAGGTCTTCTGTATCAAATTGGTGAAGTTACCGGCAGGCTCGACCCTGTAAAGCCAGTTGGTGCCGTTGTCCCATATGGAAATCTCAAAGAGGTTCGACGTGGCTCCTCCGTCCGTCACCCGGTAAACCCTGTTCGTCCAGTCATCACCTGAGCCAGTCTGGGTTGCGATAAGCGCACCTTCTACCAGCGCATCCGTCTCGGCCTTGGTGTAGCGGTTCGTCAACTCAGTCCAGAGGTCTGTCTGGTCATCAATATCTCCGCCGATATAGCCCCATGTGGTTTCTGCTGGATTAAGCGACGGTATAAAAAGTCTCGTATTGCGGTCTTGTGTGCCGCCGTAAGTATCCAAGGTCGCCGATGTTCCACCCGTCCTGACAGCATACGACCTCACGCCGAAATACCAGTCACCGGCAGTCGGAGTATAGTTGGACGGATTGAAGGTCGAAGTGTTGTGGGCCTCCAGAACGTCACTGACTGCCTCCAGTCCACTCGTGGCCAGTACGTTCGTTGTAGAGCCGTCTGTTACCACCAGTTCGAAATACATCTCAACCGTGGCGTCTCCTGTGGCCTTGGCATAGACAGTTCCGAAATAGACACCCTCGGGTACCGATGACGCCACCTTGTTCGTGTAAAGGAATATTCCCAGTTCCGTCGTGCCCACAGACAGCGAGTACGTGTTTGTCCATTCCGTGCCCGACAGGTCATCCCACAAACTCCCCGCATTGGCTATGGCCGGGTGTGCGTTCGTTTCGACATAAAGCACGTCTGGACTCCAAAGCTGAAGCATCTCAACAACTTTGCCGTAAGTCACCAATTCATCATTTCCGTAGAGTGAGCCAGCGGCAGGTAGACGATAAGCCTCATAGAAACTCCAGCGTGTGCTGTCGGCCATTGTCGGGCTGTCATTTGTCGTAGGCCTGCTGAGCAACTCCGTGTACAGGTCTGTCTGGTTTGAAAGAGTGCCTGTGATGCCACCCCAGACTATGTTCGAGACGCTCGCTAATCCGTTCGATGAAACAATCTTGTCCCTGTCTCGAAGAATGTAAGTCACGGAATCCATCTTTACCTGTTTGTCCCACGTCTGCCCCAAGGCGGCTCCAGCAACAAACAGCGTAAGAAAAATCGCTGAGAATAAACGCTTCATTTCAATCCTCCTCATCAGGTCGCTCCGTTGATGTCACCTTCAGGCACACCGTCTTGGCCAATCTCAATATAAACGTTGCCGTCCGGCCCGGATATGCGAAGTGGGTAGTACAGATTTTCACCGGCATTGAAAATGTAGACTTGACCTGTCACGGTATCAATGCGGAGTGCGCTCGCCGGAGGCAGGCCGTCGCCCGTCGCCCCGGTGTTGCCGAACTCATCCTCATCCTTCTGACCAATGAGTCTGAAGAAGTTGTTGTTGGTTCCGAGAGGTGGTGGCTCAAGTTCGTAAATCCACGTTACGAATGCCGGGTCATCGTATTCGAATCCGTCAACCAGCGTGTTGAATGGGTCGAGGTCACTCCGTGGGTCATCCACGATAACTATCTTTGTGATATTCTCGTATCTCGCCACGAAGGCCCCTGCTGGGATATACCTCTTCAACGGCGAAACGAAAAACCGAGACTTCGCTTCGTAAATCTTCATGTTATTCTCCCATGATGCTCATTGGCAGTAACGGTATCCGGGCATACAAAGCCCTCACCCATAGGAAGGAATATCAAAAAAATAGTAAAGGTTGGATGGGGAGGACAATCAGGAGTGGTTTTCGTTGAATGTGGCAATTTGAAGTGCGACAACTGGATATTTGCGTCTTTGGCGGAAGGTGAGGGATTTGAACCCCCGTGCGTGTTACCGCCCACCGGCTTCCAACCGGGGCCATTTAACCTGACTCTGGCAACCTTCCATGTCTTCTGTAGATGGCGTCTATCGCCTGCTGTATCCTTGCGGCT
>Ga0180438_10003149_pt1 | contig 25420 bp, 36 predicted proteins | sample SS_ome_12_FD_132455 | JGI IMG/M metagenome (GOLD analysis project Ga0180438, IMG submission 132455) | Hypersaline lake sediment archaeal communities from the Salton Sea, California, USA - SS_3_D_2 metaG | ecosystem: Environmental > Aquatic > Non-marine Saline and Alkaline > Hypersaline >... | reverse complement strand
GTCGGAGGGCGCGCGGTTTTCGCCTCTTTTTTTGAATTGAAATGTTCAATATACATATACCGTGACACCAGATAAACGACTTTCGTCACTGCAAGGGGTAAAAGTGACCGTAACGGCGCTCATGGAAGTGTTCGGCGTCAGCCGTGACATGATTATGAAGTACGTCAGCGAGCATGGCATGCCGAAGGCTGGCCGCGGCACATACGAACTTTTAGATTGCTTTAACTGGTACTCGAACAGATTAAAGCTGGCTGCAGATGGCGGCGAGAATGGTGATATTGCCGAAGAAAAGCTGAAACTTGTGAGGGCGCAGCGCCAGCGCGTCGAGCTGGAAAACAAGAAGAAGCGCAGCGAGCTGTTAGAGGCCGAGTTCGTCGGCACCGTGTACAACAAGGCGGCGACAACGTACGCCTCGCAGCTTGACGGCCTGGGCGCCCGACTGGCGTCTGTTGTTGCCGGCATGGACGATCCGGGTGAAATACAAAGGGTGATTTTTAATGAATGTCGAGCCATCAGAGAATCAACAGCAGCAGAATTTGTCGGCCTCGCGTATGAATACGACGGCGGCGGCGATATTGCAGCCGCCCCGGTCAAGAAACGCCGGCGAGTGGGCGGACGAAAGCAGAATACTGCCAAAAGAAAGCCCGGAACCAGGGCCGTGGCGCACTGACCGCATCCCCTTTTGGCGTGACATATACGCCGCTTTTGATGATCCGACTGTTTCCGAGGTTTATGTCGTATGCGGCGCGCAGATGGCAAAAACCGAATCGATGTTCAATATCATCGGTCACAGAATGGACGATGGCCCCTATGTCCCGGCGTTATATGTGGGACCCACCGAAAAACAGGTTAAATCGATAAGCAAAGACCGCGTTGACAAGATGCTGCGCTCGACCGCATCGCTGTGGGAGAAAACCGAGAAAGGGCAGCGCTATGGCACGTTCGAGAAGTGGATCGCCGGCGTGCGCCTCGGCTTTGCCTGGTCGGGATCGGCAACTGAGCTGGCATCGCACCCCGCAGGGCTGGCCCTGGTCGATGAGCGCGACCGCATGATTAATGATGTCGGTGGCGAGGGCGATCCGGTCGAGTTAACTCGCGCACGCCTCAAGAACTATCCAAATTCAAAGCTCGGCGTATTCAGCACGCCGACTACCGAGGGCATGTCGCCAGTATGGGATTTACTGGACTCGGGAACCTTGATGTTTTGGGCCTGGCACTGCAAGCACTGCAAACAGGCATTTGTGCCGCAGCTGTCGCTGCTGTCATGGCAGGACGGGCGCACGATCGATGACTCTGCAGCGACCGCCCTGGTTGCGTGCCCGCATTGTGGCGGTGCACACGAGACACGGGACAAGCAGGCGCTGAACGCCGGCGGCATGTACATACAGCATCGTAGATTAAACGACCGGGAGCCGGTGCCGGTCGGCAGGCTGAAAGTCTTAGAGCACTATGTGAGCGATGATCGCGGCAATTCCTCGACTGCGTCGTTCTGGATATCCGGCCTTGCATCACCCTGGGCAAGTTTCTTTGATATCGCCAAAACCATGATAAACGCCTACAAGTCGGGCGAAAACGAGCGCATACAGACGGCGGTCAACACATGGGGCGGCGAACTGTTCCGCATCAAGGGCGATGCGCCCGAGTGGGAGGAGGTCAGCGCCTGCAGGCTTGAATATCCGCCTTTGACGATACCATCGAGGCAGGTTCAGTTAATCACGCTGGGCGCAGACGTGCAGAAATACGGTATTTATTACATGATTCGCGGCTGGGGTGCTAATGGTGAGTCTTGGTTAATGGACGCCGATTTTCTGACCGGTGAAACCGAGTACGACAATGTTTGGATATCGCTCGGGTCCGTATTGCAGCGCAAAGTCCAGGACCAGGTCATAAATCGGGCCTTTGTGGATTCGGGATATCGGCCAGGTGACACCCACCGCCGGCCCGACCATGCCGTATACACATTCTGCCGCCGGTTCCCGGGCATTGCGTTTCCGACCAAGGGCCACGACACCCAGGACAGACCGTTGAAGTTCTCGGATATGGACTACACACCGGGCGGCGGCAAGATCGTAAAAAACGGGATTCGGCTTTGTCACATCAACACGGATTATTTCAAGCATTGGATACACGGGCGCGTGTCATGGCCGGATGATCAGCCAGGCGGCTGGCACCTTTATAGCACCGTTTCAGAAGATTACTGCAGGCAGATCGTGGCGGAGGAATACATCGTCAAGGCATCAGGCCGCCCTGTATGGGTTCGCAAGTCGAAAGACAATCACTATCTTGACTGTGAAGTCGGCGCCACTGCAGCCGCGCATTCACTGAATATTCACAAGTTACTAGAGATCACCGACGAAACACCGCGCGAAAGTGTAACACCCGTTACACATTCAACAACCACCACGCAATATAAACGCAAATCACTCTTTTAATCGTCATAAACTTAGTTTATTGAAAACCCGCGAGCTCACGGGTTATTAATAATCTGAGTTTATGGCGTCTACACTGACACTTGCAGAAGTACAGGCGAAAGTCACCCAAATCCGCATCGATATCGAGGCGGCCGAGCACGCGCTGTCCTATGGCAAAGGTGACAAGCAAGTAACACGCCAAAGTCTCGGGGTCCTGCAGCATCAGCTCAACAGATACCTACGCCACGAACGGCAACTGCTTGCCACGGCATCGGGCGCCAACAATGCCGGGGTGATTACACCGCTATGGAGTTGAGCGCCTACCAGCAAAGCGGCACCAGCGAGCTATTGTTGCCCAATTCGTATATTGGCCGCGAACTGCAGCGCCTCGCACGACAGGACAAGGAATTACAGCGGCTGTACGAGGCCGCATCCGACAACCAGTTCAGACCTGTTGTTTCGAATCAGGCCAGCGGCGACTCGGTGATGAACACCGCCGGCACCAAGCTCAGGCAGCTGGCCCGGCATCTCGAAGAAAATCATGATATCGTGGTATCGCTGTTCGATGACCTGCTCAATAACGTCATCGGTTCCGGCGCCTCGGTTACGCCGATGGTGCGCAAGCCTAACGGCCAGCTGGCTGATGATGTCAATCGCAGACTGTTCGATGAGTTTGTCGAGTGGGGCGATTATCCCGAGGTTACGGGCGAGTTCGGATTCGAGCAAGTCGAGCGCCAGGTGGCCCGGCATCTATTCAGGGACGGCGAGATATTCGTGCGTCCTGTTTTTTCTGAGCGGTTCCGTTATCGCACCCGCACACGCTTTGCCCTGGAACTGACCGAGGCCGATTATTGCCCGTTCGATAGCAGTCTCGACGGTCGCATGGTGCACGGCATCGAGCGCAATCAGTGGGGCGCGCCAAGCTATTATTATTTCTACAAGGCGCACCCGGGCGACACCGTCAACGCCATGAATGTGGCGAACTATAAAGATTTACGCAGAGTCTCGGCTTCCGGCGTGCATCACATCAAGTTCACGCGAAGGATTAATCAGGCCCGTGGAGTGCCCATCGTTCATGCCGTGATTAATCGCTTGCGCGACCTGAAAGATTACGAGGAGAGCGAAAGGATAGCGGCAAAGGTGGCTGCGGATTTCACATTTGCGATCACTAAAAGTTCAGAATTCGGCGCCGGGCCGACCACAGTCAACACCGCAGGCAATCGTGAGTTCTCGATGTCTGCCGGCATGGGGTTCGAGCTGCTACCGGGCGAGGACGTAAAAACCATACAGAGCAACCGTCCGAACAACGGCCTGGCCGACTTCCGCGCGGCTATGGTGCGCGCGGTCGCAGGTGGCACCGGGACGCGATACAGCGCAATCGCCAAGGACTACAACGGCACCTATTCAGCGCAGCGGCAGGAACTTGTCGAGGGCGCTGTGGCTTATCGCGTGCATTTTTCTTATCTGGTGCGTCGTTTCTACCGGCCGGTGTGGCGTGATTTCGTGCGTGCCCAGGTACTTTCCGGGCGTGTTGACCTGCAGGGCATCGATCCTGACTCGTTGTTCCGTTGCGACTTCCGCGCACCGGCGCTGCCGTGGATCGATCCGCAGAAAGAGGCTAAAGCCTGGCGAGAGCTGGTTGACGCCAAGCTCGAAAGCCGCTCAGAGATCATGCGCCAGCGTGGCCGCGATCCGCGGAAGGTGATCGAAGAAATGGAACAGGAAAACGAAAATGAATTGTTCGCCTCGGCTATTGAGCAGGCCAGCGACATGGTGCAGGAAACCGACGACACAGAAGCACAAAACGACGATGAGGCCGAGGCCGCATGAAACGAAAACAGGATACAGAAACCTTTGAACGCACGCTAACCATCGAGCGCAAGGCAGATCACGGCATCAACTTATATCAGGCCAGTTTATCGAGTGAATACCCGGTCGAGCGATGGGGTTACACCGAAGTATTAGAACATTCTGATACTGCGATCAATATGGAACGGGCAAAAAACGGCCTTGTCATGCTGTTCAATCACAACCCTGACGAGCCTATCGGGCGCGTAAACGACATTTCTGTTCGCAGCGATAAAAAACTCGTGGGCAACCTGGTGTTTTCTAAAACTGACGCCGGCAAGCTGCGTCAGTCACAGGTTGACGAAGGCACGCTGACAGATATCTCGATTCGCTACAGCGTCGATGATTACCGAGAGTCCGAAGATGACGCCGGTCGCATCACGCGCACCGTGACACGCTTCACACCACAAGAGGCGTCAGTAGTATCCGTACCCGCCGACCCGTCCGTTGGGATTGGTCGCAATCAACCAGCAAAAGAGGAAAAACCAATGTCGAAAGAAAACGACAACACGCCGAATGGCGAAGAAAAACGCGGCGGCGGCGATGTCGTTGTCGAATTTGAATCAGGCCTCAAAGCCGGATTGCAGCAAGGGGCAAGGGTCGAACGCGAACGTGTCGCGGCCATCGATGCCCTGTTCGATGCTCCGGGCTTCCGTGGTACAAGCTACGACGGACTGCGTAAAACCCTGATCGATAATGGTTCGACTGTTGACCAGGCGCGCGATGCCCTGTTGTCGATGGTGGGCCGCGATCCTGAACAGGCGCGACCGATTACTGACTCAAAGTCCAGTGACACGCAGCAGCGCACCCATCGCGTCGAAGGTGGTGCGGACCAAAGCGAAAAAACACGCGAGGCGATGTTCAAGGCCACCGAATTTCGCGCAGGTCTGTATGACAAAGAAAAGGCCGCAGAAGCACACCGCGAACTTCATGAAAATCCATACGGCGGCTGGTCATTGTCAGAAATTGCCCGCGCATGCCTCAATGATGCGGGCGCGGACACACGCGGCATGTCGGCTTATGACGTAGTCGGCTATGCGCTCAATCCGCAGGCACTGCCTGACAGCAAGCGCCACGGCTTTGTCGGCCAGGGAACCAGCAACTTTGCCGGCCTGGTCGAAAGTATTTCGAACAAGTCACTGATGCAGGGCTTTCAGGAATCTGATGAGACTTGGCGTTCAATAGTACGCATCGGTTCTGTGAGCAGCTTCCGCCAGGAATCCCGTGTTGAATTATCAGAGTTCACTGATCTGGCAACCGTGAAAGAAAACGGTGAGTACAAGCACGGTGATATGACCGACAACCGCGAATACATCACCGCCGCCAAATACGGCAAGCTGTATGCACTAACGCGCGAAATGCTGATCAATGATGACCTTAACGCATTGACTCGCCTGCCCGCTGAAATGGGCCGCGCAGCTGACCGCAAAATCGGCGACCTGGTGTATGCTGTACTGACCACACCGAGCACACTGCGCGACGGCACCGCGATATTCGACGCCACAAGATCGAATATAATCACCAGTGGCGCAGCGCCCTCAATCGCACAGCTGGACGCCATGCGTAAACTTATGGCGCTGCAAAGTGGGTTGAATAGCGCCGCACACGGGCAGAACATCCGCCTGACTCGACTGATTGTACCTGTTGCCCTGGAGATGACTGCCCGCATCCTGGCGACATCAACAGTCGATCCTGACCAGAAAACTGCTGAGTCTGGTGGTGGTGGTACACGGCCGAATCCGTTCTCGGGTACATTCGAAGTCATCGCCGATCCGCGTCTCGATGCGGCCAGCTCGGTGATCTATTACGGATCAGCCGATCCGAGTCTGTACGATACCATCGAAGTCGCCTTTCTCAATGGCAATCAAATGCCGATGCTGGAAAGCCGCGAAGGCTGGACGGTTGACGGCACCGAGTACAAGGTCAGGCTCGAAGTGGGTGTTGCGCCGCTGGGTTACAAGGGCCTGGTCCGCAACGCTGGCGCTTAATCATTAACTAACGAGGTATAAAGAAATGTCAAACGGCTATTTAGGCGAAGGCGCCAGCATCAACTACACTGCAACGGGTAATGTCACCGAAGGTACTCTGGTGCAATTTACCAATGTAGTCGGTGTTGCGCTGAATACGGTTACGACCGGGACGGTGGTCCCGGTTGCAGTAGTGGGTGAATACTCATTGACGAAAACAGCGGCGGCAGATACCGGGTTCACCCAGGGCGATGCGGTCTATGTTTCGTCAACGGGCAAGATCAACAACACCGCAACCGGCGACAAGTTTGTCGGCTTTGCATCAGCTGCCGCTGTAACTGGTGCAACGTCAGTGACGGTCATTCTTGCCCCGAACGTAATTTTCTAAACCATGACGACCCTGCTGGATAGCATAGATTCAGATGTGACCGGAGACTATGTGTTCTATTCGAACAACACCGGATTCGCAGAAACGATCAGTTATCCAGCGGGGACCAATTTCGTCGGCATATGGGAAGAAGAATATCAGGAACTCGACGCGGACGGGTATGTACGTGTGTCGGGCACGGCGCCGGCCTGCTGGTGCAGAACGAGCGATGCGCCCGCGGTTGACGAGGTCATCGTCAGGAACAGCACAAATTATGTCATTGTTGAGCACCAGCCCAATGATGATGGTGAAACCCTGCTGATTCTGAGGGAGCAGTAGTGGCGCACTATCGCGAACAGATACGCAAGGCGGTTGTAACGGCGGTCACGGGACTGACCACGACATCGACCCGGGTCAAGTCGGCGCCGGTTTATAACCTGGCCGACAACATGTCGCCAACGCTGGCCGTGTGGGCGCGGCAATCAACGCCGGATTATGAAGCGGGACAGCTGCAGCAGGCGCCATTGTGGCAAGTCGAGATCATTGTCGAGGGTTATGTAAAACAGTTTACCGACCTGCTCGACACGCTCGACGACATCGCCAGCGAGGTCGAAACAGCGGTATACAGTGACAGCGCGCTCGGCGCATTGTGCAACGATTATATCGAGCTGGGTGAGCAGATCATCGAGCTTGATGTCGAGGGTAACGAACCGCTCGGCAAAATACAGATCATTTTTAACATTTATTATCATGCGCAGGAAGGCGCGCCAGACGTTAAATATTAGAGGGTAAAAATATGAGCACAGCTATACGCGGTTGTTTTGGCAAAATCAAAACAAAAGACCTGGCCGCGACCGGCGCGGTTGCAGTGGTCGGCGGGATTCAGGAATGGACCTTGAGCGAAGAAGCCGAGGAAATCGACAGCAGCGAGATCGGGACGTGCACGAAGGCGGCCGTGGCCGGCGCGAACAGCCGCACGCTATCGATTACCGGATTCTATGCGCCGAGTGACGGCAATCAATCTGATTTGACCGTGGGCAATGTCGTGGACCTGGAAATTTACCCGGCCGGCTCGGGCTCGGGCAATGAATACTTTGCCACCACCACCGGCGGCGGCACGGTATTGTCAGTCGAGCGCGGCGGCAGTAACGACGGCCTGGTATCGCTGAACCTGTCGATCAAGATCAACGGCGACATGACTACAACCAGCGTGCCGTAATATGTCATTGACCGAGGACTTAAAACGCCGCTTTGCGGACATGACGCCGACCATTGTCAACGTCGACGGTTTGCCGACGATTCATGCAAAGCCGTTGACGCTGGGTCAGATTCGGCAGATTGAGGCCGAGAGCGATACATTTTCGCGTATTGCACGACATTTCCAGGTGCGAGCGAAGGATCTGGAAGGGCGCCCACTGGTACAGCCGAGCGAGTTTGACGAGTTTTTGCGCTATGCTGATGCGAATATTATCACCGAGGCAGTGGCGCAAATGCAGAAACATGACGGCGAGAGCTTCGAGGACACTGAAAAAAAGTCCTAGAGGACGGCGAGATATTGCAAGTGTACGACTTGGCTTATGAGCTAAAGATACTTGATATAACTCAAGTGCTGGATTTGCCGATCGATATATACCGAGGCTGGGTGGTGTGGATGAATAAACGCAACGCGGAGATAAAGCGCAGGCGATAACATGGCAAAGCCACGTATAACCTACGAAATTACGGCTGAGGACAAATCTAAAAAGGCCGTCGAGGATGTTGAGAAACGCCTCAAAAGCGCGGCGAAGAACGGCGCCACCGTACTTGCGACCGTTGCCGCCACCGCCGCCGCCGGCCTGGTCACGCTGGGCGTGCGCGCCGCGGACGCGGCCGACAAAATCGACAAGCTGTCGACACAGCTCGGCATCAGCACGAAGGCGTTATCCGAATATCAATTCATTGCCGGGCAAACCGGTGTTGCGTTCGACACGTTCGCACAAGCGCTGCAGCGCTCGACGCGGCGCGTGGCCGAGGCCGCGCAGGGCACCGGCGAAGCGCAGGACGCATTGAAGGAGCTGGGCATCGATGCCGAACGCCTGAATCAATTGGATCCGGGCGCACAGTTTGAAGTGCTGGCGCAACAGCTTAACAATGTGGCGTCTGAATCCGATCAGGTACGACTTGCATTCAAGCTGTTTGATTCCGAAGGCGTGCGCCTACTGAGAACGGTCAAGGAGACCGGCGGCGAATTTTCAGAACTGAGCGAACGCGCGCGCCAGCTGGGTGCGGTTATCGATGACGACCTGGCGCAAAAAGGCGCCGACGTGCAAGATGCGTTTGCCGAGGTCGGCGCGGCATTGTCAGGCGTGGGCAATACCCTGCTTTCCAATTTTGGCCCGGCGATTGTCTCGGCAGCGAATAACCTGGTCGAGTTTATCAACAACACGCGGCGCGCGGCGGCCGATCTGGGCCTGTTGACACTGCGCGTCGGCGAGTTATCTGCGGCTGAGCTGAAAGCCGAGCAGTTGAAAAACGCAACACAGATTAACGAGCTGGAGCTGCAGAAAGAAACCACGCGCCGCTATCAGGCAAAAATTAATCTCGCCAATCAAATCAACACGATCGAGCAGCGCAACGTCGAGATAAAGAAACAGCTCGAACAGCTCGACATCGAGCAGGCCGAGCGCGACAAAGTGCGCCTGCTGCAGAAGACGGCCGTAACCGGTGAGGTCGGCGGCGCCGGTTCGCCGCAGATGGCGAAGCGTGAAGAAGAACTGCAGAAGTATTTAGAATCCCTGTATACAGAAGAAGAAATGCTGCGGGCCAGCTATGCGCGGCGTATACAGATCATTGATGAAAACACCACGGCCGGCAGTGATTTTAATCTACAGTTGAAGCAAGCCGAGTATGAACGGCTCGAACAGGCCATGCTTGAACATCAGGCCCGGCTCGGCAACATCGAGGCGCAGGGTATATTGCAACGGCGCAAGTTCGATGAGCAAAACGCACGCCAGCGCACCAAGACCGTGCTCGGCGAAGTCGCCGCACTGACCGCCGGCGTGGCGCAAAATAACAAGGCGATGTTTGAAATTAACAAGGTCGCCGGCATTGCCAACGCGATCATTGGCGCGCATGAGGGCATAGCGAAAACACTGGCGGCCTATCCTTACCCGATCAACGTCGGCCTGGCTGCATTGCACGCGGCCGCCGCGTTCGCACAAGTGAGTGCAATCAAAAACACCAGCTACGAAGGCGGCGGCGCTGGCACCACGCCGAGTCTGGCGGGCAGCACGGGGACAATTAACGATATACCTGTTGACACAGCGCCCGTCGTTGACAGCGGATTGACCACGGCGCCAGCGGATAACGTAGTCAATATCACGTTCAATCCAGGTATTGCCGACAGCGAGAGCGTGCGCCAGTTTATCGAAGAAGATTTGAGCGAAGCGCTGCGCGACGGTGCCGGGCTCGATGTCAGGGTGATTGCAGAATGACCGCTTACGTTCTATACGATAATGTTTTCAATGCAACCGGCGCGACGGTCACTTATTCGGACGAGGTCGACAACAGCGGGCCATTTGCTCATGACAATTTGTTGTATGACAGATGGGTGCACGGTGTAAGCACAGGAGGACCATATATCAGGACCGTATTAGCGGGCTCAGAAACTATTAATGCGTGGTCGATATTCGGACATAACCTCGGAACCAACGGCGCAACAGTTTCTTTATTGCGTTATAATTCGGGCGCCTGGTCAACAGTCGACGCATATACACCGTCAGATGATAAGCCTATTTTCCGCATTGTCGACCCAGCCATTTCAGATACAGGTTTCCAGATATCAATAACAAGCCCTAGCACTGACGACCAGATATATCACGCAGCAATCGGACAAGCCTTAAAATTAAAACCGCTCAACACCGGATTTAAGCCGCCGATGTTTGAACAGTACATAGCTAAAAACAGCGTAACCGAACAGAATCTATTATTGGGGCGGAGCGTTTCAAAAGTATCGCGTACACTCAACATCAAGCAGAATGCAATAACGACCGCTGAACTGTACGCCGATTACAAGGGCTTTTTAGATCATGCGGTGAAGTGGCCGTTTATGTTTTGCTGGAATTATGAAAGCTATCCCGGCGATTCGGTTTTTTGCTGGCTGGATGATATGGCGCCCGAGCCGGTCTATTCGAGTTTGTGCCATTTATCCATTGACATGAAAGTCAGGGCCTTATTGTGGAACGGGGTGTCGACGACATGAGTTATGCCGCCGATTCACAAGACGCTGGCCGCCGGCCCGTTATGACATGCACGCTTGTGCTCGACAAGTGCGCTAATACATTCGGCTCGACGCCATGCAATGCGAGCGCAGCGACCGGGGGCGAGTGTTTTAATACATTTGAGACTTGCCAGGACCGCGATAATTACGACGGTTCGGATACGCTTGAAATCGTGTTGACAGATAACAAGTCGGATATAGTCGAGGCTGAAGTTGCGACGCCGGGCAAAGTCTATATCCCGTGTATTCATAGCATTAATGTAGCGCCCGAGAAAATCACGCCGGGTAAGGGCATCGGTCACCGGGGCCGGGTCACGCTGACCTGTTTTGATTTTGCGCACCACGATATAAACATCGATCCCTATGTATCAACGCGCACGTATAACCCATACACAAACGGCACGTTTTGGGGCAAATTATTAGCGCGCAATAAACACTATTTAAACCGCTCACTAATATTAAAACACGGTTTTTATGGCGGCGGCCGCACGGCCAGCGATCTACGGCAAAGTTATTATATTCTGGATAACATCGAAGGACCGGACGCCAACGGCAAGGTTAAGATCACGGCGAAAGATCCGTTATTATTAACCGAAGCGCTCAAGGCCCAATGCCCGGCACCGAGCACGGGCACGCTATCGGCGGCGCTGGCGGCGGCCACGACCAGCACATTTTCACTCAACACCGGCGACGGCGCAGACTATCCCAGCGGCGCGCATACGTTACGGATTAATGATGAGTTAATCTCGATCACATCGCGCAGCGGTGATGTGTTCACAATTTCCAGCCGTGGCTATGGCGGCACCGAGGCCGACGACCACGAACAGGATGACACAGTTCAGCTTTGCTATGAGGCCGACGGCACAAGCACGTATACAGTCAACAGCGTATTAAGTGACTTGTTGTTGAACTATGCGAATGTACCCGTGGGCTATGTGCCGGTTGCTGATTGGTTAGCCGAGGCAAATACATGGACCGCGAGTTATTACCTGGAAACCATTATCAGCGAGCCGACGCCAGTGGCCGACTTGTTGAGCGAGATTTGTGTCGAGACAAATTCAGATTTGTGGTGGTCGCCAACGGACAATGAAATAAAATGGCAAACGCAAACGCCGAATTTTTCAGCGCTGGAAGCACTGGACGGGCGTAACTATGTCGGTCGAACATTCAGTAAAAAAGTCGAAGAAAAAGACCGAGTCAGTCAGGTGTTATATTATTCAGGGGTGCGCAACTGGACTGCTGACCTGGACGTGCCAAATTATCAAAATTTACAGGTGCGCATCGATGCCACCGGCGAATCTGACGACGCCTATCAAACCGCATCAATCAAAAAGATATTCGCACGCTGGCTGCACCCGATTGCGAACACGGGCGAGATTGCCAGCCGTTATCTATCCCGGTTCAAAAACTCGCCTGAAGTATTCACGGTTGAACTGGATCTGAAAGACATCGACACGGTTTTGCCCGGCGATCACGTCAACATGACGGCCACCTACATGCAGGATATATACGGCGCAGCGGATACCATAGAAATGCAGGTTTTGTCAGCGCTGCATAATGTTAAAACGGAAACGGTGAAAATTGAGGCAATGCGCTTTCGCTATGAAGCGCAGAAGTATTTCACGGTTGGGCCTGACACGCTGGGCGACTACACAACGGAAAGCCTGGCGAATACATACCGTTATGGTTATATGGCGGACACGACGACGGAAAAAATGAGCAACGGCGACGATCCTTATTTAATAACTTGAGATTATGACAGCTTATACAACAATCACTAATAGTGAAATCGATACCGACTCGCCGGTCACTGAGTCATTGATGACGCGCATGCGCGATAACCCGATTGCAATCACGGAGGGGTCGAGCGGCGCGCCAGCGATTCAAACGGCGGCGCTGGAACAGACTGGCGGCAGTGAGGCGGTCACGGCCGCAACGATTCGAGCTGACACAATCACTGCAACGGAAATCGCAGCAAATGCGGTGCATCAATCCGAGCTGTATACATTGACATCGGAGCAAACAGCATCAATCGGCGCTGGTAGTTTTGGCTGGATAACAAACTTAACAGGCGGCTTGCACACAATAGGCGCACAAACGAAGTGGTCAGTGCAGCCCGGCGTGGATAGCTATATCGATGTAATATCAGGCAATAACAGCCTGACTTATGTCACGCACGCCAAAGCGTTCGCCTCAGTAAACGGCGCTACCGCATACGTCAATTCAAGGTATGTCTCTGCATCGCCGCCCTACGACCTGGGCGACGGTGATTTTGATTATTTCCTGTTGCTGTGTGTTGCAAGCAATGGCGACATTTTGGGGACTTATTCGGCGCCCGATCCGGCATGGTTTAATAACGGTAAAAACAGAATCAATATCGTTAAAAAAGAAAAGACGAAGAACGGCGAGATAATATCTTATACATCAACTAAGGACATGAGCGGACACGGCATGCCGTGGGAACAGGCGAAAACTAATCAATCTACAATGGAGGCATATATACAGGCGTTCAATGCCGCGCCTGAAGTATTGATGCCAATCACCAGGGAAATGAAAAATACAAATATGGATCAGTTACCGCACCCGTTCGCTCATTTACTACAGAATAATCCGGGGGCATCTGTGGTCATGCTTGATCCATTCTCGAACTGGATGATTGATTACAAAGCATTGCGCGAGCATGATGAATTCACGATAGGCGATATCATTGAATATATAGACCTTTCGGCGCCTGAATCAACTTTTAAATCACCTGGGGGTGTCGTTTCTCTGTCGGCGCGGTTTAAATAATTAACAAAATATGAGGATTTAAAATGAGCGGATATATACCAAGACACGCGGAAGGCGTAACAGACTCCAGCGGTGGTTATGCGGCGAATACGGTTGCAGAAGTTTCAACATGGGACTATGGCAACTGGCCGAATACGCTTTATGTTGATACAACCGGATCAGCAGGCACCAATGATAATGATGTGGTTTATACGGCAAATGATGTCAGCATGTATAACACGCATTATATCGAATGCACCGCTGGAACCATTGATGTTGATGTCTCAATCGACGGTACTAACTGGATTGCCGCAGTGGTCGGCAGAAACATAGTAACAACAGGTGTATTTACACAAGTTAATGAAGCTGCCTCTGGTGTTTGCCTGGAAATCAAGGGCAAGTATCGCAAGCTCAGAGTAAATCAAAAAGGCGCGACTGCTTCTAATGCCAGAATATCTCATACGGTGGCATAAATGACCCAGAAAACCATATATTCTCAAGCCGGATGGCTGCCATATGGCGTGACTGATGATTCGATTCTGCTTCAGGTTGACATGACCTCAGAAGCAGAAATGTCGGCTATTTCCGCTACATCGAGCGCAGAATCAACCGCAACACCGGAATTTGATTCAACACTCGGCATGAAGTGTGGCGACAGTTCTGCTGGATGGCTTATCACTGAATTGACCGGATACGCCGACCTTGATAATGAGGGGCAAATATCAATCGAGGTTGAAACCTCGCTGCTTGCATCATGGGTGCCTTCTGCTAATTCAGTAGGGGATGACACAACACAAGCAAACGACCCGACTGTTTTATGTATGCGGGATTCAGGAAGTAATTTTGGCACTGTCATCGGAGCAAATGACGATGTTGGTTCAGGCACATGGAAAGTAATATGGACAAATTTTGACGGAGCAATTGATACATCTGTGCCACATCAGTACGATGCTTCGATTCTTGGTGATGAACCAACAGGTGCATCTGCACCCAACTATCTACACAGTTTTGGTACGTCAAGGTTCTCCACGGTGAATATTGGCTGGTCCGGATCAAAAACATGGATGGCAATAAATGGAAAACTTCGGTGTGTTCAGTCATACACGCCCCATACTAACTACTGGAACCGTATTTATATCGGTTCATATATCGGCAATATTAATTATGCGGTCAAGAACTGGTATCTCAGAAAACTGCAAATTTCCAACAGACGACCAACATTCCCGGTTCATCCGAAACTAGCAAGAGTGGCGTTCTGGTCGGACTCGCTTTTTGAAATCGTTAATTCTTATTCCGATACGACGATAACAGAATCAGCGGATATAATCGCTGCTGGTGCGTGTAGACAAGTATTGCAGCAAAAAGGAATTTATGCTGGCAACTTGAATGCTCGGGTAGATGATGGATATTCAATGATCGGGGCGGGAAATAACTTTTCGGATTCGTTATCTAATATAACCGCATTAAAGCCGACTCTGGTTGTATGTCAGATGGGCACAAATGACGTTACTAGTGGCGACTCATTCAATGCAACAAACTTCCTTGATACTGCAACAGACGGATATAAAGCAATAATAGACGGACTCGATGCCGCAGGGGTGCAAAATATAATTGTATGCACCATACCAACAACGTCTAATGACACAGGTGGCGACGGAACCCAAGCAATACAGAACGCGACAGACAGGGCTAATACAGCAATCAAAACGTTACCGGATTACAACAGCAAAGTATATGTTGCAGACGTATTCACCGCACTTGGCGGGCATAGCGCTGACTCAGACAACTTCCAGACAAATGACCTTCACTTACACTCGAAAGGCTGTTATAGGCAAGGGCGCGAAATAGGATTGACTATCCTCAAGACGCTGCGATGAAAACCATCTGGATAGAGACTGACAGATCAGACCTGTCGTTTCTTGAAAGGGTTGATGTTTTTAGCGATGCGGTTATTTTATGTCGCAAAGCTTCGAGGTGGTTTGATGATGATGTGCCGGAGATACTACAGGAACTTGACAACAAGGGTGTTAAATCACATCTAGCGGTTAATCTTTGTTTTGCCCACTACGCACACCCAGACGATAACCCCTATGTAACACCGCCTCAGTTTTTCGATATTCTTGACCCCTCGCATCGGGCACACATGGTTAATAGCGTTGCTGAGATCGAACAACGCTATGGCAGGCCGATACAACTGGATTATGTTCGCTCAGGTGTAGCTGGTTATGACGAGGATTTTACTTATAGAAATGCAATGGCGCTACTGCTTCACCAGATCAGGAAGGCCACGTCTGTCGAGCTGTCAGTATGCACTTTTCCAACATTCCCAATATTGAATCCACAGTATTTAGCATGGGGTATCGATGTAGAACGGTGGTTCCGCGAAGGCTCGATTGATTGGGCTTTTGACATGAATTATGTTTATCCGGGCCATGATAAGTGGAGCGATATACACAATCGGACGAGAGGCGCTAAGGAACTTGGGCGCTGTTATACGTTAGGCGGGTGTTATAAAAAGCCAAGCGAGTCAATGACTGCTGAGGAATTTGAATCGGTTATCGGTGCTTTAGAGGCATACGACGGATATGGTATTTACCCGCATCAATTCTTCACTGACGAACACGCAGAAATAATGCAACGGTGGCGTTGATGTGGGATCAACTCGGAACCTGGACGCAAATCCTGAAAGCGGCGGTGATAGGAATTGAGTTCGCAATCTCTGTTGGTGTGGGTTATTACCTGATGCACAGAGGCACATCGAGAACAATCGACCACCTGAAAGACCTGGTGAGGCAGAAATGGAATGTGACTGCGGATTAATCGGTTTCATTCGTGACACATACCCGATCAGTTTTATTGCCTGGTTCGGTGCAGCTTTTGGTGCTTTAATCGATTATATACCCGCGATTAAAGAAATCAGGATACTTGAACGTCAACTTGGATTAAGGCCGGTGAAAGAGAAATGAAATGGAGTCTAAAAAACGTGAATTTACATTTTCGCTCGAAAATATCACTGATAGAATCGTACTTTTGGTGGTTCTTGGTATTATTGGCGGCCCTGGGGTTATTAGCATGGTGGTCCCAGGTGCTAGGCCAGACGCCTTTACTGCAAGCGACTGGGACGCCGGTAGAGACGAACTACAGCGACAGATCGATGAAATCAGGCAAAACGACACCGAGTTACGTGCAGCCCTTGCCGATCACATTAAAGCATACAACGAGCATATCCGCTGGGGAAGTGACGTGCGGTCGAATAATGAAGGCACCATGGAAAGGCACGAGGCGCAAATCCAGGAACTCTACCGGAGACTACCTTAAAATATAAATACGGTGAAATTATGAGTTGGTTTAAATTAGTATCGAGTATTTTCAAGCCCGCAGCCGATCTAATCGACAATATTCATACGTCGGACGAAGAAAGGCTCCAGGCCAAGCAGGCCATGTTTGAACTCCAGGTAGAGGCATTTAACAAGGCGGAAGAATATGAGACTACTTTGCTTGACGCAAAGAAAACGATAATAACCGCTGAAGCTCAGAGTCAATCATGGATTGCAAGGAACTGGAGGCCGATAACAATGCTGACCTTTCTTGCTCTAGTTGTTGCTGATAGCTTTTCATTGCTTTCAAACCCGTTAAATCCTCAAGCATGGACTCTGCTTCAGATAGGGCTAGGAGGTTATGTTGTAGGTCGTTCTGCGGAAAAAGTAACTTCATTGGTCAAGGCTCCTAAATAATCTCACTTCATCCCCTCCACTGCTGCTGCGGTGCGTCTTTTTGTAAACTGCCGTGTAACTATCTGATTAATTATTTTGATTCTGACGAATATGACAGTGTTGTATTTTCAGTTTTTCCCTGTAAGATCAATCGATTGATCTTATAAGCGCACAGAATTGACATGGTGGGGGTCGGTGGTTCGAATCCACTCGCGCCTACCAATTAAATCAACGCTTTGCGTCATTCCTTAAAATTCCATTTTGTAAACATTTGGTAAAGATTTTGTAAACTATTCGGCAATGTGCTTTTCTCGTTCGCGATCAAGGCGCGACTTTTTGATTAATTTATATTCAACCAGGTAAGTCATTGCTCTTGCGATTGCGCGCGGCTCGATATCTGCTTTATCGGTTTCGGGATTAAAATAACCAGCAAGCTCTGCGATAACCCAGTCAATTTCAGACAAGTCAATTTCCAGCTCGCCAATCCACATCTCTGATCTACCGTCCTGCGCACCGGCTTTTTTGCCTTTGTGGTATCCGTGGCCCCATTGTTTTTGACTCATAATTTCAGCCCCGCCTCAGCCTGCACCCACTCGATTTTCCCATCCTCAAGATAATGTTCTGTCATTGCCTCGGAAGCATGCCCCATCAACACTTGAACAAACCCCTGCGAATAACCCTGCTCGATCAGCAAGCGCCCGCCAAGGGAGCGGATTTCGTGAAATGTGGCCGTCGTATCCATACCCTTGCGCAACCGCGCAAATTCCCGTGACAGCATTTCGGGCGTGACCTGGGTGTGGTGCTCTCTGCGCCGCCTGACTGCCTCTGATACGCGCAGCGGCTTTTTGTGTATCAGGTAGGGCGATGTTATGCCCGACCACTGTGAACGCCTGAATACACCGCGCAGACCGTCGTTCGCCTTGATCCGCAGGGCTGTTTCTGTTTTCTGCTGGATGATCGGCAGCGTATCGTCCTGAAAATCGTCGAGCCTGATGCGCACCAGGTCGCCACGGCGCTGCAGGGTGTACAGGGCCGCATCCATGGCAATCTGGAACCAGGGCGCCGCCTTGTCATAAATCTTTTTATAGCCGTCAAGGCTCAAGCGATCCCGGCGCCGGGGTGCCTGGCGTTTCGGCAGCGTGGCCTCGGCTGCGTTGAATTGTGTCAGCCCCTTGGATATCGCAAAGCGGTAGATATTGCACCACAATGCCCGGTGTTTGATATAGGCGGCGCGTTCGTGCTTGTCGAGCCAGGCCGCGAACGTTTTCACGTCCAGCTCGCGAAGGTTGCCGCCGAACTCGGCCCGGTAGGCTTTCAATTTGATGCGGATCTCGGCCAGGGTGGACGCAGCGTATGCCTTCTCGGTCACATATTCGCGCTCGAACCGCTCCAGCAGGGCCGGGATGTTGTCATCGCGCAGGATCAGCCGCGGCGCCTGCTTAATGGCCTGATTCGCCTCTATTGCCAGCCCAATAGCCTCGGAACGGCTGCAATTAAGGCTGATCTTTTTCCCCGTGGCCGGGTTTTTGTAATAGAAATACTTCCCGTTGGTGTACAGGTTTTTCGGCAGATCGAGGTTTTTGCGGCTTCGGCGGGGTGGCATCATTTCAGATTAACCCCTTACCATTCTGTCGATCAAGGGATTATCAGGCCGATCCGGCGCACCCACATGCACAAAATACAGCCCGCCAATTTTCTCACCCGAGATAATACCCCGGTCAATCCAGCGTTTGATGGTGTTCGCGCATGGCGGTTTGCCCTCGAAGGCGAGGCGGCGGTATTCGTTGACAGTTATGCGGCGCATTAGTAATGATCAGGGTTTTCTCGCGGCTTATGCTCGGACTCAAGCACGACCTCGCCCAGCGGTTCGCCTGCCTGCCGCCTGCGCGTGGCCTCGGCCATCGTCTCAGACAGGGCGTTGCCTGGATCTTTAATAACGACGGGATCAACATCGATTATCTCGCCGCCCATCGAGGGCGCCGCCAGCATCAGCTCGGGTGCGTGTACGTCGATGAACCAGGCGGCTGCGCGGTACATGAGCATTTTCTCGGGTATCGTTTGCCATTTGCTGCCGCGTTTGCCGTACCACCCTTCTGCCTTTGCCATCGCGATATCGATCCACGGACCGGTCAGAAATTCCTCGGTTGAATTTTCAAGCACGACGGCCCTGCAGCCGCGTTCGTCTGAACCTTCCTTACCCTTCCACTCATAGCGCATCGGGCCATAGTCGGGCGAGGCATTAAAAGCAGATATCATGAACTTTGCAGAAAACGACGGCTTGCCCTCGATGATGTGCAAATTCTGCAGTACAGACATGGCCGAGACATTAAGCCGGTGTGCGATTTCGAGCGCAATCATGCAGTCGGCAATATCACCCTGAAATGCTTTTGGCACCAGGCGCGAATTGCACAGGGCTTTTGCCATGCGCTGCGCGAGCTCAAAGCTGTGTTCATTGTCGAATGGGGAGCCTGCCGGCAGGTTGCTTGCCTGTATCTCAGCAATTTCTGTTCTTTGGTCTGTCATATTGGATTCCGTATTTGTTTGCTATTAGCCGTCGCCGGAGCCGTCGCCGTCGCCGGAGCCGTCGCCGTCGCCGTAGCCCTCGCCGGAGCCGTCGCCGGAGCCGTAGCCGTCGCCGGAGCCGTAGCCGCAACCGTAGCCGGAGCCGGAGCCGTCGCCGGAGCCGTCGCCGTCGCCGTAGCCCTCGCCGGAGCCGTCGCCGGAGCCGGAGCCGTCGCCTCGACCGCGCCAGTTTTTAACGTGCAGATCAACTTTGCTCATGCGCTTTGTGTTCGCGGATCGAATTTGCAGCATCGGGATTGCAGAGAGTGATTGAGTAATCTTCGACAATCACTTTTTTATAGACGACCGGCGAAACTTTCGAATCATCAGAAAGGCCGGAGATGGCGACACCCTCATACCATGACAAGCTTTTATCCTTCGGTCGGTGATACCAGATGCGCCGTGCGTTTTTAAGAACAACCCCCGTTTCATCGGCCTGTTCGACAACACCAGCATTAACGCCCTCATTGCGGCTGCGTACGATTACATACTCACCGATAACGCTGTCAGCAATACCAGATTTCGTATCGCAAAACAGACCTGCCAACTTTTTGGCCTCACGAATTGTTAAATCGTCTAAATTCATTTTTTACCCCTACAATACTCAACTAAACAAGCCTAACTTCCTACCTTTTTGCATTACTTGGAAATTCTAGACTAGAACTTCCAAGCATTTTTGGCCTCACGAATTGTTAAATCGTCTAAATTCATTTTTTACCCCTACAATTATGAAAGTTATTGCGCCGCACAATAAGATTGCCGCTGTGCGACCGCGATCCGTGCTTATTCACAGTGACCGGGTACGGCTTACCCTGGGCGCTCTTTAAAAAAGCGATGTCCGTGCCGCAGTATTTACAGCGGCGCAGCTCGTGATCCTCGACGGTATCTTCGCCGGGCAGTAGCTTGTAACCCGGTTCGCCGGTGTAGGGCTTGCCCTGCTTTGGCGGCATAAACCCCATCACTCGTAATCCTGCGCGTGTTCATCAGCGCGGGTGTGGTGCGCCAGCCTGATTTCTGCATCAGTGGAGTGCTTGAACAAAGAACGCCAGGCGCATCCGAGGAAAAAACCACAGATCATCGATAACCAGCAATAAATGAAAACGGTGAGCGCATCCATTAGATGCCGCCCTGGTGGTGACGGTGGCACTCGAAACGACCGCATTCAGCCGCAAGGGTGGCGGGTATCTGCATCGCGCTGTTACAAGTCGAGCAGCGCACCCATGTGTGACGCACAGTTGTGGGCTTATTGCCGGTGGCCTTCAGCCAGCGATTTACCCAAAAATAACGACGGGTAAAATTTGTCAATGGCCGTTCGCCGGCCAGATTTGGGATAGTTGTCATTGTTTGTCTCCTCTTTTTTGAAAGTGTGAACTATAGTCCTGCGTATGTCAAGACTATAGTCCGATTCAAAGGAAAATAAACAATTCAGTGATTATATTTTGATTCTTTTTCAGCTACGCGCAAAATGTAATCTTGGCCATCATCTGGCGTATCAATAAACATTTCGACTAGCTGGGCGAGTTGCTTTGAGCAATTCAAATCTTTAAGCAAGTTCGGCAGCAGCATCTGCCATCCATTAAGGCCAAAACCCCTGGCAATACTGTCTGCAACCTCAATAGTGGGCTTTCGCTCACCATCGAGAATAAAGCGAATCATTCGAGCCGATACCCCTGTCTCGCGCTCAAGCCTGGAAATTTTCATACCTGTTTTTGTTATTAACCCTTGCAGGTTGGTTCTGAATATTTCCGCAGGCTGCTGTTTCTTTGGCATAAACATAGTTTAAGCAGCGCTCACGGACTATGGTTTTATTATGGGACTATAGTCTTGACACTACAAGGGACTATAGTTCATACTTCTGGCATGAATGACCTGTATACAACAACGATGAGCATGTTGCAGGTAACCAGCATTAACCCGAAACAGATTTCTCAAGATACTGGACTAGGTTACCGCTGGTTGCAGCGACTAAAAGATGGTGATTTCACAGACCCAGGCGTTAGGAAAATACAAACGCTACACGACTATCTGCTGAAAACATCAAGCAACGACCGAAATGCGGCCCTAAACGGGTGATTCAACCGGTAAAAGTTACTCCTGCTTTTACCGGTTTTTTTATAGGTGGAAAAAAAGAAAAACAAACAGCCCGACACGCTGAGAGTATGTGCACCCGATCACGGTGGCCTGTCATAAAAGTGATCTAAAAGTTCTCAATCAATAAAAGGGGTAACACCGCGAACTGCCCGATTGAGCCATAAGGAACCGAGAGGCGAAAGGGGACCGGAGTACTGATCTACCGATCAGGAAAGGGCGGTAAATACAACAAGTTAAAAAGTTATCCACAGGTTATACACAACGCATGAAGCACCTCGAAGATAATGAACAAGCTGCCCTGTTCGATTGGGCCAGGAATATACCGGCATTGCGCTGGATGCACGCTATACCGAACGGTGGCAGGCGCAACATACGGGAAGCGGCACGGCTCAAACGCCAGGGCGTCAAGGCAGGTGTATCTGATATCTGCCTGCCTGCAGTCAAGCCACCCTATGCCGGCCTGTATATCGAAATGAAGCGGTCAAAGGGAAAAGCAACCCTGACAGACAAGCAAAGCGAGTTTATCAAGGCTATGGAGCTGCAGGGCTATAAATGCGCGGTGTGTCGCGGATTTGATGAGGCAAAAGCAACTATCGAGGAGTATTTAAAATTATGAGCGTCAGAGAAACAAAGGGACAGATACGCTCGCAGACTTCCCAGCGCGAATATGATCGTAAGCATGGTGTGGTGCGCCAGCCTGATTTCTGCAAGGGAAGCCGCGACCGAGCAAAAGAAAAACAAATTATTGCGCGCCTGGCTTGCGCCGAGGAGGGTTAATTCATGACTGAATGGCCACACTTGAGAAGATCCGGCGAGTGGTATGACAGCGCCGGCACTCCATTCGACCCTGATAAACATTTCAGGAAAAAAGGCGAGAGCAAGCCGACCGTCAACAAAGACGGCACATTCAGGAAAAAACCAAAACAGAAAATAAAAAGCGACCCACTGCAGGAAAATCAACTGCTCGGCACATTCAAAAACCATGTTCATCAGGCAGGCACAGAGGCGCGCCTGAATGAATTAAGCACGCTCGCAGGAATGATGCACTTTACAGGCGATGAGGAATCGATGGCGCAAGAGTGGATCAGGACCAGGCGCGGGGAGCTGAAAGCATGACGGTATCTGTAAGGGTCGACACCAGCGAGCTTGAAAAGGCTTTCAAGCAAATCAACCGCAAGATGCCAGCGGTCACAGCCAAGGCGATTAATGAAACAGCCCGTTTCGCCAAGTCCAATAGTGAAAAGGAGGTGGCGAAGGCCCTGCGCCTAAAGCCGCTCAAGCTGGTCACAAAACGATTCACCATCGAGGGCGAGGTAAAAGAGGACCGCACCAAGCTGACAGAAGCAAATCGCTCACGGTTGCGCTCAACGCTGTCGGTATATGTGCGCGGGATTCCTGTCGGGCAGATCGCCGGCAAGGCGACGAAAAGCCAACGCAAGCGCCCCGGTGTAAAAGCCAAGGCCGGGCGTTTTTACAAAGGCGCATTCTATAACCCGCGCGATAATCGCATGGTGTTCAAGCGGCGCAAAAGCGGACAGCTGATGATGCCGAAAGTCGGTGTACGGAAACTTTTGACTGACAAGTTCGGCACCTATGTTTCGGGGCGGCCTGGCCTGGTTGAGTTTCGCAAGCGGTGGGAACGTCTGGCAAGATTTGAACTGTCTAAGATAAGCATCTGATGTGGGCTGACCAGGCATTTTATAAACTACTGTCGGATTACGACTTTGACACTGTGCTCGATGTCGGCTCGGGCACGGGCGAGCACTCAAAGATGTTTCGCGATCATGGAAAGCATGTAACTACAATTGATTTAACGCAGCCTGCTGATATCACTGGGGACTTTTTAAGCTGTCCGCCCGAGCTTGTCAGCGAATCGCCCTATGCTTGCATCTGGTCCAGTCATGTACTCGAACACCAGACAAACGTCGGCGCATTTTTAGAGCGCTGTTTTTACCTGCTCGATGATGACGGCATCCTGGCTATAACCGTGCCACCACTAAAGCATGAGATTGTCGGCGGCCATGTTTCGTTGTGGAACGCCGGCCTGCTGCTTTACAACCTGGTGCTGGCCGGGTTCGATTGTTCACAGGCCGCTGTTAAAACATACGGCTATAACATATCCGTGATCGTCAGAAAGAAACCCGCCAAGATGCCGCGCCTTTGCATGGATAGTGGCGACATCAATGCGCTAAAGCGATTTTTTCCCATGGTCGTCGATGAGGGATTCATCGGCCAGATCGATCAAATTAACTGGAACAAAACCGAATGACAGACGAACAAGCAACACCAGACGAAAAACCAGAAGCACCTAAAAGCATACACATAATATGCAGCGGTGCCACAACAAAGGACTACCTGGCCGCCAATATGGGCTATGAGCGGGTGATACCTAAAGCGGATCAGGTGTGGTCATTGAATAAATCGCTGCGTTCGTTTCGTGCAGATATGGGATTCGTGCTCGATGATTGGGTGGGAGAGTACGCCAAAAGCCGGGCGTATATGACGGACATTGTGCGCCTTACCCATGAGATACCTATTGTCACCACTGTGGTAGACCTGGAAACACAGAAGCTGATCGAGGGCATGGGCGGCAATCCTGACAACGTCATTGCCTATCCGGTTAAGGAGATACGCGACGCCCTGGGCGAGCATTTCTATAATAACTGCAGGGCCACTATTCCAGAGACACACACAAAAGAGCAGTTCATCAAACAGAAGGGCAATTCAATGCTGTATATGAAAAACAGTGTGCCGATGATACTGGCCTATGCCTGGTGGCTGGGGGTCCGGTCTATCTACCTGTTTGGTGCCGACTACTCGCACCCTATGAGTAACAGCAGAGAAGCCGACCAGCCTAATGCAGAATATTGGTGTGGTTTTCTTGAGGCATGCGGCGTGTCGCTATTCCTGCCTAATGACACCACCCTAAAGAGCGCGCGCATGGGTATGGATATCTATGGATATGGTGCAAGACAACCGATACTGTGAGCATATACTGCAAGTATTGCGATAGAGATAGGGATGCTGGCGAGTTCTACCCCTACCAACTACATAAGTGCAAAGAGTGTCATCGAGAAGCAGTGAAAGAATGGGGGATTAAAAATAGCGAAAGACGAGCCGCCTATGAACGCACAGCAGATAGGGCCCGGTCCCGTAGAGAGTACGCACAAGATAACCCGCGCATAAGGAACGCACACAAGGCTATTGAGAACGCGATAAGGCGGGGTAAATTAGTCAATCCTAATCATTGCTCGAAGTGTAACAAAGACATTAAAACGGTAGCACACCACGATGATTATTCATTGCCTAATATTGTTAGATGGTTATGTAGTTCATGTCACAAGCAATGGCACGCAATAAATGGGCCAGGAAAGAATGCATAGTAAAATGTTTTGGGTCCTCCCGAAGGCGTGCGCCTTGCGGGTCGGAGGGCG
>Ga0180438_10003148_pt1 | contig 25426 bp, 21 predicted proteins | sample SS_ome_12_FD_132455 | JGI IMG/M metagenome (GOLD analysis project Ga0180438, IMG submission 132455) | Hypersaline lake sediment archaeal communities from the Salton Sea, California, USA - SS_3_D_2 metaG | ecosystem: Environmental > Aquatic > Non-marine Saline and Alkaline > Hypersaline >... | reverse complement strand
GCATATTAGCGACACAACGCAAATCGAGGAGAAAACGAATGACCCGGATCGGTGCAGCGGTGGTCGGGGCCGGTTTCATCGGGCCGGTCCACGTCGAGGCCCTGAGACGCTTGGCAGTCCACGTGACCGGCATCCTCGGGTGCGACGAGGCCGAGTCGACCTCGGCGTGCGAGAAACTGGGCCTGCCCAGGGCCTACGCGAGCTTCGACGAAGTGCTGGCCGACGACGCGGTCCAGTCGGTCCACCTGGCCGTGCCTAACGTGTTTCATTACGAGATGTCGAAGAAGTCGCTTCAGGCCGGCAAGCACGTGATGTGCGAAAAGCCGCTGGGGATGAACTCGACCGAAACGGCCGAGCTGGTCGAGCTGGCCAAGACGTCGGGCAAGCACGCGGCGGTGTGCTACAACATCCGCTTCTATCCGCTGAACCTCGAAGCCCGCGAGATGGTCGCCCGCGGCGACCTGGGCGAAATCTACGCCGTCAACGGCAGCTACGTCCAGGACTGGCTGCTCTACGACACCGACTACAACTGGCGCGTGCTGGCCGACCAGGGCGGGGCCTTGCGGGCCGTGGCCGACATCGGCACCCACTGGATGGACCTCGTGCTCTCGATCACGGGGCTGTCGGTCGAGTCGGTCTTCGCCGACCTCTGCACCGTCCACAAGGTCCGCAATCGCCCCAAGGGCGAGGTCGAGACCTTCACCGGGGGGGGCGGCGGCCCGGTCGAAACCGAGCCGATCGACATCACCACCGACGACTACGGCTGCATCCTGTTCCGGTTCACGAACGGGGCCCGGGGGTCGATGCACGTCTCGCAGATCACCGCCGGGCGCAAGAACCGCCTCAGTTACGAAATCTCCGGCTCGAAAGCCGCCCTGGCCTTCAACAGCGAACGCCCGAACGACCTCTGGATCGGGCACCGCGACCGGCCGAACGAGGTCCTGATCCGCAACCCGGCGCTCCTAAGCGACGTGCCGCGTGGCTTCAGCGACTACCCCGGCGGCCACAACGAGGGCTTCCCCGACGCCTTCAAGGGCTGCTTCCGGGCGTTCTACGGTGCCATCGGCGGCGGCCCGGCCATGTACCCGACGTTCGAGGAAGGGCACAAGGAAGTGGTGCTCTGCGAGGCGATTCTCAGGAGTCATCAGGAGCAGAAGTGGGTGAGCGTGTAAAGCGATCGTTTAACCCGGAGCCGGAGGCGACGGCGCGTGAAGCGTCTAACCCGGAGCCGAAGGCGACGGCGCATGAGACGTTTAACCCGGAGGCGACGGCGCGAACCACGGTGGACGCCGAACACGGCTGTGCCTGCGGCTACGCGCTAAACGAGTGAGTGTTATACCCCCGCCAAGAGAAGGAGCCAGCCATGAAACTCGGTTTCGTCAGCGCCATCCTGCCCGACCTCTCGCTGGAGGAGGTCTTGCGGTTTGCCGGACAGGAGGGATTCGACTGCGTCGAGGTGATGTGCTGGCCCAAGGGCCGGGCCGAGCGGCGTTACGCGGGCATCACGCATATTGACGTGGCCGACTTCAAGAGGGCCGACGCCAAGCGGGTGCTCGACCTGGTGGCCGAGACCGGCGTCGAGCTGAGCGGCCTGGGCTACTACCCCAATCCCTTGACGCCCGACAAGGCCGAGGCTCGGGTCTACGTCGACCACATCAAGCGGGTCATCCGCGCGGCCGAGCTGCTGGGGGTCGGGCAGATGAACACCTTCATCGGCCGCGACTGGACCAAATCGGTCGACGCCAACTGGCCGCGGTTCCGTCAGGTGTGGAAGCCGCTGGTGAAGTTCGCCGAGGACCACGGCGTGCGCATCGGCATCGAGAACTGCCCGATGCTCTTCAGCGACGACGAGTGGCCCGGCGGCAAGAACCTGGCCGTCTCGCCGGCGATCTGGCGGCGGATGTTCGAGGACATCCCGAGCGGCCACTTCGGGCTGAACTACGACCCGTCGCACATGGTCTGGCAGCAGATGGACTACATCAAGCCCTTGTGGGAGTTCGCCGAGAAGATCTTCCACGTCCACGCCAAGGACGTGCGCATCGACCGCCACCGGATCGACGACGTGGGCATCCTGGCCTACCCGACCCAGTTCCACACGCCCAAGCTCCCGGGCCTCGGCGAAGTCGACTGGGGCCGGTTCTGCTCCGTCTTGGGTGACCTCGGCTACGGCGGCCCGGTCTGTGTGGAGGTCGAAGACCGTTCCTACGAAGGCTCGCTCGCCCGCCGCAAGGCATCGCTCCGCCAAAGCGGGGCCTACCTGCGGAACTTCATCTCCTACCGGCGGGAGCATGAGAAGGCGTAGGGTGCGTGCTTGCACGCACGTGGTTTGCCCCGTCGGACGCGGCCGGATGATTCTCCCCGCGGAATTCCCGGCGGCTGTTGGCCGCCGGCTATTGCCCCACGTTATAATGGGGGGAAGCTCCGCCCAGCCGTTCCGCCTGCCAGGAGATACACCGGATGAGAGCCCACTTCCGCGGCACAGCGCGGCACGTCGTGCTCGCAGCAGGCGTCGCCGCCATGATGCTAGTGCCGGCCGTCGCCCCCGCGGCGGCAAAGCCGGCCGTCGAGGGCTATGCCGACTTCGACGGGTTGCGTGTCCAGCTCGAGGCCGTCGCCGAGTCGCGTTTCGCGTCGCTCGAATCGCTGGCGGTTACCCGGGGGAAGCGGGACGTGTTCTTGCTCACGGTCGGCACGGGCAAGATCGGCGAGAAGCCGGCGCTGCTCGTGATCGGGGGCGTTCATCCGCCTCATCTCCTCGGCAGCGAGCTGGCGGCGCGGCTGGCACGGCGGCTGGTGGAGGGGGCGGAGGGTGATGAGGCGACGCGGAAGCTGCTCTCGAGGGTGACGTTCTACTTCATCCCCCGCGCGGCGCCCGACGCGGCCGAGGCGTTCTTCCGCCGGCCGTACGTCGAGCGAGTCCGCAACGACCGGCCCGTCGACGACGACCGCGACGGCGAGACGGACGAGGACGGCCCGGACGATCTCAACGGCGACGGGTGGATCACCATGATGCGGGTGGCCGATCGGGCCGGCGAGTACGTCGCGCATCCGGACGATAAGCGTGTGATGGTCAAGGCCGACGCGAAGCGGGGTGAGCACGGCCGGTGGGCGCTGTACGTCGAGGGCCGCGACAACGACGGCGACGAGCAGTGGGGCGAGGACCCGCCGGGCGGCGTGGCGCTGAACCGCAACTTCACGTTCGAGTACCCCTTCTTCGAGGAGGCGGCCGGGCCGCACCAGGTCTCGGAGCCGGAGACCCGGGCGGTCGCCGACTTCGCGTTTTCGCATCCGAACGTCGCGGCCGTGCTCTGCTTCACGCCCGAGGACAACCTGATGCAGCCCTGGGAGGCGAAGGAACCGGAGGATGCCGACGAGGAGGGCAAGGAGAACGAGGAGGGCGAAGGGGGCCGGGTCAGGACCTCGCTACTGCCGGCCGATGCCCCGTTCTACGAGCTTCTCGCCGAGCGGTATCAGAAAATCCACGGCGGGGAGGACGCGCCCGATTCGCCGGAGGGCAAGGGTTCGCTCAGCGAGTGGGCCTATTTCCACTATGGCCGATGGTCGCTGGCTGCCCGGGGGTGGTGGATTCCAGATTTGGAAACCAAGGAAGCCGCAGAAGAAGAGCCGGGCGACGCGGCCGGCGCGGGCGAAGAAGCCGCCAAGAAGAAGCCGGAAGAAGACGACCGCGGGGCCGACGAGCGAAACGCCCTGCGGTGGTTCGCCCGGGAGGGGATCGACGGCTTCGTTCCCTGGCAGCGGATCGAGCACCCCGACTTCCCGGGCCGCCGGGTGGAAGTCGGGGGCTTCAAGCCGTTCATGATGCTCAACCCACCGGCCGAAGAGCTGGAGCCGCTTGCCGAGAAGCACGCGGAGTTCCTCGCCGAAGTGGCCGATAAGCTGCCGCGCCTGCGGTTCGAGCAGCTCGAAGCGGACCGGCTCGGCGGGGGCGTGTGGCGGGTCGACGCGACGCTCGTCAACCGCGGCTTTCTGCCGACCGTCTCGGAAATGGGGCGCATCAGCCAGCAGCTTCACCCGGTGCAAACCGCCCTGGAGCTGCCCGAGGGGGCGTCGCTCGTGACTGGCCACGCCCGGGTCGAGGTGCCGCCGCTTTCCGGCGGGGGCGGCAAGGGCGAGCAATCGTGGCTCGTGCGCGCCGCGTCAAAGGGGGGCCCGGCGGTGTTGCGGGTCCGCGCCTGGAGCCCCTCGGTCGGCAGCACTGAGCGAAGCATCCGCCTGCCGAACGCCGAGCCGCCGGACAAGCCGAAAGCCAACGCCAAGGGAAAGAGGGAATGATGCCGCGAAGAAACACCTCGCTCTGGATCGCCACGGCGGCCGTCTGGTGGACCCTTTCCGGGCTGCACGCCGCGGGCGCCGAGCCGTCGCGCGACAACGAGCGAACGGAAAAGGGCTCGCCTGCTTCGGAGGGGGACAGCCCCATTGTCGCTGCGCGAAAATCGGGACAGTCCCCAGCTTATTCGGCCGTCGGCGCGCCGGCCGATGCCCGCGTGCCCGCCGAGTGGAACGGCTACCACGACCACGCCGAGGCGACGAAGCTGCTTAGAGCCATGGCCGCGGCCCGGCCGAAGCTGGCGCGGCTTGAGAGCCTGGGCCGCAGCTACGGGGGGCGGGAGATGTGGGTGCTTGCCATCACCAACTTCGAGCGGGGCGACGACCGACGGAAGCCGGCCCTGTACATGGGCGGGGCGATCCACGCCAACGAGATCCAGGCCAGCGAGGTGGCCCTCTACACGGCCTGGTACCTGCTGGAGATGCACGGCCGCAACGAGTTCATCACCGACCTGGTCGACCGCCGGGCGTTTTACTTCATCCCCATGCTGAGCCCCGACAGCCGCGACGCCCATTTCCATCGCCCCAACACCACGCACTCCCCGCGGAGCGGCCAGCGGCCCGTGGACGACGACCGCGACGGGCTCGTGGACGAGGACGGCCCGGACGACCTCGACGGCGACGGCCACATCACGCGGATGCGGATACGCGACCCCAACGGCCGCTACAAGCCGCACCCGAAATACCCCCACTTGATGATCGAGGCCGAGCCGGAGGAGCGCGGCGAGTACCGGCTGCTGGGTTGGGAGGGCTTCGACAACGACGGCGACGGGCGCGTCAACGAGGACGGCGACGGGTACTACGACCCGAACCGCGATTGGCCCTGGCAGTGGCAGCCGGAGTACGTACAGCGCGGCGCGCACCACTACCCGCTCTCGATCCTCGAAAACCGCATGGTGGCCGATTTCGTGATCGACCACCCGAACGTCGCGGCCGGGTTCTGCCTGCACAACGCGGGCGGGATGATACTGCGCAGCCCGTCGACGAAGAACGACCGCGTGGAGCCCGAGGACGTGGCCACGCTCGAGACGCTCGCCAAGCGGGGCGAGCGGATCCTGCCCGGCTACCGGGCGTTGGTCACGTCGAGCGGGCTGTACGAGGCCCACGGGATCGAGAAGGACTGGCTCTACCGGATGCGGGGGGTGCTCTGCTGGACCATGGAGCTGTTCACCCCATACAACTACTTCCATCGCGAGGCGGACTGGAAGCGCTCGGTGTCGGGCGAATCGCGCGAGGAGTTCGCCAAGTACCTGCTGTTTGGCGAGGGGACCGTGCCGTGGCACGAGGTCGACCACCCGCAGTACGGCCGCGTCGAGGTGGGCGGATACACGAAGAATTGGGGACGGCAGCCCCCCGCCTTCATGCTCCAGGAAGAGCTGCACCGCAACATGAGCTTCGCCCTGTACCACGCCGACCAGATGCCGCAGGTCGAGGTGCAGTCGGCCGAGGCGAAGCCGCTCGGCGACGGACTGTTCCAGGTCAACGCCACGATCGCCAACCTCAAGCTCACGCCAACCCACACCGCGGCCGACCGGCAGCACAAGATCACCCCGCCCGACGTGGCGACGATCGAGGGGAAGAACGTCAAGGTGGTCGCCGGGATGGTGTCGAAGGACCAGTTCTTCACCGACGCCAAGCCGCAGAAGCGGCGGCCCGAGCGGCTGGAAATCGACAACGTGCCCGGCATGGGCGCGGTCTACGTGCGCTGGCTGGTCGAGGGCCCGCGTCCGTACACGATCTCGCTCCGGTCGCCCAAGGGCGGGCTGGACAAGCGCCGCGTGCGCATGGCAGAATAGTGTCCTTTGGAGTGCGGCGATTTATCGCCGCTTTTGCACCGCTGATGGAAGCGGTGAGGTGCGCGGCGGCTCATCCAAATATGGCCCTCGCAGAGGTTGTGGGGGCGTGGAGGAAGGTCGAGAAAGCGGCGATGAATCGCCGCACTCCAAGGGCTCGAGGAGGACAGCGCAATGCGGACGTTCACCGGCCGTAAGTCCCGTCGTTTCACCCTGCTCGCGCTGGCTTGGCTCTGCTTGCCGCTTGGCGGCAAGGCCGCCGCTGCGGGCGAGCTCTCGGTCGACGACTTCCAGTTCGACGGGCCGCTGGGCTGCGCGGGGGCCACGATCGAGAAGCTCGGGGCGAACCATTTCCGGGTCACGCTGGGCCACGCGCCCGAGCACCCCGACTGGTGCAACATGCTCTACTTCCAGATCGTGCGCAACGCCAAGGGGAACACGCTGCGGCTTGACGTGACCTTCCCCGGCGGCAATGCCTACCGCTTCAACCACAACTCGGCCACCTGGTCGTACGACGGCGAGGATTGGCAGGCGATCCGCTGGGTCGATCCCGGCGAGCCCTCGAAGCGCGGCGACAGCCTGCTGTTTCCCGAGTTCACCGAGGACACGGTGTGGTTCGGGGCCCAGGTGCCCATGTCCTACGAAGACGCGGTGGCGCTGATGGACCGCTGGGCGAAGCACCCCCACGCCACCGTTTGCGTGCTGGGCGAGTCGCTCGGCGGGCGCAAGCTGCTGCGGCTCGATGTGACCGACCCGAAGAGCCCCCACCCGCGCGAAAAGCGGTGGGTCCACTGGTTCGGCAACCAGCACCCCGGCGAGCACAACTCGCAGTGGCGCATCGCGGGCATGGTCGACTGGCTCTTGAGTGACGGGGGTGCCGACTGCCGCCGGCGAAGCATCTGCCACTTCGTGCTGATGACCAGCCCGGACGGGCCGTCCCACGGCTGGTATCGGGTCAACGCCCGGGGCGTGGACATGAACCGCTCGTACTTCGCCAAGGGGGCCGACCCGGAGAAGCAGGCCCACGAGGCGTTCGTGGTGCAAAAGGACCTTGAAGCGCTGATGGCCTCCGATGCGCCGGTGACCGCGGTGTGGAGCATGCACACCTGGGGCGGCCCGGTCGAGCCGATCCTGCTGCCCGGCCCGGAGTTCGGCTCGGCAATCGGCCCCTGGGAGGAGTTCCGCGACATCCTCCGCAAGCACGACCCGGATGGGCTCATCGAGCCGCTCAAGACCTCACCCAAGCCGGGCCACCCCAACCACTGGAACAACGGCCCGCACGTGCAGTTCGGCGTGACCAACGTGCTCTGTGAGGGCGCCGGCGGCTGGACCTCGAAGCAGAAGAGCCTCGACGCCGGAGCGATCCTGATGGAGAGCATCGCCGAGCATTACCGCGGGACGCGGGCGGGCAAGCCGAAGTGAGGCTCGCGGTGGGATCGCTCCGGCTCGCCTCTCACCGCTCGATCTGCACGAGCTCGCACGCGGCGGGCGGTATCGGAAACTCGACGCGGCGGCCGGCGATATCCAGCTCGGTCCACTCCCCCTGCTTGCGGTCGAAAAGCCGCACCGATTTGACCGGCACGTGGAACTCCAGGCTCATCCCCTGCGACTGGTAGGCGTTGTGGTTGGCCAGCACCAGGGCGTCGCGCCCGCCTTGCGCGCGAAAGACGCCGACGATCGCTTCGCCGCGGGCTACGCGGAACCAGTAGGCGGCGGGAACCGGCCCGAACTCCGCCGGGACGGCCGGCTCCTCGACCGGGTCGTCCTTGGCCGTGCGCGTGATCGGGGTCGAGCAGACGGCCGTGGGGTTGCCGATCTTCATCAGCTCCGGCCCGAGCTTGGCGACCTCGGCGTTGACCCGGGCGAGGTCCTTTATCAGCGGTCCCCACTCGCCCGTGTCCGTGTTGATCGTGCCGCCCACGTAGTGGTACGTATACCCCTTCTGGCCGAAGGCATTGGCCGTGGCGACGGTGTAGAGCACGCGGTTGTAGTTGCCGATTCCCACACGCCCGGGGTCGGCGTGGGTGTAGCGCAGAAACAGGGCGCCGGTCCGCCGGGCGGCGTCGAGGATCCGAAACAGGTGCCGGAAATGCCCGCCGCGCAGCCAGTGGAAGTCGTAGTAGCCGATCAGGTCGGCGTCTTTCAGGTCGCCGATCGTTCGGGCGTGGTAGCTTCCCACGTAGGTCGGGTGGTTGGGATCCCAGCGCCGGACGTTGGCCACGTCGCGGCTCCGCCCCTCGATGGTGCCCCCGATGCGGTCGCTCCAAAGATGGTAAGCGTAGACCACGTCGCTCTCTCGGAGCCGCTCGCACAAGGCCCGCGCCCCGTCGGGATTCTTGTATACGTGGTGCTCGGGCACGAGCAGGTCGACCATGATCTTCATGCCGTGCCGGCGGCAGATTTCCGCCCGGGCATCGGTGTACTTGCACCATATCGTGTTGAAGTGGGCCTTCTTCACCGACGCGACGACCCGCTCGAAGGCCTCGGCGTCCTGCGGGAAGTGGTCCGCGGCATAGCCCATGTTGAAGATGATCGCGTACTGCGTCGGGCGGCGGGGAGCTTCCCCCGGTTCGGCGCGCGTCGCGACAACCGCCAGGCACAACGGGGCGGCAGACACAAACAGCTTCATTGCTGCCGAGTTCATCAGTGTTCTCCTTTGGAGTGCGGCGATTTATCGCCGCTTTCTCGGCGAGATTGTAGAACAGTTGTCTCAACTGTTCCCGAACAACTGGCTCAACGGTTCCCGAACAATTGGGACAATTGTTCTACAAACTCTACTCCGCCGCTCGCCTTAGCGTCGCTGGAGCCGCACGCGAACGCCCCCCTTTCGCACCGGCAACCGCTTGACCGTCACCAGGCCCCACTCGTCGGCTGCCGCTTCGCCCGAGGCGATCTCCTCCCGGCCGTCCTCCGGCACGGCGGCGGTCCAGGCGAATCGTTCGCCCGGCTTCGGCTTTAGCCGCTGGCAGCGGCGGGGGGTAAGGTCCACCGTGCATTCGTCTTTGGGGGCGGCGTCGGTGAGATACACGGTCATCTCCCAGCGATCCGGCGCGTCGACCAAGTCGTCGGTTTCCCAGCGGAGAAAGGCGTTGTACTGGCCCTCCGAATCGCCATCGTAGGGGTCGACGTGGACGTGCTGCCGGGTGCCGGCCTTGATCTCGGCCTCTTGACGCTTTCGCTCGGCTTCGATCTGGGCGTCGGCCTTTCGCTTGGCCGTGCCGATGTCGTCGTCGAGCGAGCAGTTGGAAAACGCCGGGAGGGTTTGGTCGGTACGGACGTCGAGCTCGAAGTTCGAGCCCACCACGGTGCGAGTACCGTGGCCGGCCAGCCCCCAGTTGAAGATATGTGGGCGGCGAGTCTCCTGCAATGCCCGGGCGAACTGCCACGCCTGCTCCCAGCCGATCCCCCCGTCGTTCTTGCCGTTGCTGGCGATGACCATGCCGGTATCGGCCGTCGGATAGGTGCGGAGCCACCACACGTCGGAGAAGTAGTCCCAGGGGGAGGTCTCGCCGTCGGGCATCGTGATGCCCGGGTCGCGGGGCCCGTAGCTGTTTTCGTAGGAGCCCTTGAAGTGCGGGCTGAGCTCCGGCACGTGGATCCCCACCCAGCCGATGGCCCAGGCGATCCGGTCCCCGTGGCGCACGGCGAACATCGGGGCCCCCGATCCGCCCATGCTGTTGCCCGCGGTGAAGACCCGGGTAAGGTCGAGCGGCGGCCAGAACTCGCGGACGGCCTGCGGGGCCTCGCGGTGCTGGCGCGCCGCCCAGTCGAGGAAGCCGAACGTGCGGTTCATCGAGAACGGCTGCACGTGGCCGTCGCCGTAGGTCATGCGCGCTGCGTTGGCCTCGTGGTAGCCGGTCCACCAGTCGTAGGGGATCTGGTTCGAGGCGATCAGCACGGTGCCGCGATGGGCGTTGTACCACCAGCCGTACCCGCCGTTTAGGCTTCCGCCCCAGCAGTGCAGGTGCAGCCCGACCGGGGCCGGCTCGACGCGGAAGGCTTTGGACTGCGGCTCGCGCGTCGCCTCTTCGCCCTCCGGCCGGGGCGTAAGCGGGATCACTACCAGGTAGTCGATCGGCCGGTTGGGCAGCGAGGCGTGGGGCGGGGACTCCCGCTCGGTGTAGAGCAGCCGTGGGACAAGGGGCTCGCGGGCGGTCTTGTATCCTGGCGACTCCCAGCGGGTATAGATCAATCGCACTATCTCCCCGCGGCGGTACATCCAGCCCTCGTCCGGGTCGGGCCGCTCGATCCACTGCAGCACCGGCTCGCCCCGGCCGACGGTTTCCTCGACCGGCGACGACGTCGTGTTGCCGCTTCCCAGCGAGTCGAAGTCCTCCCGGCCGTCGATGCTCACGGTGACCGCGTAGTACGCCTTGCCCGCGGCGGCCGGGTTGTGGGCATAGACGCCCGTGCCCCACGGGAGCGGCTCGCCCAGGTCGGCCACGCGGTAGCGCACCGGTGCTTGCTGCTTGGTCTTGTCCTGCCAGTACGTGTCGTTCCAACCGGTAAGCAGCCCGCACTCGCCGACGAGGCTGGCTTGGTCGATCGTTTGCGGGGTGATCTTCGCGGCCGACCGCCAGATGCGGAACCGCAGGCCGGGGCTCTCCTTGACGAGCCGCTCGCGCAAGGCGGCGACGTCGGCCCCGGTCTTGAACTCCGGAAGCTTCGCCAGCGGCGGCTCGCGAAACGTGATGAGCGACTGCCCGCTGCGATGCGTGACCCGAACGTCGGCGACCGCCGGCGGCCTCTCGCCGGGCAGCTTCCCCTCGAGGTAGGAGACTTCCAATCGCTCGAACGGTCTCAGGACCGTCTCGACCTTCAGCCGCAGCGGCTCCCCGGTCCGCACGGCCTCTCGAACCGGGGCCAAGGCATCGAGACTCACCCGGCGCGGGGCCACGAACGGCAGCTTCTGCTCCGGCCGGCCGACCGGGTACACCGACGTCGGCTCCACCGGCCGGCGGTCGAAACGCCCCGGCTCGCCGGGGTACAGCTCCGCGCGGAAGACCGTCGCGTCGGCCGGGATCGCCGAGAGGTCGATCGAGAGCACCCCGGTCTCCGCGTCGAACGCGAGCGTGCCGGGATAGCTGCCGCCGTCGCCGGCGGTGAACGTGACCGTGGCGGCGGCCATGGCCGCGGAGGCGACCAGAGTCGCCACCAGGGCCCCGAGGACTCGTGCCGGACGCATGATAGGACCTCCATCAGCAAGTGGGCAGGGAGCGTGCAGCGTTGAGAGTCAAAGTAGCCACCCGGGCCCCCCCAGTCAACGCGCCGACAAGAAAATGGAGGAGAGGAAGACGACCCGAAAGGGGGTCCGCATTTGCACGCCGTCTCGGGCTGGAATAGACTGGATGGCTCCCCGCCCCGCCCGCGACCTGGGCGCCCCGGGCTCGGGCGGCCTGCTGCACGTATCCCTACCTCGATCGACGAACCACGAAGGGGCCTCGCATGAAACGCCGCGTCCTGCCGATGGTGTGCTGCCTTGCCGCAGCGGTGCTGACCACGACCTTTCTCACCGCCGCCTTTTCGGCCGAGTGGGTAAGCGGGATCCCCTGGAAGGAGCCGCCGGTGATCGACCCGGGCCCGCCGGGCGGACCGCCGTCCGACGCCATCGTGCTCTTCGACGGCAAGGACCTCTCGCAGTGGGAGGGGGGCGAGAAGTGGACCATTGAGGACGACTTCGCCATCTCCAAGGGCGGCGGCATCCAGACCAAGCAGCCGTTCGGCGACTGCCAGCTCCACGTCGAATGGGCCTCGCCCGAGAAGGTTGAAGGCCACGGCCAGGGACGCGGCAACAGCGGCGTGTACCTGATGGGCAAGTACGAGGTCCAGATCCTCGACTCGTACGAGAACGAAACCTACTTCGACGGCCAGGCCGGGGCCCTGTACAAACAGAGCCCGCCGCTCGTGAACGCCTGCCGCAAGCCGGGCGAGTGGCAGACGTTCGACATCGTCTTCAAGGCCCCGCAGTTCGACGCCGACGGCAAGGTGACCAAGCCGGCCGTGATGACCGTGCTGCACAACGGCGTTTTGATCCAGGACCACTTCGAGCTGAAAGGGGAGACGGCCTGGCACAAGCCGCCCGAGTACCACGCCCACCCGCCCAAGCTGCCGATCCACCTGCAATTCCACGGCGACGCGGTGCGGTTTCGCAATATCTGGATTCGAGAACTGACGCCCCGGCCGGTGCCGGAGCCGGTATCGGACAAGCCCGTGCCGGAAAAGCCGGGTCCCGAAAAGCCGAAGGGCGACAAGCAGAAGTAGTGACTGCCGGGCGGTGGGGCGGGGTATCGCCCCTCGTGCCCGGCCAAGCCAAGGGGAGGGCGTGCCATGTGGCGGACACTGCGGTTGACGAGGCGCCGGGTGGCGGAGGGGCTGCTCGCCGCGCTTTGCGTGGCCTCGGCGTGGCAGAGCGGCCGGGCCGCCGCTGCGGAACGGGACATCGTCGAGGTCCACGTTCGCAGCCTCGCCACGCAGCGGCAGACCGACGTGCCGGTCAGCTTCGGCCACGTCTTCCGCCGGGGCGACGTGGCGCCGGGCAACCAGGTCCACGTGTTTCTCGACGGGCGCTTTGTCCAACTCGATCGTAAGCGGACGTACGACGACGGGTCGCTGCGCTACGCGGTGCTGTCGCTCATCGTGCCCGAACTGGGCGCCGGAGAGTCGAGGACGCTTAAGCTGGTGGCCGCTCCGCCGCGCCCGAGCCCGGAGCCACGCCCCGTGATGCGAGAGGAGTTGCTGGCGACCGATTTCGACACGGTCGTCACCCTCACGTTTCCCGACGGGACGGTCCGCACCGCCAGCGCGCGGAAGATACTAGAGGCAGGCGGCGACGGGGCCAGGACCTGGCTCCGGGGCGACGCGGCCACCGAATGGCTGCTCGATGGTCCGCCCGTGGACGACCAGGGGCGACCGGACGAGGACCTCAACGTGCAGTTCCAGGTCCGGGCGTACCGGGGGTGCCGCCGGGTCCGCGTGTCGGTCGTGGTCGAGAACTGCTGGGACCACTGGGCGGGTAACGTGCGTTACGACGTCCGGGTCACCTCGGGCGGGCGTGAGGTGTTTTCGCGCCGGGCGGTCGATCACCGCCGGCTCTCGCGGTGGCGCAAGGTCTTCTGGTGGGGCGGGGAGGAGCCGGCCGTGCAGGTGATCCACGAGCTGGGATACCTCTCGTCGACGGGGGCCGTGCCGAACTACGATCGCTCGCTCGAGCTGCCCGAGCCGGACGGCGAGCTCGCGCGTCAGCTTGCGCGCGAGGGTCCCCGTTACGAGATCATGGGCCGAGGGTCGCTCACGGCCTACATGCCCACCACCGGCGGGCGTCCGGAGATCGGCTCCTACCCGGCCTGGACCGTGCGCTATCTGCTCGGCATGGACCCCCGTGAAAAGGCCCTCGTGCTGGTGGGCGGCGACCTGGCCGGGTCGTGGCCGATCCACGTGCGGGCGAAGGCGTCGGGCCGCATCATGACGATCGACGCCCGGCCGGAGTTCTGGCTCGACCAGAGGGGCAAGGACCGCCCCGAGTGGAAACCCGACCGCCATGCCCCGGCTGCCGACCAGGTGCGTTTGCACCCCGACATGGCTCACCAGCCGTCGCTGGCTTATGTCCCCTACCTCGTGACCGGCGACTACTACTACCTGGAAGAGGCGTACTTCTGGGCGAACTACTGTCTGCTGAGCACCTGGCCGCACCCGCGGCGCGACGCCGAAGGGATCCTTTCGGGCCAGATCCGCGGCAATGCCTGGTCGCTGCGAAACATCGCCGACGCGGCCACGATCGCTCCGAATGGCGACTCGGAGAAGGACTACTTCGACGAGAAGCTCCGCAACAACATCGCCGATCGGGTGCGGCGGATGCTCGGCCCGCCGGAGTACAACAAGCTTGGCTTCAAGGGTCCGCGGACCACCGAGAACGCCCGGATCCAGAACCCGGCCAACCCGCGGTGGATCGTCACCCCCCCCTGGGAGCACGACTACCTGATCTGGAGCCTTCATCACTTGGTCGAGCTGGGCTACGCCGAGGCGGCCCGGCCGCGGGACTTCTTGCTCCGCTGGCGCGTGGGCACGCTGACCCACGCCCCCGACTACGACCCGATGCTGGCCACGCCCTATCGGATGGTGGTCGGCGAACAGGACGCCGAGGGCCGGATCACGTTCTACGACGACTGGCGCAAGCTGGGGCAGGAGAACGCCCGGCTGAGCAAGCCGGACTTGCCGAACTACGGCAACAGCTACGCCTATTCGGCCCGGGCCGCGTGCGCGTGCGGGATCGACGGCGGCTTTCCCGACGCCGAGAAAGCATTGCGCTGGCTCGAAGAAAACCTGCCGGGCCACCGCGAGGTGATGGCCCGCAACCCGGTCTGGGCGATCGTGCCCGGCGGGGCGGGCCGGGGGCGGTGAGGGTTGCACGCCCGCATGAATTCTCCCATCTTGACCCGGGCGCCGTGCCGTGTAGGTCCCTTCGAAAACACGGCGGAACCCCCAAATTGGGGCACCGACCCTCTTGAACAAAGCCGAACGTCGAGTATGATGATGCGCTGTTGATTACCATCCGCGATGTTCGGGGCTGTAGGGATGCACGTTCAATCAATCCGGCTGAAGTACTTCAAGCGGTTCCGGGACAAATCGCTCGACTTTTCGGATCCGGAAACGGGTGCTCCGCGACCGCTGGTCGTGCTCGTCGGAGAGAACGGCAGCGGGAAATCGACGGTCCTCCAGGCGATCGCCGCCACGCTGGGGACCGCGACCCGGCGGCTGCACCGTCCCGCCGATCTCGAGTGGCCGGGCTTCGACCTGGCGCTCGCGGGGAATTCCTGGAACCTCCCCTATGAGGTCATTCTCGACGTCCGATTCACGGATGCCGAACTGCAGGCCACGCTCGACTGCTTTGCCAGAGTGCCTGGGCTGCAAGACCGTCCCGACGTAACGCCTCCGTCCAGCGTTCCACTCACCAGGCTATTCCTCCGGGAAAGCGCCGTCCACGCGATCAGCAGCGAGCAGTACTTCCAGTTTCGTGGCCGGGAGTACGCCAAGCAAGTTGTCAAGCTGGTGGAAGAGGGGCATCGCGTCTTTCAGAAGGTCGGCACCGTATTCTGGTACACCGAACACCGAACTTCGACGAGCCTGACCGCGGAAGCCGTACCCGCGGCAGAGAGGGACGAAGGAAACGGGAACGCGGAGGCGAAGTCTGATGCGTACTTGCGGTTTGACGAGAACTTGCTGCGAAGGCGACTCGCGGACCTCATGCAGTTCCACGCACGAGTTGACCGGGGAGAGTATCGATTGCGGCCGGGGCAGAGGGATCTGTTTGCCGACCTGGAGCGGGCCTATCTGAACGTGTTCCCCAATCGTCGTTTCGAGGGATCGGTTCCCCGGACCGATGTCGACGAAGTGCTCAGCGAGCCTTGGTTCTTCCTCTACGACGGGCATCATCAGTATGAAGTTTGCGAGATGTCCGGAGGGGAACGGGCGATATTCCCGATTGTCTTCGACTTCGCGAATTGGCACATTCATAACTCTGTTGTGTTAATTGATGAAATCGAACTGCACTTGCACCCCCCGCTCCAGCAGGCGCTGATCCGCGCCTTGCCCCGGCTTGGCACCGGCAATCAGTTCATCATCGCCACCCACTCGGACTGGGTCGCCGACAACGTTCCGGCCGACTGTGTCTTGCGGATGGAGGGGGCGCAATGAGTGTGGTGGGCGGCGGGACGAAACTGATCTTTTGCGAAGGTCAGCCCGGAAGTCTCGACAACCGGCTGCTCAACCGGTTGCTGCTGGGGCAACCGCCGTCCACGCTCATCGTTCCGTCTGGGGGCAAGCGAGGGCTACTCGCATTCATCCAGGGACGGCTTTCGAGCTACGCTGCTCGGCCCGCCCACCTGGCGTTTCGCGACCGCGATTATGATCGAGTGCCGTCGGAAGACGAGGCGCTGATTCGCCTTCGGCCAAACACCCCGGTCTTCCTGTCCTACCGCGCGGCCGTGGAGAATTACCTCCTGGATGCGTCTCTTGTGCATGACTATTGGGACACGAATCGCAGTGAGGCACCCTCGTGGCAGTACGGAGATTCACCGGGAGCAGATCAAATCGCGGAGTGGATGGACGACGCTGCACGAACCCTGGTGCATTACCAGGCGGTGCGATGGTCCCTTGCAGGCCTCAAACCCGCCGAGCGGTGGCCTGAACTGGAAACCACGTGGACCAAGGGAAGCGGCTTCCTGCCCGAGTCCCTCGACGAAGGCGACTGCCTCGCTGAAGCGAAGAAGCTGGTCAGCGAGTATACCGGCTCGGCGAGTGAGGTGCGTGAAGCGAAGCTCGTGGAGAACTACCAACAATTCGCCGAACAATTCGCGGCTCCCGGTTTCCTGCGCGCGCCGCAATATCTGATCTGGTTTCACGGGAAGGATCTCTGCAAAGCGATGCACCGACTTCGGCCTACGTGGGTCTCATTGTACCACTACTGCTCCTGGGCGGTCGATCGGCTGGAACGGGAGCGATACGCCGATCTCCGAGAACTGGCGACCATGATCTGAGTTCCAGACGCATCATCCGACAAACAACGGAGGACACTCATGTCAAACGCACAAGCCGTGGCGTTGTTCAACCTTCTCATTAGCGTAATTCTCGCGAACCCATCGATTGCACCGGTGATGGCACAACCTCCTGCGGACCTGATTCGTCAACCTTACCTGCTCGACACTGGGTTGACGTCCCGCTCGATCTCTTTCGAGAACCCCACCGGGGCACCCGGCGAAGGGGGCAAGGCGGCCAGCAACCTCGGCCCGGGACGCAAGGGCGCGCCCATGCGCCCCATCAAACCTGGCGAGACGGTGCAGCTCTGTGACATCGAGGGGCCGGGCACGATCCGGCACATCTGGCTGACCACCGCCCGGGAGCCGGTCGTGCAGCGTGCGTGCGTCGTCCGCGCTTACTGGGACGGCCAGGAGCACCCGAGCATCGAGTGCCCCCTCGGCGATTTCTTTGGCTTCGCCCACGGCAAGATCATGCCCTATCACTCGGCGGCGCACAGTGTGGGCGAGACCGGCGGGCGGAACATCTGGCTACCGATGCCGTTCACCAAACGGGCGAAGATGACGTTCACCAACGAGAGCGAAAAGACCGTGCCGCTGTTCTACCAGATCGACTACACCACGGGCGACAAGCATCCCGGAGACGTGGGTCGGCTGCACGTGCTCTTTCGCCGCGAAAACCCCACCACGGAGAAAAAGGACTTCGAGCTCTTGCCCAAGCGAAAACAGAAGGGGCGGTTCATCGGCGCGGTGATCGGCATCCGCAATCTCCACCCCGGCCAGTGGTGGGGCGAGGGCGAAATCAAGGTCTACATGGACGGCGACAGGGAGTGGCCCACGATCTGCGGCACGGGCAGCGAGGACTACGTGGGCCTGGCCTGGGGCATCCAGCAGACGCCGTTCCTGTACAACGGGTGCAGCCTGAACCAGAAGGACTTCGTCTCGATGTACCGCTGGCACCTGCCCGACCCGGTCGCCTGGCAGAAGGAGGCCCGGATCACCATCCAGCAGATTGCCTGGAAGGGGGGCCTCTCGGAAACGACCGACGACTGGTCCACGGCCACGTTCTGGTACGAGCCGGTCCCCGGCGAGCCGCTGCCGGCGATGCCTGACGTGAAGGACCGAACGGCGGATATCTGGGAGTAGCTGGCCCGGCAGAACCCCTCGCCAGAGGGGGCTCCGCCCGAATCTCTCGAGACTGCCATTCCCCTGTTGGAGGGGATGTCGGTGTCTGCCGATCCTCGTCGGCCCGGCTCTCGGTCGAAAACACCCCCACGAGAGAGGTGTTTCGGCCCGATTTTCGGGATTTTTTCGGGGTCGAGTGTCAGGAAAGGGGTCCGAGCGGCTAAGTAAGGACAGAGAAGCAAAAGTGTGCTTCCAACGGAAGGGCTTTTCCGGCGGTCGCCCGCATGAGCGGATCGAGACGCCGGTCGCATGGGTCCTTGTGTCCAGTGCCTTTCACTCGGTAGCTCAAGAAAGGAGCCAGAACCATGAACAGGGCACTCGTATTGTTGATCGTCAGTAGCGCGTTCCTCGTGGCGAGCGTTAGCCACGCCGTCGTGCTCGTCAATGAGGACTTCGAAGGCGCGTTCCCGCCCGCCGGATGGACGGCCGTGCATAATAGCGGCACGGGGAATTTCGCGTTCACCTCGGTCACCGGCCACGACGGGTCCGGGGGGAGTTCCGGGTCGGCGGGGCACATCGGCGACAGCACCTCGAACAACGGCGATGCGCCCGCCGGCTGGGCGCAGCTTCCCGGCACGGTTGATGCGAATTACGACTGGACGCTTACGGCGGACATCAAGTTCGAACACGAGGCGAGTGCCGACGATGGTGGCATCTTCGTCGGCGACTTGGGTCCCAACCGGGACTTCTATTACTCCTTCTGGACGGAAGCCGACCAGAACAACGACTTGATCTATCACGATAACAACGTCCGGCAAGGTGGACCGAATTGGCTCATCGACGGACACACTTCGGGTTTGGCGGACGACACGTGGTACCAGGTGACCATGAATTGGACGGCCGCAACCGAGACGCTCGACTACGACATCTCGACGATAGGCGGTACCCAGAGGGGGAGCTATTCGATTGTCCTTGATGGCTCGAACCCCGCCTCCAATCCAAACCCCTCGCTGAAGAGCCTCGCGGGGGGCGCCATCCAGATCGGGATCGGCACCTACAACGACCGGACCAGCTTCGATAACGTCGCGCTTACCAGCGCCGCTGTCATCCCCGAGCCCTCCACGCTGCTGGTCTGGTCGCTGCTGGCCGGCCTGGGGATCGGCCTGGCTTGGCGGCGAAGAAGGAAATAGAAACCGGACCCAGCAGCTCGAGCGAGCACCGGGCCCCGCTCGGAGGACGCCCCGGGCGGGGTTCCTTCTTGCGCGCTGCGGCGCGCAAGCCACTCTCGGGTGCCGGTGGGCGCCCCGGTCGCGTCGTGGTAGATTGAATGGGGAACCATCGCCGCTTGTCGCCAGACGAAAGCACGTTCCATGGTACGGCACGTCAAGACGGGCTTCACCCTGGTCGAACTGCTGGTGGTGATTGCGATCATCGGGATCTTGATCGCGCTGTTGCTGCCGGCGGTGCAAGCAGCCCGCGAGGCTGCCCGGCGCACCCAATGCGCGAACAATCTGAAGCAGATCGCCACGGCCTTGCACCTGTATCACGATTCGAACCGGCGCTTCCCGCCCGGTCACATCAGCGATTGCAGCCCCCGGCGGGACGACACCTGCTGGACCATCTCCATCCTGCCCTTTATGGAACAAAGGGCGCTCTACGATGCCTATGACTTCCAAGTGCCCAACGACCATACGAACAACATCCCGGTGGTTCAAACGGTGGTCAACACCATGAATTGCCCCTCCGACACGAACGCCGGGCAACTGATGCGCCCGGAAAGCGGCGAGCGGGGCAGCCACGAGTGGGCCACCGGCTCGTACAAAGGCGTCGGCGGGCGCGGACGCATGAACACCAGCGTGGCTCCGCGAGAGGGATTCTGGGACACCTGTTATCTCGAGATCGACCCCGGCTGTCTCCGGGTCGAGGACCGCGGCGCGCTGCACACCATCCCCAAGGACAACCTTACCTGCGAGAGCGTGGATACCGTCAAGGACGGCACCTCCCAGACCCTCATGGTGGGTGAGTACCACACCAAGACCGTTCTGGGCCGCTGCGTCTACTGGGCCTTCGGTTCCTGGGGCTACAACGTGGGTACGATCACGCCCGACGCCGGCTCCCGAACCCTGCTGGCCGATCAACAGCGGTGCCGGGACCTGGGGGCCAACGACACCGAGCGCCGTCCCTGCTGGAGGGCCTTCGGCAGCATGCACGCCGGCGGGGTGATCAACTTCGCCTACTGCGACGCGTCGGTCCACACGGTCAGTATCGACGTAGACATGGATTTGCTGGGGGCCACGGCCACCATCGACGGGGGCGAGCTGGTTCCCGCGCTCGAGCCCTGACGGCCCGGCCGAGAAGGCGTCCTTTCCATTGACTACCTCCGGCAGCGGTACACAACGAGAGGTGCTTATGCGACCGAAAGCTCGTCCCTCGGCGTTTGCGATCAGCGCTCTTGTGGTCTTGTTCTCCGGCGCCTGCGGGGGTTCCGACTCCTACGATCTGGCACCCGTCTCCGGCCAGGTTACGCTCGACGGCCAACCGCTGCCCGGCGCGCTGGTCAACTTTCAGCCCGTCGGCGGGGGCGGAACGGCCAGCCCGGGCCCCGGCTCGGTGGGCCGCACCGACGAGCAGGGCCGTTACGCGCTCGAGACGGTCTTGGGCCGGACGGGGGCCGTTGTGGGGTCTCACCGGGTGCGGATCACCACCATTCAGGAAGACAATACCTCGGCCAGCGAGGACAATCCGGCCGGCGCGCCGCCCGAGGAGCCGATCCCGCCTCGTTACAACGCCGCGAGCGAGTTGGTGTTCGACGTGCCGCCCTCGGGCACTTCGTCGGCCGACTTCCCACTGAAGAGCGCCGATCCTCGCTGAAGTCGACCGGCCCATAGGGTAGTCAAAGCCCCCCGATGTTCGGATCCAGCGTGTGGTGGCCCGCTGAACAGCACCTCCATGGCAAGAACCGCCCTTGCCAGAATGGCGAAAACGGGGAAGATATAGGCAGAGGTTCGTGCCCACGCAGCACGAGGGACTACAAGCCCGCGACGGGGTCGGGGCTGGTTGCCGATCGAAGCGGGGAAACCCAGACGAAAGGAGGTGATCTAGTGGAATACTTCTGTACTAGCCAGCGAGGTGGTTCCGCTTGACGACAGTCGGCGGGCTGTCGTCAGGCAGCCACACTTCGCCCGGATCACCTTCGATCCGTGTGCGAGCCACGAGGCCCGGGGGCCCGAGCGGTCCCCGGGCCTCTGCTTCTTCCGTAGGACGAACTTCCAGTCCGTCGCTTGGGGTGACGCTGGATTGGAGGGTGCAATAGCTATTCACTTAAGACGGACTGGAAGTCCGTCCTACGGCGGGTCTCCATCTCGAGCAGTCGCCGCTTGGTCCGCGTGCCCCCCGGGGCGGAGAAGCGGCCGAGGCGTCCGCCGGCGGCGACCACCCGATGGCAGGGGACCACGAGCGGCGTGCGGTTTGCGGCCATGCAGTTGCCAACGGCCCGGGCCGCCCGGGGCGAACCGGCCGCGGCCGCCAGCTCTGCGTAGGACACGGTGCGGCCGTAGGGTATGCGTCGGCAGCGGCGTATGACCCGGCGGCCGAACGGGCTGAGGTGCCGTTGGTCGATCGCCACGTCGCCGAAATCGACCGGCTCGCCGGCGGCGTAAGCCTGGAGCCGGTCGATCAGGCCCGGATTCCACTCCCCCTCGACCGCGGCCAGCTCGGGGCCCAGGGCCGCCACCGCAACATCCGGCCCCCGGTGGCCGAACGAAAGCCGGCAGAGCACGTCGCCCGCTCCGACCATCGCGATCCAGCCCAGTTCGCTGGGAAAGACGGTCAGCCGGGGGTCGGTCGGGGGAGTGCCCATGGGTCGGATTCCTCGGAAACGCCGGTTTGATGGCCCGATCGGGGGGGCTGCGGGGGGCTTTGACACACCATCGCCGAGGGTTTTATACTGGGTCTTAGATCGAAACGGAAGCAAGACGCGCCCCCTCGTCCTCGACGGCCAGATTCTCGTCGCTCCACCCCAAAGGAATGCCCATGAATCCGTACGCCTCGTTGTGCGACGATTTCTACGTCAACATGAACTTGAGCACGGAGATGGAGCTGCCGGCCAACCGCGAGACCGTGCTCCATTTCTTCGAGAGGGTGCAAAAGACGTTCCCCAGCATGAGGAACTTCTACTGCCGCGAACGGGGCGACTTCGTGCTCGAGGAGGACAAGGACCGGGGCAACTACCGCTGGTGTACGATCGAGCCCCGCCGGGTCTGCTCGGGCCACGTCAACCCGGGCACGATCCAGGACGCCGTCGAGCAGCACCGGCTGGTCCTGGAGCTGGCCCCCTACACGCTCACGGTGAGCCCCCTGGACTGCGAGGCCCTCGATTTGCTCTTCGGCTTCGATTTCACGTACCGGGGCAACCACAACCAGCTCGTGGCCGAGGCCCTGGGTGTCAACCCCGCCATGGAGCGGCTGGCCGAGATCCCCGGCGCCACGGTGATCAACCACGAGCCCTCGGTTACCGTGGCCCTGGACGACGAGTGCCGGCTCCAGTTCCGGCTGAGCCTGGAGACGCGGACCAACGCCTACCAGATCCGCACGGCCGACTTCCCCGAGGAGCAGCTCAGCGTCTACGTGACCGCCCGGCAGTACGGCAGCCTGGGGCCCGACCGGTCGTTCGTCGAGACGCTCGGGCGTCTGGAAGAGGTCTGCCACGAGATGCTCGAGAACCACATCGTCGAGCACGTGCTGCGGCCGCTGGCGCGGACGATCGCGCTGAAGTAGGCCGTCGAGCGTAGCCATCTCGCTCCGCGAGATGGGGCTTGACCTTGCCGCCCGAAAAACCGGCATCTCCGCTTCCTTCCTCACTTCCGGGCCTGGTCGAAGGTGCTTCCGGAGGATCGGCCCCGCCCGCCGCCTTGGCGCGGGGCTCCGGGGCCTTGCGGTAAGCTATTCTGTTATGAGGCGGCGCTGCGCTTTGCGCAAAATGCGCGGGCCGCGGGGTTCCCATCCACGGCGCAATAGCCGGGCACCCGGCCCGGGGAGGTCAAGTCCATGTCGCTTACGCCAGAACAGAAGAAGTCGCTCAGAAAACACATTTTCGTCGACCCCAAGGTGCAGGGGGCGCTGGTCCTTCGGGTGATCCTCTATTGGTTCGTGTGCCTGATCGCGATCTCGCTGATGCTCTTGTGCTGGCGGATCGTGACCGGCCCGGCCCGGATGTTCTACACCCATTTCGACGACATGTGGTTCTTCTACGGCCCGGCGGCCGTGGCCTCGTTGTTGCTGGTGCCGCTGGTGATCGTCGACGTGGTCCGTCTGAGCAACCGTTTCACGGGGCCGCTGTTGCGTCTGCGGCGGTCGATGCGGGCGTTGGCGCGGGGTGAGGAGGTCGAGCCGATCCGCTTCCGCGACGGCGACTTCTGGCACGAGTTTGCCGAGGAGTTCAACGCCGTGGCCGCCCGATGCCAACACTTGGCGACGGCCCCCGCAGCGGCCTGCGACGAGCCGGACGCCGAGCCGCTCGACTGCGAACCCAGCGAACCGCTCGAGTCCGAGCTTGACGAGCCGGTGCTGACTGCGGCCGAATAGCGCACTTGCCTGCGGCGCATGTCGCGAAACGGGCAGATGCTCCTTCTTTCGTCACCCCGCCCCTTGACGCTCCGCGCCCGGCCGGCGTATTCTCGCGGGTTCGTGGCCGCCCGCCCGGCGAAACCCACTGTACGACGGCCTTCCAAGGCCGTCGGCGTCGCACCCTAGCTCTCAAGGGCCTCGGAAGGCCGTGGTGCTTCGGACGGCCAAGCGGCGGCCGGTCCGTGCTCGAAAAAGGAACGTCGCCGTGGAAGTCGAGGCCCGCAACCATCGCCAGATCGAGATGCTCAACCAGCGGGGCGGGCGCACGCTGAGCATCGTCGACCTGATCCGGGCGGGCACGATCAGCGTGGAGATGGCCGCCTACGCCATGCGGGCCGTAGACCGCGGCGCCTCGATCCTGACCGGCGCCGTGCCGGGCGGGGCGGGCAAGACCACGCTCATGGCCGCGCTTCTGGGCTTTCTCCCGCCCGACGTGCCGATCGTCACCGTGGACCGCCCCGAGCTGATCGCCGACGGGCTCCGCCGCGATTCCGAGCGGGCCGCGTGCTACCTGGTCCACGAGATCGGCTCGGGCCACTGGTACGGCTACCTCTGGGGGCGGCACGTGGCCGAGTACCTCCGCCTGATCGACGGCCCCCGCCGCATCGCCTCGTGCCTACACGCCGACACGCTCGAGGAGCTAACCGCCATCCTCTGCTCCGCGCCGCTACACGTGCGCCCGGCGGACCTGGGACGCGTGAACCTGGTCTTGTTCATGCACGTCGACCGGGCGTCCGGCGCCATCCGGCGGCGCGTGGCCGCGTTCCACGAAGCCGAGGGCGACGGGCGCCACCGGCTGCGGTTCCGGTGGGACGAGCGTGCCGACCGGTTCGAGACCGTCGGCGAGCTGCCCGATGCCGGCGAGCTGGCGCCGTACCGGGAGTTCCTCGCGGGGCTGGTGGCCCGAAACGAGTTCGAGGGGCAGGCCGTGCGCCGGCGCGTGATCGAGTTCTACCGGACGCGACCTTGAAAGCAAGAGAGCCGCACAGGGCAACTCCCGTCGTGATCCGCGCGCACCGGGGCCGACTCACCGTTTCCGCCCGCGGTAGGCGGCGTTGCGCAGGTGCTCGGCAGTGACGAGCACGCCCCTCCGGGTGTCGCGCCGCCCCCGGCGCCGGGCGATCCGCACCGCCGCTTCATAGATCACGATGGCCGCCGCCCCGGCCGCCATCAAACCGGGAATCACCAGCCCACACACGGCGGCCAGCCGGGTGTTGTACGCCTCTCCGCCCGACTCGCTGGCGTAGACGAACGACGGGCGCGCGTAAATGAAGGAGACGATGCGCCCGCGCTTCTCGTCGGCGTTCCACCGGCAGCACAAGAAATGGACCGACACGGCCGCCACGAACAACAGGGCCGCCACGTAGCCGGGCCGTGCCCCGTGGCCTTCGCCGCCCTCTGCGGACGAGTCGTGCTGATGGCTGCGCACTACCACACTCTCTCCCCTGTCGGTTCGCAGACCTCCGAACCCCGCACACGGCAGTGTACCCCGACGGCCCCGGCAAGTGAAGCATTTCGACGACCCGACTACCCAAAAAGTTTGCAGTGACCGCATTCATGCGGTCCCCGACCCAGGGTCGCCCTTCTGGGGCAAGCCCCGATGAATCGGGGCACTACAAAAGGCCGGCAACCCCCCGGCCGGGCGGGCGGAAAGTCCCCGTCGGGGACTTCAACCGCGGACCTGCCGCGATTAGACTTGGTTCATCCGAGCCTCTACCCTTTTTGGGGGACCCAACCCATGAAAACCGACCTCATATTGCGATCCACCCTTGCGGCCTTGACCGTTGCCCTGCTGGGCGCCGCGGCCCTGGGCCAGGAGTGGCAGTGGGACGACCGGCCTGGGCAGTCGTTGGCCCTGAAACGGGGCGAAACGGTGGTCTGGCAGCTCCTCTACGGCCCGAACCAGCCCAAGCCCCATTTCCACCCTGTGGGCCTGCCCGATGGCCGGGTGCTCACCTGGGACCGCCCGCCCGACCACGACTGGCACCACGGCCTCTGGTTCGCGTG
>Ga0180438_10003147_pt1 | contig 25430 bp, 17 predicted proteins | sample SS_ome_12_FD_132455 | JGI IMG/M metagenome (GOLD analysis project Ga0180438, IMG submission 132455) | Hypersaline lake sediment archaeal communities from the Salton Sea, California, USA - SS_3_D_2 metaG | ecosystem: Environmental > Aquatic > Non-marine Saline and Alkaline > Hypersaline >... | reverse complement strand
GCCGTGTTTGCGGAGGAACTCGCGGGAGAGGACCTTGACACTCCCGTCGGCGAACCCGACGACCACGCCGCCGGGGTGATCTTCCAGCTTCGGCGCCCCCGGCCGCCCCTCGAACGCGGCCACCGTCTCGTCAAACGTCAGGTCCCGGGGCTCCATCCAGTGGATATCGGAGTCGGCCAGCTCCAGCAGCGCGATGGTGTTCGACAAACCGTCGGTGATCTCCTCGACCTTGACGCCGCGCGAGCCGGGCCAGAGGGTTTCATCCCCGACCACCGCAACGTAGCTGGTCGTATACGGATCGTCGTTGTCCGCGGCGGGACAGCGGTAATACAATGGCATCTCGGTCAATGCTCGGTTGTTGGGTCCATTCCACGGCTCGCCGAAGTTGTATGCGTCATACAACGACACCCAGCACATGTAGGGCAGGACCGGCGCGCGCCAACTGTGCATCGGCCTGCCGTTCGCGTCAGGAATGTAGGCCGGCGGGAAGCAGCCTCTTGCGTCGTGGTAGCCTTGAATCGCCAGTATGAGCAGGTGGACGTTGTCCATGCATCGGTCCTGTAACTGCCGCTGCTTCGACGACAACCAAGGCACCACCAAGACCGCCATCACCAGACTCACAATGGCGGTGAAGATAAACAGCCCGCGAAGGCTGAACTGAAACGGCCGCTTCTTCTCGGGCGCGTTCATGGCGTCAATATCGCAGCTCGCGGTTGGCACGGCAAGGATCGTTTAACCCGGAGCCGAAGGCGACGGAGTGATCCCGGGTCCCACGTCCAACACGGCTGCGCCTGCGGCTACGCGTTAAACGAACGCGCCCAACTCGTGAATCGCCTCATACATCGCTACCACGTTCTGGGTCGGCGTGACCGGCTGGAGGTTGTGGCAGGGGGCGCAGATCCAGCGGGCGGGGGCGTAGATGGCGATGCTCTGGCGGACCTCGGCCACCACGTCATCGACCGTGCCGAAAGCGAGCGTCTGCTGGTTGTCGATCGAGCCGTGGAAGATGATCCGGCCGCCGAAGTCCCGCACGAGCCCTTCCCGCTCCATGCCCGGGCAGCGCCACTGGATCGGGTTGAGGACCTCGATGCCCACGCGGTCGACCAGGTCGGGCAAAAACACCCGGGCGGCACCGTCGGTGTGGTACATCACGTGAACGCCGTGCTGCCGGGCCAGGTCGGCCATCTTGATCTGGTTTTCGAGCAGGAACCGGCGGTACATGGCCAGGCTCATCAAGGGCCCGGTTTGCGAGCCGAGGTCCTCGGCCACGTAGGTCGAGTCGATCCGCCCCTGCCCGGCCTCGAACACTCGCCGGTGAAGCTCGTAGTGGAAGTCGAAAAGGTGGCCCAGGATCGCGTCGGCCAGCTCGGGGCGCAGGGCCAGGTCCTCGAACGCCCGCTCGAGCCCCCGCATGTACCCGTACAAGAGAAACGGCTCGTACACGCCCGCATGGATGGGGCGAAATCCGTCGGTCGCCCGGGTTGCCGAAGCGATCGGCGTGTAGTCGAACTCGTCGGGCGACGGCCAGCGATGGGCGTGGACCTGCTCGGGCGAATCGACCTCGGCCAGCGGGTGGAAGACCGGCTCGTCGTACGCGCCGCCGCCGTACTCGACCTTCCGGTAGCGGATGCCCCATGGGTCCGCATCCGCAGGCACGTCCTCCGGGCGCCGCCACGCCGGCTCGAGGATCACGCGCTTGTCAACGTGCAGGCGCCGCCACAGGGCCTCTTCGTCCGCGCAGCCCAGGTCGCGCATCAGCCGGGCCGTCACCTCGTCGGTGGCCTGGTAGTCGGTCGGGACGCGGTCGGCGGGTCTTCCGTCCAGTAGAGCCAGCCAGCGTTGGCGCGGGGTCATGGGCATGGGGTTCTCGCGTGCTTCCGGTTCACGGTGCCTCCTGCGATCTTACCACGGTATCGCTTGACGTGCGATGACCACGGCCGTGAGAATAATGCTGGAGATTCCATAGCACGCGAGGAGGACTATCATGTCGTCACTACGAGTCAACCGACGGACGTTCCTGGGTTCCTCGCTGGCGGCGGGGACGGCGCCGCTGCTGTTGGGTGCCGAGGGCGTCTCGGCCGCCGGCGCGGGCGGTGAGGTCCCTTGGCTGGCCGACGTGCAGCGCCCGCCCGAGAAGCTCCCGGCCGACGTCCCGAAGCTGGGCCCGCTGCTGGTCGACGCGTCGGGCCGGGCGATCACCACGCTGGAGGGGTGGCAGCAGAAGCGGGCGGCGATCCGCCGGTGGTGGACCGATTTCCTCGGTGAGATCAGAGTCGATCGCAAGGGCCCCCCGTCCCTTGAGGTGCTGGACGAGGACCGGCCCGAAGGGGTCGTGCGCCAGTTGGTCCGCTACGAGGTCGAGCCGGGCGTGGCCTGCGAGGCGTACCTGATCAAGCCGGCGAAGCTCGCGGGGCCCGCCCCGGGCGTGGTCGTGCTCCACTCGACCGTAGGCCACACGATCCGCCAGCCGGCCGGGCTGGAGGGGAACCCGGCCAAGGCGTTCGGGCTGAAGCTCGCCCGGCGGGGCTGCGCGACGCTCGCGCCGCGGAACTTCCTCTGGGTCGGCGAGAGCCGCGGTTACGACGCCAAGCAGGTCGATCGCCTGCACGAGCGCCACCCCGGCACCCGTGGCATGGCCAAGATGCTCTACGATGCCGTGGTCGCGGTGGACATCCTGGCCGCCATGCCCGAAGTGGACGCCAAGCGGATCGGCTCGGTGGGCCATTCGCTGGGGGCCAAGGAGGTGCTCTACCTGGCGGCGTTCGACGAGCGGGTCAAGGTGACCGTCAGCAGCGAAGGGGGCATCGGCACGCGGTTCAGCAACTGGGACGCCCCCTGGTATCTCGACCGCGAGATCCGCGAGGAGGGCTTCGGCCACGAGCACCACGAGCTGCTGGGGCTGATCGCCCCGCGGGCGTTTCTGCTCTTAGGCGGCGACAGCGCCGACGGCGATCGGAGCTGGCCGTTCATCGAAGCGGCTTTGCCCGTCTACCGTCTCTACGGCGAAACACCGCGATTAGGGCTTTTCAATCACCACAAGGGCCACAGCGTGCCGCCCGAGGCGGAGCGGCGGGTTTACGAGTGGCTGGGGGCATATTTGTGAACCGGACTCACTGAAGCGGCAACCCCACCGGCCGTCCTCCTTCGGCGATCGACCGGTCGATGGCCATGCACACCTCGTGCGTGTGATAGGCGTCGGCCACGTTGCAGTGGGACTCGCGGTCTTTGAGGATGCACTCGGTGAAGTGGTTCATCTGGGCGTCGAACGGGTGGTGATGGACGTCGCCCGAGTTGGGCAGGATGGTCTCCATCTCGGTCCAGCCGGTCTGGCCGGGCATGAGCTTTTTGGACCAGACGCGGTTGTCCCGCAGCGTCCCCTCCGTGCCCACCAGGTCGATGTTGAAGGCGTAGGGCATCTCGGCGTCGAAGAGCGCCGAGGTCTTGCCGATCACGCCGTCGGCGAACCGCAGCACGGCCACCACGTTGGCGTCGAACTCGAACAGGCCCTTGGCGTTGTTCGAGTAGGCGGCCACCTCGACGACTTCGCGCCCGGTGAGGTAGCGCAGCGCGTCGACCGCGTGGCAGCCGCCCAGCAGCATGGTGCTCGCGCCGGAGTCGCGGCGGTGGCCCCACTCGAAGCCGGTCCACCACTCGGCCAGCCCGTGCCAATAATCGACCTCGGCGTAGATGAGCCGGCCCACCGCCTCGGCGGCCATCAGGGCCTTGAGGCTCTCAAAGAGCGGGTTCCAGCGGAGCACGAAGCTCACCACGCTCTTCACCCCGGCGGTGTCCACGGCGTCGCGCAGGGCCCGGTTCTCGTCCATCGAGATGACCATCGGCTTCTCGATCATGATGTGCTTGCCCGCCCGGGCGGCGGCAATGCCCTGCACGGCGTGGACGTGGTTCGGGCCGCTTAGATTGACGACGTCGACCGCCGGGTCGGCCAGCACGCTGTCGAAGTCGTCGTGCACCGTGCATTCGAGCCCCTGCTCGTCGACCAGGCGCTGGGCCGACTCCCGCCGGCGGCTGCTCACCGAGACGACCTCGGCCTGCGGGTTCTTCTTCCAGCTTGCGGCATGGGCCGAGGCCACCTGGCCGCAGCCGTGGATGGCGACGCCGAGTTTTCCGTTTTTCATGGGAATCCCTGCTCTTGTTCGAGGCACGACACGCTAGTCACGTAACACTTGAGCCGAACCGCAAAACACTTCGTACGACGGCCTTCCAAGGCCGTCGGAGGATTCGGTGGGACGGCGACGGCCTTGGAAGGCCGTCGTACATCTGATCGGCGACACGCTAGCCGGCCGCCGATGGCCCCGATTGTCCCGCATCGCCCGCCCGGCGCCAATGTCTTTGCCGCTCGGACGCAAGGGAGAACAACGCGGAGGATCGAAGGACGCAAAGAACAAGGGACTCTGCGTTCTTCGTTTCTCTGTGTTGGAGATAGATCTTGCCTTCGGGGATTCGCGAATAGCCCGGGCTAGGCATTCCCGGGGGGTTCCCCGGCCGCATGCAGCCGTCCCAGCACTTCCTCGGCGAAGACGCCCGAGGTGACGATTCGCACGCCCTCAAACGGATTGAGCACCAGCAGGTGGCGGTCGTTGGTGACCAGCCATCCGGCCAGCCCGCCCACGGCCGCGGCCAGCAGCTTGTCGTCGTCGGGGTCGTCGGCCACGACGCGGGGCAGGGGGGCCGGCTCGACGATCTCGACGCGGTCGACCAGCGCTGCGAGCCGGTCGCAGTAGTCGGGCCGCCGCACCGCCCGCTCGACGATGAACCGGTACTCCCCGAGCACCGGCTCCGAGGCGACCGCCTCCACCCGGCCGGAGAGGACGGCCTCGACGATCTGCCGGCTCGCCGAGCCCTCGGCGTAGGCGGCGGCGACTAGCACGTTCGTGTCGAGCACGACGCGGGGCATGGCTTCTCGGAGCGGCGCAAACGGAGGGCGGCGGAACGTCGACTGCGCTCGGCAACCCCGGCATTCTCCCGCCGCTGGGGGTCTGCGGCAACCCCGTCGGGTCGTGGGATTTTGCACGGCGCCCGGCTGCGTGGTATAAGTGGGTTCGATTGGGGACTACCCTGCGCAGCACGTACAACCAAGGAGCGAACCATGCGAACCGCGAAGAAACCGAGTCGAGGTCTGATCGTGGCCCTGTCGGCCGTGGCGGCCGCGGGCTGCCTGCTCGGGGCCGCCCGGACCGCCGTCGCCGCCCTGCCCGACGAGACCAAGGAACAGAAGGACCAGCGCATGGAGTGGTGGCGGGAGGGCAAGTTCGGGATGTTCATCCACTGGGGGCTATACGCCATTCCCGCAGGCGAGTGGAAGGGGAAGAAGATTTCCGGCATCGGCGAGTGGATCATGCACCGGGCGAAAATCCCGGTGCCCGAGTACGAGCCGCTCCAGAAGCAGTTCAACCCGGTCAACTACGACCCGAAGCAGTGGGTCGCGGTGGCCAAGGCGGCCGGCATGAAGTACATCGTCATCACCAGCAAGCACCACGACGGGTTCTGCCTGTTCGACTCGGAGCACACCGACTGGGACATCATGGGAACACCCTACGGCAAGGACCTCTTGAAGCCGCTGGCCGACGCCTGCCACGAGGCGGGCATCAAGATCTGCTGGTACCACTCGATCATGGACTGGCACCACCCCAAGGCGCACAGCGAGGAGTACTTCGAGCACATGCGCAAGCAGCTCAAGGAGCTGCTGACCAACTACGGCCCCATCGGCGTCCTGTGGTTCGACGGCGAGTGGATCGGTGAGTGGAACGAAGAGAAGGGGATCGAGCTGGAGAAGTATTGCCGGTCGCTCCAGCCGGACCTGATCGTCAACAACCGGGTGGGGAAGCGGAAGCGGGGCTCGCCCGGCGACTTCGGCACCCCCGAGCAGCAGATCCCCGCCACCGGAATGCCCGGCTGGGACTGGGAAACCTGCATGACCATGAACAACACCTGGGGGTTCAAGAAGGACGACCACAACTGGAAGTCGACCGAGGACCTGCTCCGCAAGCTGGTCGACATCGCCAGCAAAGGGGGCAATTTCCTGTTGAACGTCGGCCCCACGGCCGAGGGCGAGATCCCCGAGCCGAGCGTCGAGCGGCTCCGCGAGATTGGCAAGTGGATGGACCAAAACGGCGAGAGCATCTACGGCACCACGGCCAGCCCGTTCAAGCGGCTCGCCTGGGGCCGCTGCACGCAGAAGCCGGGCAAGCTCTACCTGCACGTGTTCAACTGGCCGGGCGACGGGAAACTGTTGGTGCCGGGGCTGGAGAACGACGTGAAGAAGGCGTCCCTGCTGGCCGGGGGCGACGCGCTCGAAGTGGCCCGGGACGGCGGCCCAATCGTCGTCAGCGTGCCGGAAAAGCCCGTCTGCCCGATCGACACGGTCGTCGTGCTGGAGATCGACGGCGAGCCGCAGGTGACCGAGGCCACTACCATGCAGGCCGAGGGGGGCACGATCACCCTGCACGCCCGCGACGCCGAGCCGCACGGCTCGAACATCCGCTACGAAGAGGGCGGCGGCAAGGACAACATCGGCTTCTGGACCACCGCCGAGGACTACGTCACCTGGGTGCTGCGCGTGAGCAAGGGCGGCGAGTTCGACGTCGAGATCACCTACGCCTGCACCGACCCCGGCGGCAGCGAGTACGTCGTGGAAGTGGGCGACCAGAAGCTCGAAGCCAAGGTCGAGTCGACCGGAAGCTGGACGAGCTTTGAAACGAAGCCGCTCGGCCGGATGAAGCTCGGCGAGGACCGCCACACGCTCACGGTCAAAGCGAAGAGCAAGGTCGGCGAGGGAGTGATGAACTTGCAGTCGATCGTGCTGACGCCGGCGAAGTAGGTCTTTGGAGTGCGGCGATTCATCGCCGCTTTCTGTTTGGCCGAGGCCCGCTCGAAGCGGAACCCCGGCATTGCTCCGAACTGTTTTCCGAAAACGAAACGAAAGCGGCGATGAATCGCCGCACTCCAAATGAGAGGTCACGATGCGCTCTCTCTTCCGAGTTTGCGCTTCCCTCGCCGTCTTGCTCGCCACGGCCGTTGCCCGTGGCGACGACCCGCTCGACCGCTGCAACGTCACCTGGACCACGCCCAGCCCCAATTCCTCCGGGTCGATGCCCATCGGCAACGGCGACGTGGGGCTGAACCTGTGGGTCGAGCCCTCCGGCGATCTGGTGTTTTACCTCTCCAAGACCGACGCCTGGAGCGAGAACTGCCGGCCGTTGAAGCTGGGCCGGGTCCGGGTGAAGCTCTTGCCGAACCCGCTTGCCGACGGCGCGGCCTTCCGCCAGACGTTGCGCCTCCGCCAGGGGGAGGTCGAGATCGTGGCCGGTGAGGGGCCGGCGGCCGTGACGCTCCGCGTCTGGGTCGACGCCAATCGGCCGGTGGTCCGCGTCGAGGCCGCTTCTGAGAAGGAGTTCGACGTCGAGGTCGGACTCGAACTGTGGCGAACCGAAAAGCGGCAGCTTACGGGCAAGGAGGTCCACAGCGCGTACGGGCTGCACGGCCGGCCCGAGCCGGTCTTCTGCTTCCCCGACACGGTCCTGCCCGGCGCGAAGGACCGGATCACGTGGTACCACCGCAACGAGTCGTCGATCTGGGCCGAGAATCTCGGGCTCCAGGGCTTGGAGGGCTTCGCCGCGAAGTCTTCCGACCCGCTGCTGCACCGCACGTTCGGCGGGTGCATCCGCGGCGAGGGGCTCGCGCCCGACGGGCCGACCGCACTCAAATCGACCCGGCCGGCGTCGCGATTCGTCGTCTCCGTCTATCCCCTGACGGCCCGAACTGACACGGCCGACGAGTGGATCGGCCGGCTCGACAAGAGCGTCGCTGCGGTCGACGCCGTGGCCCTCGAAACGGCCCGGGCGGAGCACCGCCGCTGGTGGGACGAGTTCTGGAACCGAAGCTGGATCCGCGTCTCGGGCAGCCCCGAGGCCGACGTGGTCAACCGGGGCTACACGCTTCAGCGGTGGATCGCCGCCTGCGGCGGGCGCGGGGCGTCGCCGATCAAGTTCAACGGCTCGATCTTCACCGTCGAGGGGGACGGCTTCGACGCCGACTATCGGCGCTGGGGCGGGCCCTACTGGTTCCAAAACACCCGGCTGGCCTACTGGCCGATGCTCGCCGCCGGCGACTACGACATGATGCGGCCGCTGTTCGCGATGTATCTCGACGCCCTGCCGCTGCGGCGTCACGCCACGCAGGCGTACTACGGCCACGACGGGGCATTCTACCCCGAGACGATGTACTTCTGGGGCACCTACACCGACGCCAACTACGGCCGCGACCGGCGCAACAAGCCTGACGGACTGACGGACAACGGCTACATCCGCCGCTACTGGCAGGGGGGCATCGAGCTGGTCATGATGATGCTCGACTACTACGACCACACCGGCGACGCCGCGTTCCGCGACGAAACGCTGCTGCCGCTGGCCGTGGCGGTGACCACGTTCTTCAACGAGCACTGGCCCCGCAACGCCGAGGGCAAGATACAGTTCCACCCGGCCCAGGCGCTGGAAACGTGGTGGGACGCGACGAACCCGATGCCCGAGGTTGCCGGGCTGCGGGCCATCTTGCCGCGGCTCGTAGAGCTCCCGGTCGACGAGCGGCAGAAGGCCGCGTGGCGCGACATGCTGGGGGACCTCCCCCCCGTGCCCTTCGGCGAAGCGGACGGCAAGCGTTTCCTCGCCGCCGCCGAGCGATTCGCCAGCCGCCACAACTCCGAGAACCCCGAGCTGTACGCGGTGTTCCCCTACCGGGTCTACGCTTTGGGCAAGCCGGACCTCGACGTGGCCCTGGAGGCCTGGCGGCGGCGCGCCGTGAAGCGGACCGGCGGCTGGTCGCAGGACGCGATCCAGGCGGCCCTGCTCGGGCTCACCGCCGAGGCCCGGGGCTTCGTGGCCGCGAACTTCGCGAACCACCACCGCGGGAGCCGCTTCCCGGCCTTCTGGGGCCCGAACTTCGACTGGATCCCCGACCAGGACCACGGCTCGGTGGCGATGATCGCGCTACAATCCATGCTCCTGCAAAGCGAAGGCCGGCGGATCACGCTGCTGCCCGCCTGGCCGGCCGATTGGAACGTCGACTTCAAGCTCCACGCGCCGCAGGGTACGACGGTCGAGGGCTCCGTCCGGGCCGGGAAGGTCGAGCGGCTGGAAGTCACGCCGGCGGCCCGCCGCGGCGACGTGGTCGTTGGCGAGCCGCAGTGATTTCTTCGTTCTGTGGCGGGTGCCCGAATCTCCGTCCGAGAGCGAAACATGCCTGTCACTTCTTTCGCTTTCCCCCTATAATGCGGGCCCGGGAGCGAAGTCCCTTCCCGAGGGTCCCCAGCGCGGGCCCTCGGGTTTCCTCGGTTGCGGAAAGGCCCGAATCATGCATTGTCCCGCGTGCGGCGCCGACGTGGTGGAACAGGCGATCTACTGTCACAAGTGCGGAGAGCGCCTCGACACGATTGGCCAGGAGTACCCCGGCGACGGCCCCCAATCGCCGTCGGCAGAAAACGATGCTCGCGACCCACAAGACGCCCCGCCCGCCGACGCCCGGGAGCGCCTCGAGCAGGGTGCCGGCGCCCGGCGCAACGAACAGGACGAGGAGGAGCAGGAAATCTGGGAAGGGGGCTACTCCCCGAAGGCCATGATCGGCGCCTGGATCCTAAGCGGGCTGGTCACGCTGGTGCTGGTAATCGTTTGGGCGATGTGGGTACGCAACAAGACGGCGTGGACCCTGCTGCTGCTGGGGCTGGCCGGGCTGTGGTGCTTCCAGCTCGCCAAGCTCACCTACCGCCGGCTGAACATCCGTTACCGGCTAACCAGCCAGCGCCTGATCCACCAGACGGGCATCCTCAAGCGGGTGACCGACCGCATCGAGACCATCGACATGGACGACATCACCTACGAGCAGAAGTTCATCGAGCGGTTCGTGGGCGTGGGCACCATCATCATCAGCTCGACCGACCGCACCCATCCCGAGCTGCGCCTGATAGGCATCGAGAAGGTCAAAGACGTGGCCGACCGGATGGACGACATCCGCCGGTCCGAGCGGCGTCGTCGCGGGCTGCACATCGAGAGCATTTGACGCTACGCGTCTTTCTTCGCCGCCGCCGTCCAATCGCGCCGCTGGCGCGAGCTGGGGATGTTCATCGCCTTGCGGTACTTGGTCACGGTGCGCCGGGCCACGGTGATCCCGGCGGCGCCCAGGTCCTGGACGAGCTGCTCGTCGCTCTTCGGATGCTGCTTGTCCTCGTTGTCGATCAGCTCCTGGAGCTTCAGGCGCACGGTGTCCCAGGCCACCTCTTCGCCGTCGGCCGCGACCGTGCCGCCGCAGAAGAAGCGTTTCAGCGGGAAGATGCCCCGGGGGGTCTGGATCCACTTGTCGTCCACGGCCCGGCTGACCGTGGTCACGTGAACGCCCACCTTGTCGGCGATCTGCTGCATTTTCAGCGGTTCGATCGCCTCGGGACCCTTGTTTAAGAACTCGGTCTGGTGGTCGACGATCGCCTGGGCCACCCGGCTGAGCGTGTTGCGCCGCTGCTGGATCGACTCGATCAGCCACTGGGCCGAGTTGATCTTGCGCTTGATGTACTCGCGGGTCTCGTCGGTGGTGTCCTTCTGCTGGAAGAGCTTCCGGTAGTAGGGGCTGATGTAAAGCGTCGGCGTGCGCCCGTCCTCCAGCCGGACCACGTAACGCCCGTCCTCGGATTGGTCGACGAATACGTCGGGCGTGACCGGCGCGACCGGCTCGTCGCTGAACTCGGCACCCGGCTTGGGGTGCAGCTTGCGCAGCTCCTCGAGAACCTCCTGGATCAGCTCGATCGAGAAGCCGGTCCGCCGCGAGATGGCCGGCAGCCGGTTGTGCTCCAAGTCCTCGAGGTGGTCGGAGATCAGCGTGGTGAGCTGCTCGTAGTAGGGCTTGCCCGGCGTGAGCTGCAAGAGCAGACACTCGCGCAGGTCCCGCGCCCCCACGCCCGGCGGGTCGAGCTTCTGCACCAGCGACAGGGCTTGCGCGGCCAGGGCCCGCTCCTCGTCGGTTGTGTCGGGCCCGAGCAGGTCCTCCAAGCGGCCTTGCAGGTAGCCGTTCGTGTCCAGGTTGTAAATGATCCGGTCGGCCATGGCCCGCAATTCGAGCTCCAGGTCGAACCAGCTTAGCTGATCGTGCAGGTAGTCGTGCAGCGACGGGGGCCGGGCCGCCATGTTGGCCATCGCGTCGTGCTTGCGCTCGATCGCTTCTTCCACCTGGCTGCGCGAAGGGCGGGAGTGCTCCTCGAAGTGGTCGGGCCACTGCTGGTCCATGTTCATCAGCCGCTCGAAGTCGTCCTCGTTGTTCTTCGTCTCATCGATCACCAGCTCGCGCTCGTCTTCCGTGGGCGCGTCGGGCGGCAGACGGTCCTCTTCCTCGTCGGGCCCCTCGGGAAACTCCGGCTCCTCCTGCTGAAGCTCCAAGACCGGGTTCTCCGACATCTCCTGCTCGATCCGCTCCTGAAGCGCCAGGATCGGGAGCTGCAGGATCTCCATCGACTGGATCATGCGCGGGGCCAACACCTGCTTCTGGACCATTCGGAGGTCTTGGCCGAGGGAGAGTCGCATGGCAGTCCTGCGCCGGATCGGGTTCCGCGAAAGGGTTCAGACGTGGCCGGCGTCCGGCCCGCCCCCGCAAAGCGACGACTGCAGCCGCAAACGCCATGAAAATTATAACGCGCTGCCGCCCGTCTACAATCCTAGGAACCGGGGGGGCAGGTCCTGACTTGCAGCTTCTCGGCCACTCCTGCTTCGTATCCGATGCCGCCGGCAGGAAAAGTCACAAGTCAAGACCTGACCCCCTTCCCCTCCCCTCAGAACTCCTGACGGCCCGACAGGGCGTCGGAGAGGATCTCCTTGTTGGCGAACTCGAGCACACTGCCGGTGGTGATTCCGCGGGCCAGACGGGTAATGCGGACCGGCAGCTCCGCCAGGAGATTCGAGATGTGCAGGGCCGTGCCGTCGCCCTCCACCGTGGGGTTGGTGGCCATGATCACTTCCTTAACCGCCCCCTGCCGGACACGGCGGACCAGGGCGTCGATCGTGAGCTGGTCGGGCCCGATCCCCTCTAACGGGGCAATCCGCCCCAGCAGCACGTGATACAGTCCCCGGTAGACCCCGGTCTGTTCCAAGGCCATCAGGTCCCGCGGCTGCTCGACCACGCAGAGCAGGTCCTCTTGGCGCCCGGGATCGCGGCAGATCGTGCACCGCTCGCCTTCGGCCAAGTTGTAGCACTGCCGGCAGTAGCTCACGTTTTCCTTCACGCTGCGGATGGCGTCGGCCAGCGCGGCCGCCTCGTTGCGGTGCAGGCGCAGGATATGATACGCCAGGCGCTCGGCCGACTTCTTGCCGATCCCCGGCAGCTTAGCCAGCTCGTCGATCAGATTCGAGACCGATTGCGTCAGCTCCGACACGGCGTGCTCCTCGGCGGCCTTGATCCCGTCTTGGCACAAATCGCGTAGGACGGGCCTCCGGTCCGTCGACCCGACTGACCGCAGGTTCGTCGTACACCCACCCTGGTCTCGACGGACCGGAGGTCCGTCCTACGCTAGCCCCGGTGCGTCGTCCGGTTTCTGCGGCTCCTCCGATCCGCCGCCCTCCTCTTCCGCACCTTCACCCTTTTCCCCCTCGGGCGGGTTGGCCCCCATGAACTTCGCCATTGCGTCCTGAAGCCCGGGGAGCTGGAGGCCGCCGGTCAGCTCCTGGAGCGCCTCGGCGTGCAATTCCTTGCCCTTGCGGATGGTCTCGTTCATGGCGGCGGCCACGAGGTCTTCGAGCAGCTCGCGGTCGCCCCCGGACGCCAGCTTCTCATCGATCGAGACGCGCAAAACCTCCATCAGCCCGTTCACCTCGATCTCGACCATCCCCCCGCCCGCGCTGCCGGTGGTCCGGCGGGTCTTGAGCTTGTCGCCCAGCTCGCCCATCTGGCCGCGGAGCTGGTGGGCCTGCTTCAGAAGGGAACCCAGGTTGGCAAGTCCTTTGAACATCGTGCTCTGCTCTCAGTTGGGGGGATCGTCTACGCGCGTCGGCTGGGCCCCGAACAGCTCGGCCGCGCGGCGGACCATGGGGTGATCGACCACTTCCCGAAGCCGCTCTTGGGGTGGGGCGCGGCGTGCGGGGGCACTCGGGGCCGCGTCCCCCTCCTCGCTCGTCTCGTCCAAGGTGAACTCGACGCGCACCCGTTGGCCCGTCACCTCGGCCACCGCCTCCTCGAAGCGGCCCAGGTGCTCCGGCCGCTCACACGACGACTTGGCCAAAGCGTAACGCGGCTTGAACGTGACGACCAGCCGGTCGGGCGACGCTAAGGCCACCCGGTCGAACTGCTTGGCCTGCTCGACCACCATGCCGGACATCGCCTCCAGGGCCAGGGCCCACACCTCGGCGGCGTTCTCGGCCGAGAGCGGCAGCTTCGGCTCCTCGGCGGCCCTTGCGCCGCCGTCGCCCGACGCGGCCGGCTCAGCGACCGCGGGGCTTTTTTTTTGCGGCCCGGGCGGCGTTCGAGGCGCGGGTGGCCGCGCCGGCGGGCGCGAAGCGGCCGGCGCCGGGGCGGCCGGGCGGGTCGCCCGGGGACCGGCGGCCGTCGCCGCGCCCTTCAGCTCCGCCAGCAGCGGGCCCAGCTCGTCGAGCTCCTCGAGCTGGCATATTCGCACCAGCGCCAGCTCGGCCAGGATCCGGCCCTGGGTGCTGTAGCGCATCCGCGCCATCGCCTGCTCGAGCATCTGCATGGCGGCCAGCACCCCGGCCAGCCCCAGGCGCTTGCCCGATTCGGCCACCTGCTGCTGGCTGGCCGGCGAGGCGTAGAGGAAGCTGTCCGTCGGGCAATCGGCCGCCGCGAGCATGGCGTCGCGGAAGTAGCCCAGAAGCTGTTCCAGCAGCACGGCCACGTCGACGCCCTCGGACAGGGCCCGGTCGAGCTGGGCGATGGCCTCGGCGGCCTCGCCCGCGGCGAGCTGGCACAAAAGGGCCGTCAGGCGCTCGTCGCCGGCGCTGCCGAGCATCCCGTGGACGTCGCCCAGGGTGATCGGCCCGCTGGAAAAGGCCAGAAGCTGCTCCAAGAGCGACTGGCTGTCGCGCATCGAGCCCGCCGCCCGGCGCGCCAGGGCCTCGAGCGCTTCCGGCTCGGCCTCGACCCCTTCGGCCTCGACGATCTGACGGAGCCGTTCGACGATCGCCGGGGTCGAGATGCCCGCGAAATCGAACCGCTGGCACCGCGAGAGGATCGTAACGGGGATCTTCGTCGGCTCGGTGGTGCAAAAGACGAACTTCACGTGCTCGGGCGGCTCTTCGAGCGTCTTGAGCAAGGCGTTGAACGCCTCGCGCGTGAGCATGTGGACTTCGTCGATGATGTAGATCTTGAACCGCGACCGGCTGGGACGCACGTTGACGTTCTGCCGGAGCTGGCGGATCTCGTCGATCCCCCGGTTGCTGGCCCCGTCGATCTCCAGCACGTCGACGTCCTCGCCGGCACCGACTGTCAGGCAGCTATCGCAGAGGTTGCAAGGGACCGGGGCCGGGCCGTTCTCGCAGTTCAGGGCCTTGGCGAGGATCCGCGCGGCCGAGGTCTTGCCCACGCCCCGGGCCCCCGTAAAGAGGTACGCATGGCCCACCCGGCCCGTGGAAATCGCGTTCGACAACGCCTGGCCCACGTGCTGCTGGCCGATCAGGTCCTCGAATGTCTGGGGGCGGTAGCGCCGCGCAATGACCACGTACTCCCGGCCCGGGGGCGACGCGGTCAACGATGGACTGGCGGGGGTTCCCGACACGGACAGGCTCCGTCCCCATCACGAGGGGGGTGGTCGCGAGCGAGGGGGCGATTGCGACAGGCCCGGGCGGCACCCGACGAGAGGCCCACTGCGCCTGAGGATGACTGCTTATGGCTGCTGACTTTCGTCCCTGACCAGGTTCGCAGGTCCCCACCGCAGGGGCCCCTCGTCGGAGGCCGACCGGGCCGCGGTGTCCAAGTAGTTGTACGGCCTCCAGCGCCGTTCGTCAAAGGGGAGGACCCTCATGAGAAGCCGCCCCACCCCGAGCTTGATAGCCGCGGGCGGAAGCCCGCGGGGGTTGGAGCACCAGAAGACCCCGAGGTCAGGTTCTACCCCACCCCCACGCCCCGCGGGCTTCCGCCCGCGGCTATCACTTGTGTGTAGCAACGAGGGCCTCCGCCCGCGGCTATTAGGGGCTGTCGTCTTTGGCCGACTCCTCCTTCTGTGGCGCGTCGTCGTCTTCGGAGGGCTTCTCCTTCTCCTCCGCGATGTCGTAGCAAAGCACCACGTACTGATCGCGAAGATACAGCCGCCCGTTGGCGATGACCGGGTGGGGCCAGGCCTTGGACTCCGAGCGGTGGGGCTGCTCGAAGCTGCCGCGGCGGGTGAGGTTCTTGGGCGAGGCCACGTAGAGTTCCATCCGGCCGTTCTCGTTGCGCAAGTACAACATGCCGTCGGCGTAGGCGATCGAGAAGCGCCCGGTGCGCACGGCCTTGGTGACCACGCCCGTCTTGTAGTTCATTGAGACCAGCACGCCCGGGTCGCCGCAGCCGTAAAGGTATTTATCGACCACGAGGAACCCGCCGTGCTGGCACTGCATCCGGTTGGTGAAGTACAGCTCTTCGGCGGTGAACTTGTCCTCGTCGTCCTTGCGCACCCAGGCGCAGCCGCCGCCACGCCCGTAGCCGGAGGCCGCGAACACGGTCGAGCCCAGGGTGACCGGCGTGTTGCAGTTGGCCTGTCCGTTGCTCGGGGCGTCGTACCGCCAGAGAATCTCGCCGTCCGAGGCGCGGATGCCCAAGAGCCCCCGGTGCGTGAAGGCGATGTATTGCGGCGTCTCGCCGAACTCCGCCTTGATGATCGAGGCGTACGACGCGGGATCATCGGCCCGAGCCGACCAGATCGTATGGCCGTTCTCCACGTCGAGCGCCATGACCGTGTTCCGGCCGCCCGGCGTGCAGAGCACGCGGTCGCCGTCGACCAGCACCGACTCGCTGTAGCCCCAGCGAGGCTCCTTGCCGCCATAGTGTCGGGGCATGTCGCGGTACCAGGTCGGGGCGCCCGACTCGGCGTCGCAGCAGAGCAGGCGCCCGGCCAGCCCCATGGCGTAGACCTTGCCGTCAGCAACCGTCGGGGTGCTGCGCGGGCCGGGGTAGCCCCCGCCGTCGGAGCGGATCGCCCCGGTCCGACAGGCCCAGAGCTGCTCGCCCGTCTCGTCGTCGAGGCAGACGACCCACTCCATGTTCAGGCCCTGCTTCTCGCCGTTGCCCATCACGTAGACCTTGCCGTGGGCGATCGAGGGCGAGCCGAGCCCCACGCCCGCGGCGTTGGCGGTCCAGACCAGCGGCGGGCCCTCCTCGGGCCAACGCTTCAAGAGGCCCGTCTCGGCGCTCTTCCCATCGCGGTTCGGGCCGCGCCACTGCGGCCAGTCGTCGGCCGCGCCCACCGCGGCAATTCCCCACAGGGCCAAAGAGACAGCGGGAAGAAGGGCTCGTCGCATGGCTGGGCGGAAAGGGGAGTCGATTGGCTCACCAGTTCGGCGTGATATTCCGGGCCGGACGGTTCTTCAGCACCACCGGGAACTCCTTGACCAGGGCCCCGTCCCCCTTGCGAAATGCCCCCATGAATCCGCCCGGGTTCTGCTGGGCCCGGATCGACACGGTGGTCGCGCCGTACTTGCCGGTGCCGCTTAGGATACCGTCGGCCAGCGAGCCGACCATGCTGGCCTTCTTCCCCTGGATGTCGATCACCAGCGTGGCCTCATCGTCGTGCAAGGTCAGCTTGGCGATGTAGACCGGCGGCGAGTTGGCAATGATCGCGTCGTAGACCCAGGTCCAGCGGCGGTGGTGTCCGCCGCCTCCCCCGTCGCCCTTGGCCAGCTCGACCTCGAAAATCTCCTGCTGTTTTCCGACCTCTTTGACCAGCGTGCCCGTAAAGCCGCTCTCGGTCGGCTCGAGCCGGAACGTGTCCATGCGGTTGCCCTGCCAGAAGAGCGGGAACATCTCCTGGTCGCTGAAGTCGCAGACGTACCGGCGCCCACCGGCGTCGAGCTTGACGGTCCCCTGGTCCACCTGGACTTCGGCCACGTCGTAGATCGACCGGCCGTCCTTGGTGAGCGTCAGCCCGTATCGGCCGGGCACGTCGTCCATGCGGCGGGGCAAGGGCATTTTGACCGGATCGCCGCCCCCGCCGCCGTGCCAGATCGGCGTGAGCATGATACCCGCGATCTTCGCGCCCAGCTTCTCGTCCACCCGGCGGTACTGCCCGGTGAAGTTCCAGCCGTCGTAGTCGGCCTGCACGACGGTGGTCAGGTTGAAGTTCTCGGCCCCGTACTTCGAGACCACGTTCAGCCGGTTGCCGACGAACATGCCCTGCATCGGCTTGTCGCGGCCGTCGATGGCGATCTTCAGCGTGGCCTTGGGTCCCCAAACGTCGAGGGTCGAGGGGAACTGCTCGCCGTCGATCCAGGCGTGGTACGGCCCGGAAACGTCGACCTCCGTCTGTGGGGTGTACGCCAGCACGGCGCCGGTCGACGAACGGCTCTCCGGCTCGGCGGCGCCGGCCGCGGCGCAGACGGACATCGCAGCCGCCAGGGCCCACACGCCGAGCCGGGCCCCGGGCCACGGCTGCCTCGCAGGATACGGAAGAACGGACATCGGGGTCACCTCCGGCATCGGTGTCAAACGGCTTGTTCCCCCCCTTATCCATAGTACGGCAAACCACGCCGCCGCCCAACCCGACACCGCTCGTCTGTAGGACGGATTGCCGGATCCGTCCCCCAGATTCGTGTCACACAAGGGGGGGCGTCGCTCGCCAAGAACCCCTCCGTCGGGGGATTGCCTTGCTCCGGCTCCCCCGGGATCATGGCGCCATGACCGCCACGCCGAACGAGACCGTCAACGTCGCCGCCCGGCTTGGGCGCATGGCCGAGGCCATGCCCGACGCCGTGGCCGTGGCCGAGCCGCGGGCGTACGACGCCGCGGGCAAGCGGCAGTACGGCCGGATCACCTTCCGCGAGCTGGACCGAGACAGCGACCGCATCGCCCGGGGCTTGCGCGAGTTGGGGGTGCGTCCGGGCACGCGCCTGGCCCTGTTGGTCCGGCCGGGCATCGACTTCATCTCGCTGGTGTTCGGGCTGTTCAAGTCGGGGGCCGTGTCGATCCTGATCGACCCGGGCATGGGCCGGCGCAACCTGGTCCGCTGCCTGGCCGAGGCCGAGCCCGAGGGGTTCGTCGCCATCCCGATGGTCCACGCCGTGCGCGTGCTCCTGCGGCGCCGCTTTCCCAAGGCAAGGCTGCACGTGACCGTGGGGCGGCGGTGGTTCTGGGGCGGGGCGACGCTCGACGGGCTGCGCGGCGGCCCTTGGAGCGGGCCGGAACTGGCCGCCACCAGGGCCGACGACCCGGCCGCGATCATCTTCACCACGGGCAGCACCGGCCCGCCCAAGGGGGTGCTGTATACCCACGGTAATTTCGACGCCCAAGTCGACCAGATCCGCGACTTCTACGGCATCAAGCCGGGCGAGGTCGACTTGCCGGGCTTCCCGCTGTTCGGGCTGTTCAACTGTGCGATGGGCGTCACGGCGGTGATTCCCGACATGGACCCCTCGCGTCCCGCCCGGGTCGACCCGCACAAGATCCTCGAAGCCGCCGCGGATTGGAGCGTCACGCAGACGTTCGGCTCGCCGGCGATATGGAACGTGGTGGGGCGCTACTGCCGAGAGCACGGGCTGCGCATGGCGACGGTCCGCCGCGTGCTCTCGGCGGGCGCGCCGGTCCCGGCCGAAGTGCTCGCGCGCATGAAGGAGTGCATCAGCCCGGACGGAGAGGTGCACACACCCTATGGCGCCACCGAGGCCCTGCCCGTCTCGTCGATCGCGGCCGGCGAAGTCCTCGCCGAGACGGCCCAACGCACGGCCCGGGGCGAGGGGGTGTGCGTGGGCCGGAAGTTTCCGGAAATCGAGTGGCGCGTGGTCCGCATCGTCGAGGGCCCGATCGCGTCGCTCGACCGGGCCGAGCCACTGCCGTCCGGCGAGATCGGCGAGCTGATCGTCACCGGGCCGGTGGTCACTCGCGAGTACGTCGAGAAAAAGGGGTCAGAACTCTTTTTTCGGCCGACACGTTCGGAGTTCCATTCGGGCCGTTCTGAAAAAAGAGTTCTGACCCCTTTTTCTGCGAAGATCCCCGACGGCGAGCGGATCTGGCACCGCATGGGCGACTCGGGCTACCTCGACCAGCAGGACCGCTTCTGGTACTGCGGGCGCGTGGCCCATCGCGTGCTGACGGCCGAAGGGCCCATGTATCCGGTCTGTTGCGAGGCGATCTTCAACCGCCACCCGGACGTGTTTCGCAGCGCCCTGGTGGGCATCGGGGCGCCCGGTGCCCAGCGGCCGGTGGTCGTGGTCGAGCCGATGCCCGAGCGCTTCCCCCGCACCACCCTGGCCCACGACCAGCTCGTCGCCGAGCTGGCGGACTCGGCCCGGAGCCACCCCCTGACCGAGTCGATCCGAACCTTCTTGGTCAAGAAGTCCTTCCCGGTCGACGTGCGCCACAACGCCAAGATCTCCCGCGAGCGCCTGGCGGTGTGGGCAGCCCGACGGCTGGGCGCGGGGAGGTAAGGATGGAGTGATGGAGTATTGGAGTAATGGAATGTTGAACCCCCCTGGGCAGCATACGGTCGACCTTCCAGTACCCCAATACTCCAACACTCCATTACTTGACCCCCTCTTTCGGAGGGACACCTCTCAACACGGGAGCCACCGCGCCGCATTGCCCCCCCACCCGCGCGGCGGCAAACCTGCTGGCATGAGCGTCTGAAAGGCGTTACACTGAATTGGGGTAGGAGGCGCCCGGCACCGGGCGCGTCGGGGACGGGTCGCGGCGCACAAGCCGGATGAGAGCCATGGCGGCTGACTGGTTCTGCGAGATACTGGGCAATGAGCTGGGCCCCCTCTCGCCCAAGCAGCTCCGCACCTTGGTCGAGAAGGGCAAGCTCTCGCCCGACGACCGGGTCCGCCAGGGTACCGGGGGAGCGTGGGTCCCTGCCGGGCGGGTCAAGGGTCTCTTCCCTTCGGCCGACGCCGCGCCGCCAGATCAGTCCCAGGCATCCCGCCCGGTCAAGGCCGTGGCCGAGCCGCGCGGCGATTCTAAGCCCGCCGCAAAGCCCCCTGCCAAACACGCTGCCAAGCGGTCGGCCAAACCCTCGACCCCGTCGAACTCGAAGACACCGCCGGTGCGAGCGGCCCGAGTCGCGGAAGTGCCGGTGGCCCAGGCTGCGGCCCAACCGCCCAGTCGCCCGCCCGTGCCTCCGCCGGTTGCGCAGCCGGCGCCTGATGCCTCGGCGCCCGGGTCGGCCGTGCCCCCGGCTGGCGTGGCGCCCGGGATCAGCATCGTCACCGACCCGGCGACCCCCGCGGCCCATGCCGCCGGGCGCGCCTCGGGGCCGATCGGCCCCAGGAAGCGCAGCAAGCAGAACGCCGTGGTGGTCTCCTTGGTGGTTCTGGTGGTCGCGCTGGCGGGAGCGGGCATTGCCCTGCTGGCGATGTCGGGCGGGGGCGGCGACGTGCCCAAGGAGCAGGCCGCCGCGCCCGGTGGGAAGAACCCCAAAAACCCTGGCGGGGGCGAAGAGGACCTGGACAACCTGGGCGTCGATCCCGCGAAGCCTAGCTCGGGCGGCGATTCCGGGGCCTCGCCGACCGCCGCTCCCTCGGGCGACGGGCCCGACGAGTCGAAATACCTCGACGCCTCGAAGATGTCGGCCACGCGCGGCCCGGTAAAGGTCCGCGTCACCTCGGCCGTCGAGGGATACCCGGAGTTTGGACCAAAGGTGAAAGGGTTCGAGCCCCGCAAGTGCCTCATGCTCAGCCTCCGTCTGGAGAACACCGACTCGAAGCTGAAGCTCGACTACACGAGCTGGAACCTGCGGCAGGTTGCCGCGCGCGGCATGAGGCTCCGCGACGGCGCGAACCAGAGCTACGAGCTGGAGGACTTCGGCCGATCGATCCCGGTCGGGCCGCTGCGGCGCGAGGTCTCGATCCTCTCCGACGAACCGGCCGAGGACATGCTGATCTTTCGCCGGCCGCCGCCGGGGGTCGAAAAGCTCTTTCTCGACCTCCCGCTCGGCGCCTTCTCGCCGCAGTCGGCCTTCGAGGGGGAAGAAGAGATGCGGCTCCTCATCCCTCGCGAGATGATTACGGCGGCGCCCGAGACGCCCGAGCCGGAAGGCCCCGGACCCGAGGGGCCGGACGTGCCCGAGGTGTCAATACCCGGGCCGGGCGAGGACACCGACCGCCCGATCCGCACGGGGCACCCGGACCTGGACGACATCAACAAGGACGACCCGCCCGGCGGGGGCGAGGTCCGGCGCCCGAAAGACGACCCGTTCGACGAGATCCAGAAGCCGATCCCCGAGGATTCGCCCGAGAAGCCCGGAGATGAGCGGCCGCGCCGCGAACCGCCGGAGCGGCGCGAGCCGAGCATTTTCGACGACAACCCGGAACTGCGGGGTGACCCAAATGAACGGCCGGGCCCGGGGTTCGAGGAGATTCTCCCCCAGGGACCGCAGCCGCGCGGCCCGCGCGACAATCCCCGAGGGCGGGGGCGCGACGCCCCCGGTTTCCCGCCCGGCCCCCGGCGTGAGGGACACAGGCAAGGCCAGCCCATGCAGGGAAACCCGATGATGCAGGGTCAGCCGATGCAAGGGAATCCGATGATGCAGGGCCGACCGATGCAGGGGAACCCGATGATGCAGGGCCGACCCAACCCGTGGGGAGTGCGTGGCGGCGGCGACCCGCGGTTTCAGAACGGGTGGGTGCCGAACCCGTGGGTCCCTGCCCAGGCAGTCCCGCGCCGCTGAACGGCTGTCCGGAAGACGTTCGTAGTGATCCGATTTATTGGGTCAAACGTTCGTAGTGACCCGATTTATCGGGTCGTGTTATGGCGAGGGCGCGTTTGGCCGACAGAAGACCGCATGAATGCGGTCACTACGAACATCTCCCTTTGCCGCTGACCGGAACCGGAAACAGGGCGGAGATCGGACCACGGTGCAGCCCAAATTCGATCCATACCAGCACTGGCTGGGGATTTCGCCGGCCGAGCAGCCGCCCCACCATTACCGGCTGCTGGGAATCCCGCCCCTGGAGCCCAACCCGGAGGTGATCCGCCAGGCCGCCCAGCGCCAGGCGGCCCACGTGCGACGCTACCAGTCGAGCCAGTTCCTGGCGGTGACGAACAAGCTGTTGGGCGACATCGCGGCCGCGGCCTCGTGTCTTCTGGACCCCCGGGCCAAGGCCGCCTACGACGCCCAGCTCCGAGAGCGGCTGCCCGCGCCGGTCCACGCCCCGCCGTGGGCGGCGGGCGCTTCGGCGCCGGGCATGGCGGCGGGCGCCTCGGCCCAGCCCCCTCCGCCGGCGCCGCCCCCTGCTGCGTCGCCCGCTGCTCCGCCTGCCGGGCCGTCCCCGCCGGTGGCCGCGCCGCCCGTGGCCGGCCTGCCGGGCGCCGCCGCCCCCGGCCCGGCTTCCCCGAGCCCTGCGGTCTCGGCCCCGCTGATTCGGAAGACCCCGGTGCTCGGCGCGCCGGCCGTGGCCCTGTTCCTCGTGGCGGTCGCGGCCCTGGTGGCGGTGCTGGTGATGGTCTTCAGCGCCAAGGAGCCGGCCGGCAAACCGGGCGATCAGGTGGCGGGCAAGCCAAACGGGCGTGCGGCCGGGGCCCCTCCTGATGAAAGCGCGCACGGAGCCGGGGGGGCCGCCAACTCGCCGCAGCCGGACGAGCAGGACCTGCTGCCCGAGGCCGGGCCGCCGGACGAGCAGATCGGCGGCGAGGGCCAAGGGGACACGCCAACCGGCGGAGCCGTGGAGAACCCGGCCGCCTCTGCCGAAATCCCCCAACCTGAGCCGGAGCCCGCGGCTAAGACGTCTCAACGCCTGGGCAACGCCGAGGTGGCGATCCTCTCCGCCGCGGTCGGGCGCGAGGCGTCGGCGCGCAGCCTCACCGACGGGGACCTCACGTTGAGTGACCCCGACGCCGCCGCCCTGGTCATCAACGTCGAGTTACGGAACTTGAGCGACACGGAGCCGCTTAGGTACCTGAGCTGGGCCGGGCTTTGGGCGTTCGACGTGCCCGTGGCGCTTCGCGACGAGCAGCAGCGCCCCTATCGCCAGAAGACCCCCGTGGATCGGGCCTACGCCAACCAGCCCGAGGCCCAGCCGAACGTGTTCGTCCTGACCGAGGAGAACTTTCGCGAGAAAGTGCTCCAAGCGGACAAGCCGGTGCTGGTGCAGTTCTTCGCCCCGTGGAGCGAGGCCTGCCGGATGCTCAAGGGCCAGGTCGACCACCTCTCGGCCGTCTACGCCGAGAAGGTGATCGTGGGCCGCTTCCAGGTGGTCGACGCCGACGAGCCGGGCAAGTACAAGATGACCCCGGTGCTTAAGCGCTACAAGATCAGCTCGATCCCGGCCGTGATCGTGTTCCACAAGGGCCGCCCGACGGCCGGCTGGATCGGCCCGCCCCCGATGAGCACCATGGAAGAGGCGCTCGACGCCCTCTTGCCGCCGAAGCCCCCGCCCCACGAAACCCTCGCCCCCGGCGGCGTGGTCCAGCAGCGCCTCATCTTCGAGCCCCCGGCCGAGGACGCCAGGGAGTTGCGCCTGACGCTACCCGGCTCCGCGGTGGGGGAGGAGGGGGTGTTTGAGTTCGTGATTCCTCGCACGATGGTTGCCCGTGCGGGGAACGACAAGCCAATCACCGACCCGGAGTGACGAATACACTTGCAGGGATGTCGCGTGATTGGATGTTCCGCACGGGAACGGAGCGCGGCAACCCGCTCATGGTGGGCACAATGCATGACTTGGGACCGTACCCGCTGTTGTCGCTGGCTGTGGTGGCTCTCATCACAGTGATCCTCGTGTTCTTCGGAATGCGAAGACACAAGTCGGCGAGTGCAAGATTCAGGGTGAGCCAACACGACGGGGAGGATCCATCAGCGTACTCCACTCGCGATGTCAACCCGGCATCCGGCGATCCTGAAGCCCACGACGGCAGAGAGACCGCTGATCGGAAGCGCCGAAAGCGAAACAAGCGGCTTCGGCCGTCAGGTGACCAAGCGAATATCAAAGCGTGGGGCAGGAAGTTCTGGTGGTGACGACGCGCAACCACCAACATCGGGCGCCCGTTCTTTCGAGTGACCTCCGTCCCGGGGCTAGTTTCCCGCCAGCGTGGTTCTTCTCTTGGTTCGGCGGGTTCTCTGCCCCACACGCGCGCCGACAATCTCCCCGATGTCCTCCCGCGATGCCCCAAGCGACAACAGCGATCGCACGAGCAGTTCCATCGACACCGACTTGTCGGCCTTCTCGATCTTGGCCACGCGTGACTGGCTGGAACCAAGCCGTTTGGCCAGTTGCGTTTGGGTCATGCTGAGCCGTTTTCGGCGGGCCTGCACGTCTCTGGCGAGAGCCAGTTTCATGGCGACCAGCGACTCCTCTTCCTCGCTGAGCCCGAGAAAGTCCGCCGCGGAGCCAACCTTCCAGCCGGCGTTTCCGAGTTTCTTGCGACTGAGTTTCTTCATAGTGTTGCCTGGTCGCGCAACCATATGTCACCATCGATATATGTCAACCCTGACATTCTCATCGGTCGGGGCACGGGACACGGTTTGTGCGAAACCAGCGAATCAACAAGGCGATCCCCGCAGGAATAGGCCCGTTCACGGGCCGACCCGCCGAAGGCGGTATTAGGCCCGGCGTTTACGCCGGGTTGGCGAGGCGAAGCGACCTTGAACTTCCCTTTTCCCAACGCGTCCGGGGCCCGTTTACGGGCCCGGTGACGGGAGACGATCCCGTCCGGAAGTTCCGCGGCGCTGCAGCCGGATGATCAGAAGCCCCATGAATGGGGCTCAGGGGAAGGAGGAGAGGATAGCCAGGCCCCGCCGTCCCGGCGTAAACGCCGGGCCTAATACCGCCTTCGGCGGAAAGGGCCGTCAAACGGCCCTCTCAGACTCCCAAAGCCGGCCGTCACGCCCGGTCGCTTCCGTGTAGGCGACGCGGTATGATCGGGTGCTCGCGTTGAGGCGCGCCTTCTCCGACCTGAAATCTGCCAACCTGCCAATCAGCCGTAATGCACGCTCTGGTGACCGGCGCCGGGGGATTCCTCGGCCTGTACCTCGTCGAGCAACTCGTCGCCCGGGGCGATCGGGTGCGGGGGTTTTGTCGGGGGAGCTATGCGGAGCTGGACCGGCTGGGGGTCGAGACGGTGCGCGGGGACGTGCGCGACGCGGGGGCCGTGGCGGCGGCGTGCCGTGGGGTGGACGTGGTTTTCCACACGGCGGCCGTTTCGGGAATCAGCATCGACTGGAAACGCTACCACGGCATCAACACGCTGGGCACGCGCAACGTGGTCGCGGCCTGCCGGCGACAGGGCGTGGGGCGCCTGGTCTACACGAGCAGCCCCAG
>Ga0180438_10003146_pt1 | contig 25433 bp, 29 predicted proteins | sample SS_ome_12_FD_132455 | JGI IMG/M metagenome (GOLD analysis project Ga0180438, IMG submission 132455) | Hypersaline lake sediment archaeal communities from the Salton Sea, California, USA - SS_3_D_2 metaG | ecosystem: Environmental > Aquatic > Non-marine Saline and Alkaline > Hypersaline >... | reverse complement strand
GCGGCCTTGCACCTCTCCGGGTTGTTCCTGCAGTACTCGAACGCCTTCTCTGCCTTTTCCTCCGCCTTGACGACTCTTTTTCCCTGTATCAGGTAAACGTTGTAGGTCTTCCCGTCAAGCGTCATTGTTCCTGCCCACAGCTCCTTGTCTTCCTTGGGGTAAGAGTCAAGCGATATGGAACCCACCTGTGTTTCGTCCAGGTAAATGTTCGCCGTAACGGAACCGTTCCCTATCACCACGTCTTTAAGCCTGTATTTCTCGTCCGCGAAGTGAAGAACGCCTACCTTCACAGTTTTCTCGTCTTCCGCCGATTCCACCTTCACTGCCGCGATCCCCACCCTGATCAGCTCGAAATCCATGGGATCGTCCTCTGAAATCGCCAGCCCGTTACCGAAAGCTCCGAGCATTTTTATCATTGTCCTTGCCTGGTTCTGCGCTCCTACCTGCTGCGCCATTACCGAAGCTCCTATGGCCAATACTGCAATCAAGGCAACTGCCAATGTAAGTAACTTCTTCATATTCTACCTCCTTTTTATATTTAGACTTATCTGGTATATATTTTATCGTTTCACCTACTAAAATGTTCTGTGAAACAATCTGAAACAATCATTTCCTGTAAAACAAGCGGTTGGTCCTGCCTACCCTTTCCCTCTCGACCAGCCCCTTCTTCTCGAGCCTTTTCACAACCCTTGTCATCTTCGCCCTTGAGAAACCGAACTGTTTCTCCAGCTTCTTCTGCATGCAGACCTTCCTTCCGGCCAACTCCCCCAGCACCTTCCTCTCGTCCTCGGTGAAACCCCTCATGAACTCCCTCTTAACCCTCTTCCTGTAATGGAGGGTCAGGTATCCTGTAATTATCACTATAGCAAAACCCATCGCAAACAGGACAGGAAGGGAATAGTCGCTGTACGGGCTGTAGAACTTGAAGGATATCATTACATCATCGGGCCTCTCGAATTCCCATTTGAGATATATCCTTTCACCGTCCGTGAGGGTTTCCCGGCCATCCGGATAGACAACGTCCCTGTAAACGGCGAATCCCCGGGGAAGCAAAGCTATCACGTTGACCCTGTCCGATTCAGGGGGTTGCAGATTGGTGAAGAAGTTATAAAGGCTGTCCTTGGCGAAGACAAGGTCCTTTGCGGTAAATGTTATCTCAAGTCTTCCGGTACCCTCCGGAACGGCGAACTTGACGTTGTTCTCGTTCCCTGTCCTTTCCAGGGTGTAGTCTATCATACCCAGGTCCCCGGAAATGCTGAGATCAGCTACCTCACCCAGTACCACGTAGTTGAGCGTGCTGGTGTTCAGCCTCTCTGCAAAAACCATGGAAACCCGCTCGCTCACGTACCCGTTCGGGAGTATTTCGAAAGTTATGTTGTACTCCGATATCTCCAGGGCATGGACTTGGGCGGGAAGAAGCAAAGCTAGCAAAAAAACAAAAACAACGTATCTCATATATTTTAAATTGATCAAGGAAATTTAAAAGCCAATTACTTCTTCTCTTCCTTGGGTTTTTCTTCGGCTTTCTTTTCTTCAGGTTTAGGCTCTTCCTTCTTCGGCTCCTCTTTCTTTTCCTCTGCCTTTGTTTCGGGCTTCTTCTCTCCCTTCGGCTTCTCCTCCGTTTTCTCCTCTTTCTTCCCGAAGATCTGTTCCAGCTTCTTGGTTCCGTGCTTCACGATCTTCGCATTAACCTGAACGGTCTCTGTTGAGATCGTGTTCCCCCTGACAGATTTCCTTCTCCTCTCGCCTTTTGTTTTTGGATGGAAACCCGGCCCTCCGGTAAGAAGAACGCGCTTGCGGGCGGTTCCCTGCATGTCCGGCCTCATGGGGAATCCCTGCTTGTCCGAACCGCCTGTTATCTCCAGCTCGTAGCCCGGCATCCCCAGGAAATCTCCATTCACCCTGTCCCTGATCTTCCTGTTGAGCAGGCCTGATTCCTTCTGAGAAACCTCTTTCTGGTACGTTTTCTTCGTTTTCGGGTCAGAAACCACTAATTTAAACACACAATCACCTCCTCAGTCATGCGAAAGCAATTCCGAGTTAACGTTTATTTGTCAAGAAAGTATTTAAATATGTTTTAAATATTTTTTGATTTCACTTTGGAGTTGCCTGTATTCTTCTTCAACTTTCACCCTACCGATACAGTTTAAAAAATACCTACACCTCTTAGTGCTGCCCTGCTTTACATTACTGCCAACCACTCTGATTATCTCATTATTTTCGCTGGTCATGGGGACTATTGTCAAATCCATGTGTCCCCCATCACTTTCCGATATCTTGTTTTTGAAATCCACGCGTGCGATCGGTCTGCCGTTTTCTTTCAATATGAAAGAGCCCTCTTCTGTTTTATTGTATTTCGACATGTTCAATTCCGGTTTTAAGCAGATCTTTGGTTTGCTGTATTCCTCTCTTTTCCTTCCCATGCATTTAAATTGGAAGAAAGCTTTTTATCCCTTTCAAACCCGGGAATATAATTTTATTAGTTTGACCCTCCAATTAACCTTATGGCCACGATCCTGACGCCACTGATACTCGCGACCCAGGCATTCGTGGAGGCCTACGGACTGGCGGGAACCTTCATAATATCCGTGTTCGAATCATTCATTTTCCCGGTCCCCACCGCCTTCTTCGTCGCCCCGGCAACCGCCCTGGGGGCTGATCCCTTCTGGGTCGCGGTCGCAGCTATTACGGGTTCCCTGATAGGGGCCGTGATCGGATACGCTCTGGGGTACTGGCTAGGTAAGCCCGTTTTCATTAAACTCTTCAGGGAGAAGAACCTCCAGAAGGTGGACAGGTGGTACCAGAAATGGGGCGAATGGATCGTGCTGATAGCTGCCGCAGGCCCGATCCCCTTCAAGATCGTTACCTGGTGCTCGGGGATGTTCGAGCTGAACTTCAAGAAATACATGGTCTTCTGCGCGATAGGGAGGACCTTCCAGTTCTTCGTGGCGGCCTATGTCGGGAATCTGGTCGGGCCATGGGTCCTGGGGACGTTCCTTTAAGGCTTAAAAAAATTCCCGTCTTAAAAGATAAAATGGATGAAAAAGCAAAGATGATGAGGAGAGAATTCTTGAGGATATTACCTCTTCTGCCGCCTTCGCTCGCTGCCATATCCACCGATGTTAACGATCATTTCCCCCTTGTATCCGGCAGGGATGAAAAGGAAACCCCCAAATCAACAACCAGGCGGGGACTCACCCCCCTGCAGGCTCTTGTCCATGAGATAGAGCCCTCGAAATACGACCAGGACAAGTTCTACAATTTCTTCAAAAGGAATTATCAGGGATCCGAGGATTTCGTTCCCATGGTTTTCGAGTCATGCGATAAATACGAGAAGATACATCACGTGGACAAGGGACTTGTCATGTCGCAGATGCTCCAGGAATCGGGCTTCGACCCGGCCGCGATCTCCTGGGTGGGCGCGGTAGGCCTTCTCCAGATAATGGCCCCAACGGCAAAGGACCTGGGAATAAAGAACGTGCATTACCCTTCTGAATACAGAAAGACGATGAGAAGGCACGAGGATGCCAAAAGGGCTTCGGAAAGGTCAAATTTTTACAGGAACCTTTCCGTTGGAAACGCCAGGATGAACGTTCGAGCCTTTGCAAAGAAAAGGGGGAAGCGCATTATCGATATGACCAGGAAGGAAATCGGGGAGATGGAATCTCAGTTCTACAGAGACTGGTCTGGTCTCGGTGAATCGAGCGAAATGGTGGATTTCACGGGGGAAGAGGTCCAGGACCTACTTCTCGAGTCCTACGGGATGTTCGATGAGTCCGTGAAGGACCTGCAGGAGGGGATCATGAAACTCTTCACCAGGGGTGATATGAAAAGGATCGGAGAGGCATATGAGGACGCTCTTTACAGGTTTGACCACCTTCTGGAAGAACTCTCTGTCATACAGAAATACTACGAGGCGATAATGGAGAAAAGGAAGGACCCGGCAATTGCGGTGAAGCACCTTTTCCAGTCCGCCCTAAAGGGAGAGGAGAGCGCGGAAATAATGAGGGAGGTAATGGAGGGTTACGGAAAATACACAGACGAAGTGAGGTTTGGAATATTCTCTGACTACAGGCCCGGAAGGGGATACCGTAAGGGCATGTTCAAACTGAAACCTCCCAGCGAAAGGCTGGCCTTTGAGGGGCGTTCCCATGAGCGCACGAACATAGACAGCGGGGTTAAATACGACGCCCTGCTGACAAGAAGGCTAGGGGGCAACGTGGCCTATTCCATGTGCGCCTTCAACAGCGGATTCAACAATGTATGCAGAACCGTAAACAGCAAGACCACAGGGAAGGAAATAAAGATATTTCAAATCCCATTCATAAGGGAAACAGTCCGCTACTGGGACAACATATACAAAAATTTCCACGAATGGTACCCATCGCTGGTTTAATCAGAGTTCCAGATCCTCCTTTCTCAGATTCTTTATCAGGATGACTTTGTCCCTCTTCTTGAAGCCCTTCACGATCTCAACCTCTTCCCCGAACCTTCTTTTGAGCTCCCTCACGATCTCGAGGTTCGCCCTCCCTTTCCTGGGAGGCGAGGTCACTTCCAGGACAAACCGGCCTTCTTTCTCGTAAAGTGCGAACCTTTTCGAGTTAGGCTTTACCCTGACTTCCAGAAGAACGCCCTTTCCGGTCTGCCTGATCATATATAATATTATGAAATTAAGATTATATTATGAGGAGGGGTTTAATTTTCCCGGTATCCGTTTTTTTGATGGTTTGCCTTGTCAATTCGGTTCGCGCCGACATCACGACCGGCCTTGCCGGCCACTGGGAATTCGAGGATGGGAACGGTTCGGTAGCAGTGGATTCTTCAGGTAACGGCAACAACGCCACCCTGAGGAACGGCCCTGCCTGGATAACATTAGGAAGGATTGGCCAGTCATTGTATTTCGACGGGATCAATGATTACGTCCTGAAGACCGACCCGTCCTGGAACTTCATCGGCAGCCCCACCAACAGCTTTTCGGTTTCCGCATGGTTCTATCCAACCACATGCGTCAGCTTGTCAGGCATTGCCCTTGCCGCCGAAGGCAGCTGGTCGGGCGATCTTAGGCTGGCAGCCACCACTAATTACTGGATCATCCAGCTCAAGCCAGGGACCACGCACGCAGACGGAGGATTCTGCTCGGTTAACAAATGGCAGCACGTGACCGGGGTTTACAATGCCAGCGAGACTAGATTGTATATCTATTACAACGGATCGCTGGAGGATTCAAAGGTCCTTACGAACATAGACACCTCAGCCCTGAATGACCGCCTTAACATCGGCTTCGCCCAGGAGTATTTCAACGGGCTCATAGACGATGTCCGTGTCTACAGCAGGGCCCTGAGCGCGGGCGATGTCATGGAAATATACAATTCCGCTGGTTCAGCTCCGCCTCCTGACAACGAACCCCCCTCAACCCCTGCCAGCCTCGATGCAGCGACCGTCTCCTATGACCGCATAAACCTCTCCTGGACGGCTTCCAGTGACAACGTGTTGCTGATCGGTTATCATGTTTACAGGGACGGGGTCAACGTAGCCAACACAACGGATACCTGTTACTCGGATGGGGGCCTCTCCCCTTCAACCACGTATACTTACACGGTTTCCGCCTATGACTTTGTAGGCAACGAAGGCTCCCGGTCATCCCCGGACTCGGCCACGACAAACGCACCTGACGTGACCCCTCCTTCCACCCCGGCCAACCTTGTCGCAACGGCCATATCCCATTACCAGGTCAACCTTACATGGACGGCCTCCACCGATGACGTGGAGGTAACCGGCTATCGTGTTTACCGGGGAAGCGTACGGATAGGCACTTCAACCGCCACCAGTTATATGGATTCCACCGCAGCCCCCTCGACCACCTACACTTACACAGTCTCTGCATATGACGGGGCGGGAAACGAAGGCTCCCAGTCATCCCCGGACTCTGCCACGACTACCGAAGCTCCCGCAGGAAACATCTATTACGTCTCCAATACCGGCTGCTCTGATTCCGGACCAGGATCGCAGGCAGAGCCCTGGTGCACGATACAGAAGGCGGCTGATAGCGTATATGCTGCGGACACGGTCTACGTGGAGGAAGGAGTTTACGATGAAAGGGCCAGGGTTGGTTCGGGCCATTCAGGAAGCCCATGGGCAATGATCAGCTTCATCGCCAACGGAAACGTCAAGATGCAGGGTTTCAGTGTTTATGGCAATTACGTACGTATAAAGGGATTCAACATAACCTCTGTCGTGCCGGGCTGGACTACCGTTGCTTATGGCATATTCGTTCAGGGAGACTATTGCATCATTGAAGACAATTACATTTATTACTGCCCCAACTCGGGAATTTGCACGGCAACTATTTCGGACGGGTGCGTTATAAGGAATAACAAGCTGCAGAGAAACACCCTTGCGGGTATGGAAATCGACGGGACAAACCACCTGATCGAGAACAACGAGATTTGGGACACGATTGTTTACCACACACCCACGAATTCGACACTGACATACGATTCTAACGGGGCGTTTTATCACGGGTCAGGCCACGTCTTCCGGGGGAATTACATCCACGACATCACGTTCACCAATCCCGAAACCCTGGGTTACCACCCGCATATCGACGCATTCCAGACCTGGGCCGGCGTGTCGAACGTGTTGTTCGAGAAGAACCTGATATACATGCCCGAATACGTGGATGAGCCTGGCAACAGCCTGGCTGGATGGATGCTGGCGCGCGCCACCAACATAACGATCAGGAACAACATCGTTATCATTCACAGGGGAACCGAAACTGGGGGCGGAGGCTGCAGCAACCTAAGCATTCTTAACAATGTCTTTGTGGGAAGCCTGGGTTATTCCGGCGGCTGGCCGGGAGGAGTAATGCTGGAAAACGCTCCCTATTCCACGGTCAAGAACAACATCATTTACGACCAGGTCAACCAGGTCATTTACCTTTACGGAACAACCTTAACGGGTCTGGACATCGGCTATAACCTGGCCTACAATTCTGACGGAAGCAACGTGTCGGCATACACCTATACAGTCCAGCCCAGCGATTTGTGGAATGTTAATCCCATGTTCATGAACCCTTCAGGAATGGATTACCACCTCCAGTCCGGTTCTCCGGCCATAGACAATGGCACTTCTGTTGACCTGGCGGATGATTATGACGGCAACCCGAGGCCGTTGGGAGCTGGTTACGACATAGGGGCCTTCGAATACTCGGACTGCGGCCCCGTGGAGGGAGACCTTAACGGGGACTGCTCGGTCACGATCCTGGACCTCGCCATGATAGCGCTCGATTTCGGGAGGAGATCCGGCTTCGACATTCGCGCTGACACGAACAATGACAACGAGATCGACATATACGACCTGGTGTTCGTGGCGAGCAGGTTCAGCTAACTATTTTAATTCTGAGGTAAAAGAAAGTTATATGGACCCCGAAACTTACGATCTGTTCTCCAGGCAGGTTCCCTTCCTTGGGATGAAGAGACAGGAGATCCTGCTTAGGAAGAAGGCGGTCGTGGTAGGAGCTGGAGGCCTTGGATCTTTCGTTAGCTCGATGATCGTGAGGATGGGGACCGGCTTCGTCAGGATCATAGATCACGATCTTGTGGACGAGTCCAACCTCCACAGGGTCTCACTTTACAGCGGGGACGACGTAGGTAAGGCTAAGGCGTTCGTCGCGGAAATGAAGCTTAAGGGCATAAATCCTGGGGGGAGGGTCCAGGGAGTCACGGAGAATCTCGCGAGGCACAATTCGGAGAAGCTGCTCTCGGGTTTCGATGCGGTTGTCGACTGCTCTGACAACATGGATGCTCGATACGTGATAAACAAGTTCTGCGTTAAGAACGAAATGCCCTGGATATACGGTTCCGTGCTCAGGGACGAGGGGTTTTCTTCCACCTTCTCTCCATCCGGGAAGCCGTGTTTTGCCTGCCTGTATCCCGGGAAGCCCGGAAGGCTGGAAACCTCCGGGGAAGCGGGCGTCATTTCCCCAGTAATAGGCATGATCGCCTCCTGGGAAGCCATGGAGACCTTGAAAATACTGACCGGGATTTCCAGGCCGAACTACGGGAAACTCCTGAGGATCACGCTTAAGAAGCCGAAATTCGAATTCCTCAACATGAAGGCAAGAAGGGATTGTGAGGTATGCGGGAAAGGATAATCATAAAGTACGGGGAACTCTGGCTGAAATCAGAGCCAGTCCGGAGGAGATTCGTTAAACAGCTGGCGGAGAACATAAGGAGGATGCTGAAGACTGATGGGATAAAATTCCGTATGGAGGTCTTGAGGGACATGCTGGTCCTGGATACCGGGAGCAGGAGGGCGGAGGAGGTCCTCGGCAGGGTTTTCGGGATATCATGGTTCGCGAGGGCGATGGAAACCAAATCCGATTTCGGTTCAATAGAGAAGGAAATACTCAGGATAGGAAAGGAGATAAAGAAGAACGAAACATTCGCCATCAGGGCCAGCAGGAGCGACAAGTTCCTTAAATTCACGAGCAGGCAGATAGAGATAGAGACAGGGAGGAAGATAAAGAGGAAGGTGGACCTTTCCAACCCCGATTTCACCATATTCGTAGAGGTAAAGACCAAAAAGGCATACGTCTACTCCGAAAAAAGGAGAGGCCTCGGTGGCATGCCCGTAGGGGTTTCCGGGAGGGTTCTGTCCCTGATCTCGGGAGGAATCGATTCACCCGTCGCGAGCTGGATGCTCATGAAGAGGGGTTGCTCGGTCGATTTCGTCCATTTCTATTCGGACCAGAAGGGGATAAGCAAGGTCAGGAACCTTGTGAAAAAACTCAGTGAGTATTCCCCGGCGAAGCTCAGACTTTACGCGATCCCCTTCAGGGAGGTGCTCGAGGAGATTTCCAATAACTGCGAGAGGAGATTAACGTGCGTGCTCTGCAAGAGGTTCATGTACAAATCCTCGGAGATGCTCGCTTACAGACTGGGTTCCAAGGCGATTGTCACGGGCGATAACCTGGCTCAGGTCGCCTCCCAGACACTTGACAACATCTTCGCGAACATGGACGCGGTTTCCATCCCAATACTGAGGCCTCTAGTGGGGATGGACAAGGAAGAAAACGTCTCCCTTGCGAAATCGATAGGCACGTACGATCTTTCCGTGAAGGATTCCAGCCCCTGCGGTTTCGTCCCCCCGAAACCCTCTACCATGGCAAGAATCGATTCCGTTCTCGCCGAGGAGGGGAAGATAAAAGATATTAATTCTCTTTTGGAAAGTATAATTGAAAACGGGAAGAGGTTTGTGATATGAAGGAATTCGAGTTCAAATTCCACAGGGATCCCGACGGGCACGACATCGGCCTGGAAGCCAAACCCAGAAGGGAGATGAGGCTCGATCTCGATAAGCTCTCGGACAGGTTCGACAGGCTTCACCTGAAGAGCAGCGTGGTGCTCGTGACGGAAATGGAGGGAGCGAGGGTGAGCATCTACCCTGACGGGAGGATAATCCTCTTCGACGTGGACGAGGAGGAGGGAAGGGAGATCGCATCCAGGGTGTTCGAGATAATGAAAGGAAAGCCCGCAAGGGAGGAGGAGGGCAAAGCGTTGTTCGTGGGCAGGTTCCAGCCCTTCCACCTGGGGCACCTGAAGGCTATAGAGGAGATACTGGAGAGGAACAGGGAAGTCGTGATAGCGATAGGGAGCGCGCAGGAGGGAAGGACCCCCGAAAATCCATTCACCCTGGAGGAAAGGAAGCGGATGATAGAGAATTCCCTGAAGGAAGCGGGGATAAAGAACTACAGGATAATCTCGGTAAAGGACTTCAACAACGACGAGAAGTGGGCAGGATATATAAAGGAGATGGCGAAATTCGACGTGGTCTACACCATGAACCTGTGGACCGAGAGGTGTTTCGAGAAGATCGGGGTCCACGTTAAGAAACACGATCTCTACGACAAGGACAGATATTCCGGGACCGAGATAAGGAACAGGATCCTGGAAGACAGGGAATGGAGGGAACTCGTCCCGAGAAGCGTCGCGAAGTTCATTCGTTCCGTAAAGGGCGAGGAAAGGATAAGGAAGCTTAACAAGTTATTTTAAAAACTTTTCTTATAATTATAATAATGGAACCTAACTTTAGCGGTTCAAAGGCTAAAATTTCTTACAAAAGAACCATTCCTAACATTTTAGCTATCACGAGTAGCTGGAAAGTTACGGTTGAGTGCGGTGTTTGTTCGGAAGTCTACAAAACGAAAATAAAAGAATTCGAAAAAGGGAAATATAAAAAAGGGGAAATAAACTGTCCCCAATGCAAAAGTTCTATCAAATACAAATTTGAAATTCCTTAACCTTTCAGAATTTTCCCGTCCTTGGTTATTTCCCCGGATCTTATCCTCCCGGAGGATATCTTTACCTTGTCCTCGGCCAGGACAATAGGAACGAGGACTATGTCAAAAGGCCTGAAACCATTCCCCTTCCTTTCTTTGTTGATCTCCTCCGCGACCCACTTCCTTTCCTCGCTGACTATTATCGCTTCAACATCACCTTCTTTTTCCATCAGATCAGGATCGCAGAAATTGCCCAGTTCGACAATCTCGAACCTGCCGGACAGTTTCTCTGATTTGAGATACTTTATTAGATTCTCCTTCCTCTCCCTGAAGGGCTTTATCTTGTCGAAATCGCGCTTCCGGAGGAAGGCCGCGTATTCCTCCGTGGTCAGTCCTATCAGGCAGAATTTCCCGACCTCGAAGGCCTTCCTGATGAACGCCTTGTGTCCCTTGTGGATGGGAACATCGAACGTCCCCCCGAAACAGACCTTTTTGTATTTGTATCTCATGAGGATAGATTGAAAATGTGATTTAAATTTGAATTTCTTTTAATGATCCCGGATCGTCCTGCAGGAATGTTATTTTGCCCTTGTAACCTGTCCTTCCTTTAACATCAATTAAAAACACTTCCTTCAGTTCTTCTGGTATTTCAAAAACCAACACATTATAATTTTCCGAATTCTTGCCCTCCGGAACCTCTCCCGTACCGAATCCAAGTATCTCTAATCTATCTGGAAAATATCTTATTAGCAGATCCTTTCCGTAACCGATCCTCTCGAAACCTTTTTCCCCGTCATCAAAATAAGCCGGAATTTTTTTCGTATCCATACTTTAAAATAAAACAAAAATATTATAAACTTTTATTACCCCCGGCCAAAATTTCAAAGGGTGATCCGATGAAAATAACGTGGTTCGGGCACGCGACCTTCAAGATCGAGACCTCCGGGAAAACCTTATACATAGATCCCTACGTCCTCCCTAAGGGTTCCCCCCTGGCGGACGTAATCCTGATAACGCACGACCACTACGACCACTGCGACCCCTCCAAGGTGAACGAAATCAGGAGCGAGGGAACGCGGATAATCGCGACAGAGAAATCAGCCCGGAAGCTCGAAGGGGAGGTCGGGACCGTGAGGCCGGGGGATATAGTGGAGATCGACGGGATCAAAATAGTCTCGGTTCACGCCTACAACAGGAACAAGCCCTTCCACCCGAAAGGGATCGGGGTCGGCTTCATAATAGAATCCGAAGGGAAGAAAGTATACCACACAGGAGACAGCGATTACATCCCCGAGATGAATTCCTTGAAGGGATTGACAGCGGTTCTCGTCCCGATCGGCGGGACGTACACCATGGACATTGAACAGGCGAAAGAGGCGGTCCTGGCGATGAAGCCCAAGATCGCGATCCCCATGCACTACAACTTCCTGGAAGGCCTGAAAGCGGACGCGAAGGAGTTCAAGGAGAAGGTCGAGACCAAGGGAGAGACCAAAGTGGAGATCCTGGAAGGAAGGGAGCTGGAGATCTGAAGTCAGTTAAATTCGTCGTATACGACTTCCTTTATGCTTATATTTTTGCAGCCCTCGATACAACTTTCCTCTATTTCAATCTTTCCCTTCTTGCACAGCATTTCCCCGAAATACTTTGCCTCGAAATCTTTGGCATCAGCTGCCAGATCCACAGTTGTGATTTCCCCTTCCGGGTTATTCCGGTATTTTTCCGCAGGTTATCGCCGAATTTGTACGTGAAAAAAAGGGGAACCAATAATTTCGACAACTGCATATGGCTTGTTCACGAACACGGTCTTCCTGGGTTTCTCCCCGTCCATATAAAATGATTTGACAATGATATATAATAACTCACTATTCATGTTTAAACATAACTTCTTATTACCCAGCGGAAAAATCTCAAAATGGATCCGCGAAGGCAGTGGATTATCGTCATCTTGGTCATCGTATTTCTTGATTTTGCTGCAGTTTATTTATCGAGCGTAACCGGAAACGTGGTTTCTTCCGGATCCCGTCCCTTCACAGTATCCGAAGTATTCGAGCATTCGCTCCTCGGGGATTACGTCTACATCCGCGGGGAGGTCACGGAAGTCCTGGAAGATCACATTTCAAAGAAAGGCTTCGTTTACCAGCAGTTCGTGATCTCGGACGGGGAGGAGGAGATAAAATGTTTTTGCTCCGTTAAGTATGGAAGGACAGAGGTAAAGGAGGGGGACGAGATCTTTTTCGACGGGGAGTTCAGGAAGTACTACAACACGTACGAGATATACGGCTTCTGCAGTGAAATAAGCTTGAGAGGTCAGTAGATCTTAGCGGAAATCTTGTCAATCACGTCATGCTTGAAATAAACGTCACCGAAGGCCGCGGTCGGGAATTTATGAATTCCTGCCAGGTTTTCCAGGTCAATGAAAGTGTAAACTGATTTCCAGTAACGGTATTTTACCAGGTCCTTTTTTCTTACAGGCTCTCCACAACCTTCCCCAATGGCCGCAGCCAGAAGATCTATGGCCTCTTCCCTGTAATATCTGTCATCAAAGGCCGAACAATCAAGATTATTTATTTCAGCCTGGAACTTCATGAATTCGAAAACTTCCTCTGCGGATGGATGATATGACAAATTTTCCCTGTGCTTTCTCATAATAAACTCTTCCAAAGCTTATCCATGATAAATAAAGAAAAATATTTTTTTAAATGGATATTACCCGTAAAATCCATGATAAGATTTAAATAAGTAAATATGTTAAATTTAAAACATGAGCACAATACCGAATGAAACCAAGAGGTATCTGCAAAGCAACAGAGTATATTTATCCAATGATGTTTATCAGCTCTTGCTCAGTGAGTACAAGAATGATATAATGGCCGCAATAGTCGGACTGGTGGACGAAACCGTAGACTCGGAACCCAATGTTCAAGATCATGTCGTAACTTTAGAAAAGGCTAAAAATTTCATGCAGAAATTTTGATTTTATTACCCCTTACCCGCTTTGTTTCTCTTGCGTTTTTCCCTTAACAGTTCCTTGAGGGCATCCACCTGGAATTCGCTGTCCTCTTTAAGTTTCGCCATCTCTTTGTCCTGATTAGCTATCCTGCCCCTTAGAATCTTTAGTTCGTCCCTCATCCTTTTGGTGTTTTCGCCCGCATCTTTCATACCCTTTATATATTGCTTTGATTGCTGCTCCCTGGCCGACTTCAGCTCCCCCATGAGCAGTTCCCTTTCCTCTTGTATCCTTGCCTTTTCTTCCCTACCCCTGCTCATTTTCACGTCATGGTATATCGCACCTATGGTGAGGGCCAGCAGGCTGAAAAAATAGCTCCTGCAGTCTCCCGGGTCCATGTTCTCCAGTATGGGAAAATCGCAATCGTAGCCGACCACGTCCGAGAAACCCCTGTAGCCAGCGAAGAAGGCGGCAGCACCGCTGGGTACGGCTATAATCTTTCCTATGTTATCCTTTGTCTTCTTCCCTGTCTCCCTGATTTTTGAGGACGCCTTTTCGGCTTTTTCCCTGTAGAAATTCTTCCCTGTATCATAATTTCCAAACAGCTCTTCCCTGAATTCCAGCCAGCCGTCCCTGTGGTAATCCCACTCGTTCTTGATCCCCCTGTAAACATTATCCCCGAATTTCTTCAGTCCCGCATACGCCTTCTCAAACATGTCCCACATTTAAAACTTGGGGAATGGTTTTAAATTCTTTACTTAATGATGAAAAAAACAGCGAATTTTATAGGCAGGCCTGGCGAAATCTCCCCTGTGATCACTTCTGTCCCAAAAGCAGTCCCTGAGGAGCTGGGAAATTTCCGGAAGTCATTTTAGTTCCACCGTAGGTGCTGGACGTTTCGAAACCTTTTTTCCTTTGAAACCACCCACGATTTAAGTCTTGATAATAAGTTTTTTAAACCCTTCCCTCCATTTATAGGTATGATTGATGTCGAGATCATAAACCAGCTTCTACAAAACGAATGGGTCATGAAGGTCTTTTGGATAGTCATAACCCTGATCGCAGCGAAGGTCGCGATAAAGATATTCTCACCCCTAATAAGGAAATTCGACCAGAAGGTGGACAGGGTCGAGTGGACAGATCAGACCCATAAGCTGATCGAGAGGCTAATAAGATACGGGATATGGCTGGCCGCCTTCATCGTGATCCTCCAGATACTCGGGCTTGAGGGAGCGGTTACCACCGCCTTGGCGGGCATGGGAATCGCGGGAATAGCGATCGGTTTCGCCGCGAAGGACACTCTCTCGAACTTCATATCCGGGATCTTCCTTTACTCGGACAGAATGTTCAACATAGGGGACACGGTCGAGATAGACGGGAAGGTGGGCAAGGTGGTTGACATACGGATGAGGAACACGGTTATACAGACTTTCGACAACAAGATAATAACTATCCCCAACGCAAAAACCGCGGACTCCATGGTGATAAACTACTCAAGAACGCCGACAAGAAGGATTGACATCCCCGTGGGGATAGCTTATGAAGCGGACCTCGAGAAGGCGGAGAAGATTATACTGGACATAATAAAAAAGGATCCCGATTTCCTTGAAGATCCCAAGCCCAACGTTGTTGTCACGGGTTTCGGGGACTTCTCGGTCAACCTTGAGGCGAGGGCATGGATAAAGAACGAGGGCTTCCTTGACAAAAAGGTCAGGCTCATGAAACAGATAAAGATCGCCTTCGACAAGAACGATATAGAAATCCCCTACCCGAAGAGGGTCATGATAAACCCGAAATCCGCCGGGAAGAGAAAGAGATAACTACCTTTTCTTTTTCAATCCTTTCTTCCTTTCCAGGTCTTTCTTGTAAACGATCGTCCTGTACGGGAACGGTATTTCAACTCCCTCTTTATCGAACCTTTTCTTTATGCTTTCAACCAGGTCGCACTTCATCCTGAAGGCGGTCGGCTGATCTTTCGCCCAGGCGTACAGGCGGAGGTTAACGGAGAAATCGCCAGTTCCCAGGACCCTGACCTTAACAGGATCCTGTTTGTCCATGTATTCGCTTACAGCTCCCTCTTTCAGAAGGTCAGGATGTTTGTTTGCTTCCTCAATCATTATCTTCTTCGCAAGGTCTATGTCGGAATCGTAACTTATCCCCATTTCCAGATGCATAAGGATCTTTTCATCGTTAAGGGAATAATTGACAAGGGAGCTCTCGTTGATATTGGCGTTCGGTATCACAAGCCTCCTGTTGTCCCATGTCTTGAGGACCGTGTGGCGGAGCGTGATGTCTTCTATGGTTCCGTATTCCTCGTTTATCTTAACCCTGTCACCCAGCTTGAAGGGCTGGAATATCGAGAGGAATATACCCGAAATTATGTTGGAGAAGGCGTTCTGGGCGGCAAAGCCTATCACTATTCCAGCGAAACCCGCGCCCGCGAAAAGGGCGATCGACAGGTTTTTCAGTTCAGGTATGAAAGAGATTATGAGCATGAAACCGAGAACGTAAATGACAGCCCGCACGATGTTCCTTACCATCCTCGCCCGTGTCTCATCGATAGGTTTCCTGTGCTTCTCGGTTATTTCCTTGTAAGACCTCACCATGAACATGTCAATTATCTTCGCCACGGTCGGCGTGAATATGAGAACCAGCAAAATGTATATGGGTGTCCATCCCACCGAGTTCAGCCATGCAATCGTCTCTTCTAAAGCCATTTTTTCCTCCTGAAGTAGGCGAACATCAGAAGTGCCATGATTATCATGACCGCCCACGCAAAAACGTAGCCCCAATGCCAGTTGAGCTCAGGCATGTTGAACGGTGAAACTTCCGGGTTGAAATTCATTCCGTAAAGGCCCGTTATGAACGTGAGGGGGATGAATATGGTGGCGATGATGGTCAGGACCTTCATGACCTCGTTCATCCTGTTGCTCAGGCTCGAAAGATAGATATCCAGCATTCCGGATGTCATGTCCCTGTAGGTCTCGACCGTGTCGATCACCTGGATCGTGTGGTCATAAACGTCGCGAAGGTAGATGTTCGTTGTCTTTTTAATCAGGGAAGACTCCCCCCTCTGCAACCCGCTGATGACCTCCCTTAAAGGCCAGACCGATTTCCTCAGGAAAATCATCTCCCTCTTGAGCCTGTGTATTTCCTGCAGGGTTTTCGGATTCGGGTTTTTGACCAGCTCTTCCTCGAGGTACTCTATCCTCTCCCCGAGTTTTTCGAGTATGGTGAAGTAATTATCAACGATAGCGTCCATGAGGGCGTAAGCCAGGTAATCGCTTCCGGACTTTCTCATCCTCCCCTTGCTCGCCCTTATACGTTCCCTGACGATATTGAAAATATCCCCCTCCCTTTCCTGGAAAGATATCACGAAATTCGGTCCTAATATGAGGCTCATCTGTTCGGACTCTATATCGTTGTTCCCTTCACCGCAATACAGCATTTTCAGAACAACGAAAATGTAGTCCCCGAAATCCTCCATCTTCGGGCGCTGCTCGGTGTTGAGTATGTCCTCCAGGAGAAGCGGGTGCAGTCCGAAATGCATTCCTATCTTATCTATAATATCCGTCTCATGCAGGCCGTCCACGTTTATCCATGTCACGGTGGATGTCTTTTTGAATGGGAAGCATTCCTCTACCTTTTTCACTTCCCTTTCCTCCAGTTTCTTCTCATCATAGTCAATTATCGTGATCCTGGGCCTCTCTATCTTCTTCTCTCCCACATGGACAAGGCTACCCGGAGGCAGCCCGAGCTTCTTAGAACCCCTTCTGGTAAACCTGCGCAAAAGAACACCTAGGTATTAATAAGTATTTCAGCTTAAAAATGATTTTAGAAACAAATCAAAATTATCTTGATATGGGCCTTTAACAAACCATTTATCCCTTCCCCTTCTTTCTCCTCACCTTCCTCTTCTCAACGAGAACCAAAACAGGCGGTATCACCCCTATCGCGGCCACCAGGCAGTAGAACACGCCGAGTGAAAGGGCGATCGCGAAATCCCTCAGCAGCGGGAGCACGGCCGCGAGAAGGGCGAGGAAACCTATGATGGTCGTTGTGGTGGTGAGGGTCAGCCCCTTGCCCACGTTCCCGACCGCGTTGTATATGGCCTGGTCTATCTCGTAGCTCTCCCTGTCCTCCTTGAACCTGTGGATTATGTGTATGCCGAAATCTATCCCGAGGCCAAGGATTATGGAGAAGACACCTGTAAGCTGGGTTGAAAGTGGAATTCCCATCAGTCCCAGCGTCCCGTAAGTCCATACAGTCCCCAGGAGTATTGGCAGCGTTGCAATTAAGACAAACCCGGGCCGCCTGAAGAAGACGAACAAAACCACGATAACCCCCGCAAAACCAAGTGTTGTTACGAATCCTATGTTTTGCCCGATGCTTCTCCCTATTTCCCTGGACAAAACAATGGATCCCGCCAGGTCCACATCGATCCCCGCGGGCCTGTCCGAATACCTTATAGCGTTCTCTATCTTTTTCAGCATTTCACCCTCCTGCACGCTAGTCAGGCCGCTCGCAACCGTTATTGTCGCTGTCGTGAGCGTGTAGTCATCAGAGAGCATAGTCTGCGCAGAAGGATTTGCATCCAGCATCGCGTTTATCTCGTTCTGGTTGGAGTCAATGTCGACCAGGTCAGCGATGCTCCTCGTCCCTATAACGAATTCATCATCCTCCAGCCGTTTCATCGTAAGTTCTATCGACTTCAAAACCTTCCTGTCCCTCACGTCTTTTGCATACGCCGGATCCCCGAAATCGGACCTGTATATCAGGATTATCGAGTCCGTCGTCCCCCCGAGCTTGTCGCGTATCTCGTTAAGCGCAGTTATTTCGGGAATGTCCTGGGGAACCTGGTTCTCGAAATCCGTGTCAAAATTTATGTTGCTGAAGCCCACGAATATGAAAAGCGTGAAAAGCACGAAAAGCAAAAGCACGGTCTTGGGCCTCCTTTCCTCAACCTCAGCTACCTTCCCGAGAAATTTCTGCACGTTCATTTCAACAACCTCTTTACAATCTGGCTTACCCTATCGTCCACCACCTGGAGAGAGGGGAAAATGAACAGCGACGCTATCATGGCATACAATATCCCAAGGCTAAGGGCCACGCCCAGGTCCGTGAGAAATGGAACCCCGGCTCCGGCGAGGGCAATGAAAGAAACGATTGTCGTGACAGCCGTCCCTATTATGGCCGTCCCCACCTTGTCAACCGTTATCCCGTAACACTTGAAACAGCTCCTCATGCAGTCCTCGTAATTGATCCCCTCCTCACTGCATCTCTTGTGCTCCTCGTCCCTTCTCTTGGTCTTCTCTTCTGAATAGCGGTTCATCATGTGTATGGTGTAATCAATGCCTATGCCCACAACGAGGGAACCTACAGTAACCGTGATAAGGGAAAGGGGCACCCCTATCAGTTTCATCGTCCCGCCTGTCCATATGACCGCTATAATCAGGACTGTAACGGAAAGCACGCCCTTGACGGGAGACCTGTACGCCACCACGAGGACTATGAATATGAAAATTATTGCGATCGAAATGGTCCTCACAAGGTCCTCCATTAGAAGATCGAAAACGACCTTGTTTATGATGGGCGCCCCGGTCACCGTGAGATCTACGCTGCCGGGGAAGCCGACGCTATCTATTTCCTCCTCTATCCTTTCAACTACCCTGTTAAGCCTTTCCTCTTCCAGACCGCCCTCCACCCTTATTATGAGGGTCGTCAGTGAATAGTCGTTCCCGAAGAGCTCCCTTGACTCCCCGAAAAAGGACTTTATGGTTTCCATGTCGTCCGGTACGGAGCCGAAAACCTGCACGAGCATGTCAGGCGCGCCCGTGACCCTGTTTATGTCAGGGTTTTTCCTGAGGACACCCTCAAGATCGTAAAGTTTCTTTATCACAATCGGATCCCTTATGTCCTTTATTTCATTGTCCCCCGCGAAACCCGTATCCAGCTTGGCCAGTATGAAGAAGCTGGAGAACTCGGAGAACTTCTCTGTCAGGAGGTTCTGGTTCTTGACGACCTCCAGGTCCTGCGGGAGGAACTTGTTGAAGTCCGTCTCTATGCCCAGTGAGAGGGCGTTCACGAGCATGAAAACGGTTATTATGAAGGCTATGGAAAGGACTATTTCGGGATTCCTGGACGCGAATTCTCCGTATAACCGTAGAAACTTGCTTATCAATCAATCACCCGGCAGGCAGGGATTCACTTCCTTTTTTTCCAGACCAGGATCCCTGCAAGAACAATCACAATTACTATGATCGGTATGTACACGATCATGCCGCTAGAGTCTTCCCTGGCGACCTCGAATGGTACGGTCAGGGTTTCAGTCCCCACGTCGCTCCCTTCAAGATAGCGTATCTCGACGTCTACCAGGTATTTCTTCAGCACGGCATTACCGTCCACGGTGAAACTGAAGACTGCGTCGCTGGATTCCCCGGGACCCATGTTACCGATGAAATCGTATACCTCGTCGAAGTCGAAAGGGTGGCTGGTATCCTTGAAAAGCTTGACGCTGACACTCTTGGCTTCCTCCTCTCCCTCGTTCCTTATTTTTATCCTGAGTTCTCCTGCACCCCCCTGGGTGATGGAGGAAGGGCTGAGAATATCGTTGCCCCTTACCATGTATCCTGTGAACGAATCCGAGGAAGTGCCCGTCCCGGCCCTGACTTCCTCGATAACAAAACTCGGCGAAGGCTTTACTTTGAGGTCGAAAAAGAGTATTTTTTCCATGTATTCCTGGTTGTTATCGTTCTTGTATCTCACTTCAAGAACACCCGGGTAGTTCCCCGATTTCAGCCCGTCTTCAATGTCGATGTAAAAGACGGCTTCCTTTGAGGAATCCTTTCCCATGTTACCCAGGTTGTGGATGTTCGAGTAACTCGTACTAGGGTAAAAACCTTCCGGCAGTTTCAGTTCGGTGGTTATCAGGTCCGCATCCCCTTCTCCTATGTTCTGGACCTCTAAAATAAGTTTAGCCTCTTCTGCTCCTGCCCTGAGCTCGCTCGGAACGGATCTCACGGAACCTATCGCGAATTCGGGATTAGAGGACTCAACGTTTATCGCCAGGGTATGCACGACGGATGTCCCGTCACCCAGGCCGTCCCCTGAGCACCTTATTTTCAGCCCGTTCACCCCGTCAACAGCATTGCCGTCCACCCTTACCATGTAATCAATCAGGGCATAATCGTATGGGGGGAGCTTGCCCAGGCTCTTCAGGGCTTCCTCGTTCGGGTCGAGCGAAAAGGGGAATTCAGGAAGCAGTTCGCATTCGAAATTTTCAGCCTCCGAACCGCCCATGTTCTCCGCCTTGACAAAAACGTCAACGTAATTTCCCGCCTCTGCGGGGAAAGGATCGTATTTCAAAAGGTTTACCCTTACGTATGCCGATTCCGCAAACTGCGCTCCAGAAGCTATGGAGAATATCAGCAAGACTGCAAGCAGGGCTGTAAGATGAATGTTCATGATCACCACCATTTATAACGGCGTTATAACTTATGTCCATTAATCTTTTTATACTTAAGTGTTTCCAAAACCGGAAACCAATTAAAAACACCCTTGCATAATCTTAATTATGACTTTCGATTTCGACAGGGACTTCGAGATTGAGCTATCGGACTTCAACCTGAAGAAGAGGGGGATTTCGTACAGGTACTGGATATTCGAATACGGAGGATCAACCGAGAGCTGCCTAGTGGATGACGGGATCGTCTATTCCGGGGCTTGCGATTACTACCTTTACGCGATAGACGCGGGAACGGGGAAGGAGATGTGGAGATACAAGACCGGGGACTGCGTCGTCAACCCCATCCCGGAAACTGACGAAACGAAAGTCTACGTACTTTCTTACGACGGCTACCTTTACGCGATAGACAAGAGGACAGGCAATCTTGCCTGGAGGTTCAAGTCAGGCGACAAGTGCTGGGCATCAGCCGCCTGTTACGATGGGATCGTGTACTTCGGCTCAAAGGACAATTTCGTTTACGCGGTGAATGCTGAAAATGGAGAGGAGATCTGGCGTTTCAAGACGGGTGACATGGCCATAACCACCCCCACAGTACATGAGGATAAGGTCTTTTTCGGAAGCTATGACGGCTTCCTTTATGCGGCTGACAGGAAAACCGGGAGGGAGCTGTGGAGGTTCAAGACCGCGGGAAGCATAGTGAACGTCAGGAGGTTCCCCGTGAGGAAGGGGATCGTCTACTTCGGAAGCTTTGACAGCAATTTCTACGCCCTTGATATTGAAACGGGAAAAGAATTATGGCGGTTCAAGGCAGGTCACGGAATAACCAGCGCCTCTTTAATTGAGGGCAACAGGATATATTTCGGCTCGCATGACCACCACGTGTATTGCCTGGACGTTGACACGGGAAAGGAGATCTGGAGGTTCAGGGCAGGGAACAGGGTGGGAGCGTGCGTCGGTTTTCACGGAAGCAGGCTTTACTTCGGCTCCAAAGACCACAATTTCTACTGCCTGGACGCGGATACCGGGAAGGAGATCTGGAGGTTCAGGACCTTCCACGAGGTGTGGTGCCCTCCCGGATTTTACAGGAACAGCGTCATATTCGGCTCCCTTGACTGCCACGTTTACAGCCTTGATATGGAGACAGGTAAGAAGATATGGGCATTCCAGACAAGCACGACAGCGATCGCGAACTACAGCGCTCCCGAGGAAATAGCGGCCGAGATAACCGTCAAGAGGGAGGACTGGGAGGAGACGGCAGAGGAGGAGAAATACGATTTCTCGACCCAGGAGAGCAGGACGGACCAGTATGATCTCAAGAGCGAGTACCATGTCAAGTCTGAATACAGGACGGAGAGCGAATACAAATAGGTGAGGCTATGAATGAATACGAGGATACCCTGACGTACCTGTTCGGTTTATACAGGTTCGGGAGCAGGCCCGGTCTGGGGCCGATCAAAAGGATTCTGGAAAAGCTCGGAAACCCGGAGAAGGGCTTGAAGGTTGTCCATGTCGCTGGGACTAACGGGAAGGGATCCGTATGCGCCATGATCTCTTCCGTCCTCAGGGAGGGAGGATACAGGGTGGGAATGTACACGAGCCCCCACCTGGTGGACTTCAGGGAGAGGATCCGGGTGAACGGGAGGATGATATCGAGGAAGGATGTTATCAGGCTTTTCAAACTGGTGAAATCGAAAGGAATCGAGCTGACGTATTTCGAGTTCGTTACGGCCCTGGCTTTCGAGTATTTCAGGGAACAGAAGGTCGACATCCTGGTTCTTGAGGTCGGGATGGGGGGGAGGCTTGACGCGACCAACGTCGTGAACCCGATCGTTTCCGTTATAACGAACATCTCTAAGGAGCACACGCAGGTCCTGGGCGACACGATAGGGAAGATCGCTTTCGAGAAGGCAGGGATCATAAAGAGGAATTCCCTTGTTGTCACGAACACCGGGGGCGAGGCGCTCGAGGTCATCAAAGGCGTTTGCGAAGAAAGGAAGTCGAAACTGGTCAAGGCCGGTAAAAAGGCGAGAAAAATAAGTTCGGGCCTGGAAAAGCAGAGTATAGTCTACAGAAACCTGGAAATGGATTTCCCCCTCCTCGGCGATTTCCAGATTGAGAACCTGAACACCGCCCTGGAAACCCTAGAACAGCTCGAAAGATTCGGTCTTGGCGTTACGCTTGAAAAAATAAAGAAGGGCCTGGAGAAAACCGAATGGCCGGGAAGGATCGAGATAGCAGGCAGGAAACCCCTCTTCATCCTGGACTGCGCGCACAACCCCGCGGGGATCAAAGCCCTGAAAGGGTTCATCAAATCTCTGGATTACGGGAAATTGATCCTTCTAACAGGAATGCTGGAAGACAAGGACTACAAAAAGATGATAGCATACCTGAAACCCCTCGCTTACAGGACGATAATAACGAAACCCAGGATGTACAGGGCGCTGGAACCCGGGATACTGGGAAAGGAGATCAAAGACAATTTCTTGATAAGGGAAAACGTCAAAGAAGCCGTCAGGGAGGCAAAGTCTCTCGCAAAAAAAGAGGACGCGATCCTCGTTACGGGATCCGTTTACCTCGTGGGAAACGTGAAAGAAATATTATGATTTCGGTTTCTCCCCCTTCAGCCACCACACCCCCAGATAGACTAAGGGAGTGTCGCAGACAGCCACGAGAACCTTGAGCAGATAGTAAGGAACGATCAGGGCGAAGATGAAATCCGCCGTATAAGCCGAGGTGGCCATGTAGAAGGCTATGAACATGAAGAGCGTGGTGTCGATGAACTGGGAGACGATCGTGGAGAGATTGTTCCTCAGCCATAAAAAACGCCCTCTCGTTTTCTTTTTCCAGAAGTTGAACGCCCAGATGTCGTGGTACTGGGCCAGCAGGAAGGCGACCAGGCTCGCTATCATGATCCTGATAGACGGACTGAAAACCTCCAGGAAGGCCTGGTTCGAGGGGTAGCGGGCGGCAGGCGGCAGTAAGACGGACAGGACGGTGAACAGCATTACCAAAACCGTCGCCAGGAAACCAGCGATCACGAAACCCTTCACCTTCTCCTTCCCGAACACGTCCTCCACAACGTCCGTCACGAGGAAGGTGACGGGATACATGAAGATCCCGACAGAGGCGACGAAAACCCAGAGGTTCGCGATCTTCGTCCCCAAAAGGTTCCCCGCGACCAGGGCTGCGATGAAAACCCCCAGCAGGATCTGCACTTTATGTTCCTGATTAAGCATGAAATCACTTGGCTATCTTTTATTTTTGGGTTATTTATACTTTCAGGCAAAATTTAATTATGTTCGAGTTTGAGAAGGATTTCGAGCTTGAGCTCGGCCATAGCTCTCTCAGACGGAGTAAGGAAAAGCTCGTACTTATCTGGAATATCTCGGGAGATGAAGATACGGGCGGCATAACAAGTTCACCCTTCAGGTATAAGGACACCCTTATTTTCGGCTGCATGGACAAGCATATATATTCCCTTAACATTGAAACGGGAAAAATAATCTGGAAATTCAGAATGAACAAAGGCCTCACGGATGCGAGAGCCGTTGAGAATGAGGGGATAATATACCTGGGCTCGTTCGACACGAATATCTATGCAATTGACGCGGGAACGGGAAAGGAGATCTGGAGGTTCAGGGCAGGAGGCAGGATTTACGGTTCTTGCGCCATCGACAAGGGAAGGGTTTATTTTGGTTCTGAAGATTCTTTCGTGTATGCATTAGACGCAAAAACCGGAAAGGAGATCTGGAGGTTCAGGACAGGGGCAGAAGTTGGTTCGGCTCCGAAGATTCACAAAAACGTTGTTTACATAGGCAGCTACGATGACAACCTCTATGCCATCGACGCCTCGACAGGAAGGGAGGTCTGGAGGTTCAAGGCCGGCGGGAACATATGCAACCCGCTCCCCTTTTTCATTGAAGACGGCATCATCTACATATCATCCATAGACGGGAACATCTACGCCCTTGATACAGAAAGGAAAAGGGAAGTCTGGCGGTTCAAGACAGGAGGATGGATGCTGGCTTCACCCAAACCCGTTGGCGATTACATATATTTCATATCGAGCGACGGCAACATGTATTGCCTCAGCAAAGAGGGGAGACTGGTATGGAGATTCATGACGGAGACTTATCTTGACGGATCTCCGGAAGTTCTGGTGCATGACGGGATCCTCTACTACGGCTCATCGAACCACAATTTATATGCGCTCGACGCGAGGACGGGCGGGGAGAAGTGGAGGTTCAGGACCGACGGGATAATAATCTCTTGTCCGCTTGTCCACGAGGGAAAACTTTATTTTGGCTCATGCGACTGCCATCTGTACTGCCTTTCCCTCGAAGGAAAGGAAATGTGGAGGTTCCAGACGAGCTCAAAGAACATATGGAAACCGCCCCCTGAATCCGAGCTGTTCGAGTTCGAGGTTGATATCCCTAAAGAGGAAGTTGAGGAGGCAAAGAAGGAATACGGAAGTAGTCTGAACTTCGCCGAGGCCGAAGCCATTGAAAGCGAATATTCCCTGAAGAGCGAATATCAAACCAAGAGCGAGTATAAGACGGAATCTGAGTACAAATAACTATTTACTATTCAACGCCTTCGCCGCGCCTATCGCTGTGGCGAATTCCGCGTTTTTGGGGACGATCGCCCGACCCCCGAACGTCCGGACAACGCTATTTATTTTCTTCATCAGTGTCCTGTTCCTGGTGACCTTCCCAATGAAAATTATGTCCTTCTCCAGGCCG
>Ga0180438_10003145_pt1 | contig 25444 bp, 25 predicted proteins | sample SS_ome_12_FD_132455 | JGI IMG/M metagenome (GOLD analysis project Ga0180438, IMG submission 132455) | Hypersaline lake sediment archaeal communities from the Salton Sea, California, USA - SS_3_D_2 metaG | ecosystem: Environmental > Aquatic > Non-marine Saline and Alkaline > Hypersaline >... | reverse complement strand
TAGACCACGATCATGTCGCCGGCGTTCGTTGGAGGCGGAGTGAGGATGATCTTCCGTTCGACCTCGTCCCACATCCAGTCGGGCTCGACAGAAAACGTGCGCTGCGCGGTCTCGAAGTACTGAAGACGCTGCTGCACACCAGAGTTGATCATGAACTCACCGCGCGGCACGACATAGTCGGCAGGCAGCGTGTATAGGCCAAGAGCAGCCGGGTCGTAGTATGGTCGCAGATCGTAGCGAGAGCCAGGCAGATAGACGTCGAGCACAGCATCTACGTCCTCGGGCACGAAGTACTCGACCTGTCCTGTGAGCACAGGAGTCTTCCACTGACGTTCTACTCCCTTGTGAGCAATGAACCAGTCCTTGGCGTCCTCTATGAAATCGTCGAGATCCGCCGGGTGCAGCTCCACGGCCACCTGCGGCGCGCCCATCTGCCGCAGCAGCCAAGTTTTGAGCTGCTTCTCGTCCATCAGATTGCGACGAGGGCGCGTGGGTGAGGTCATGGATCACTCCTCTTCGAGCAGCTCGTCGATCTCGCGCAGCAACGTCGAGCGGTCCTTGTTTGCCACCTCATAGTTTCGGACCACCATCAGCTGCGTGTCCGACAGCTCCATGCGCCTGAGTTCCCCGGCAATGCGAGGAACGCTCATGTCGTCGTAGCCCTCGAACGGCTCACCAGAGATCTCCTCTTCGAAGTCCTCTCCATCGTCCTCGAGATCCGCCTCTGTCATCTCCCAGGCGGTGTCGACGTCGGGCATCGAAGCGTCAGGCTCGTTCTCTGCACCGTCACCCACCACCCACTCGAACGCATCGGGATGCGCCAGAGCCAACGCATCTGGCACCACTTCTCCCGCACGAATGAGGCCCTTCCAGAACACGCGCTTGTTGTCATCTTTCCTCACGTACATCACTGATCTCCTACCTCGGGAGTTTCGATGGATCGATGCCGGGTCCAAGGTACCCGCTAATGTCAGGACTGAGGCCAGATGTTGGTGGCCTGACCAGCTCTGGGGGAGGCCGCAGAGGAGGAGGCTGCACCGAAGGCATGCCGTCGGGAGCCGCTAAGGGCGCCTCTCCCAGGGCTATGCTCGCCGCATGTTGTGACGGCGGCGGTGTTGGCATGGGGCCAGGCGGTGGTGTCGGCATAGGACCGGGCGGGTTGGCCTGAACGGGCATGGATCCTGGCATCACTGCCGGCCCGTACTGGTGCGCCGGCTGGACCTGAGGCACCTGCATGTCGGAAGCCATCACACGGTGAACCACCGGGTTGTCTGCCTTCGGCAGGTTCGGCGGCACCATAGAACGCACCGGAGGCACCAGCGGTGTGGATCTCCGTGTTTCGGCCACGAACTCACCATCACCCGTGAGAAGAGCTCGCAGCCGCGCAGTCAACTCACGCACCCCCTGCAGCATGTCTTCTGCTGCCTCCATCCGACCCTCGATCTCCGCAACGAGTTCTACTGCTTGCGCCATTGTTTCATCCGACCCAGCCGCCTCACCGTCGTTGAACACTCCCAGATCGGCCAGGTCCCTGAACAATTCTTTTGCGGCACTCACGGCCTTCCTCCACTGTAACACACGCCACTACGCACAAAGCGGTTCTCGCAGAAAGAGTAGAGCACCGCGCAGTGATTGTCTAACTCACTCTGTGCAGATCTACACACAGAGAGACGCAGCCCTCTTGTCATCGGGTCGACTGTTGACGGGTGAGGCTATGCGGGACTCAACAACAGTGAGAGCAAGGGATCCTGTGCCGGAACCACATTCTCCGGGCCGTCGTACTGGACACCACGAAGAGCAACCCACTCGATAGCTGGTCCACTCTCGGTGGCATCGAGCTGCAGCGGGACCCAGTCGCACATGGCGAAATTGACGCCCAGACGACGCGCTGTCGTGCTCGCCAGGTCTCGAGAGTTACCGAAGGGGAACATATAGACGTCGATGTGCGAGACACCGCTGAGCGCCTCGTGCAGCGTCTCTGGCTCGCCGTCAGCGTCCTGGTGAGCGCGACCGATCCAGACGGTGCCGTCGAACGGAGACGAGAACACGTTCATGACTCCGATCTGAGTCTCCTTCTTGGGGATGACGACCATGAACCGGTAGCCGGAGAAGAGACGAGGTGTGTGAAATCGAGCCATTGTCTACTCCTTGTTCCTGCATGGCGCACGGCACACACAGGGTACTGTGTTCTGGCTTATGGCCAGCTGGCCATAAGCCAGCTTTCTGTAGAAATTACAGTCACTTAGGCCAATGTTTTTTCGCCTATTTTTCGGCCTATTTTTCGTTGAATTCGACGACCCGAACGAAGGCCACAGGCTGCATACTGAGAGGGCAGATCACCGTGAAACGATCGTCGTCTTCAACGACCTCACCCTCTTGAGGCGCACGAACGAGGGCCACGGGCGTCCCTGGCAGCTTGAATGTGCCCGAGTCGGTGCGGAGCCGATTGCTGCGCACGACGACGTGGTGGCCTTCTGGAGCTATGGCTGTCGGGTCAATGAACGTCGGTCCACTCAGGATTTCCACTCTCTACCTCCCGCAGTGTGTCAGTGCTATGTGGGGAACTCGATCTCACTCGCTGCCCTCTCGATCTGGTAGTGCAGATCCGCGCTCAGAATGCCGAGGTTCGCCGCAACAGTGCCGTGGTCCTTGTTGGTGTCGTATGTGTCCGAGGCATCCGTCCCGAACCGACGCACGTAGAGCAGAAAGATCGTCGATTCGACAGCCCAGGCAGGCGGCGTTATGAGCCCGACGCTCATGATCTTCTGCACGTAGACGTCGCCCGGATCCACGGACACGGTGGCCGACCACGGCGTCCAACTTGCCAACGCAGGAATGGCTGCGCCGGCGACACGGCTCCACGTGTAGTACCCATCAAACGACGCCACTTCCGTAGCGGCTGGATCCGCAGCAGGGAGCATGTGAATGTGGGGGCGAACAGCTGTGCCCGCCTTCCAGGCATGTGGCAGCTGGTAACGAAAATGCAGCTCGTCGTTCTGATTGTGCCTCAGAAACAGCATCCTGAAGGGTGTCGCGAAAGGCCTCGTAGGTGAGAGCCGCCCCGGCGACGCCTTCGGACACGTTTCCCTGCACGTCCTCCCAGCGCCCTTGTTGTCTGGACAGCCAGTAGCCACCGGTAGCCCCGGCGATGACAGTGAGACCGTCCGGCGTGTGTGAGCCCGCCTTGTCCAGCGTGTATATGTCCTGCACGCTCGAGACGTACACCATCACGCCATCGGGAAGCGCTGCCGTGCCCAACGTGCCCAACGCCGCCAGATCCGCCTGCGGCGCGCTGCTCCCCATGCCGGGATATGGTGTGAAGCCCGAGGCGATCTCGTCCGCGGTGTAGACGTTCTGGAAGGACAGCTGCCCCGCAGCTACCAGCTCGGCAATGCGCGGCGCATCCATCCATGCCGTCACAGGCCGATCGAGCACGATGGTCGCGCCGGGCTGAATGGGTGCGTAGAGATCCTGCAAAAGGATCTCGGTGCCAGTCAGATTTGTCAGGCTGACGCTGGGCATACCAACTACCTCCGCTTCCTGCGCAACGTGGCCCGCACAAGCTCCTCGATCGCGTCTACTGTCTTCCGCGCCGCGTCCTGCATGCTTGTGATCGTCAACGTCTTGTCGATGTCAGGCACGCCCATGCTTGTTTTGACACGCCAGCCGAGCTGCTCGAGCACATCTGGCGGGATCCGGCGCTCTCTAGGATGCTGAAAGCGTTTGATCAGCACGTTCTTCCGTCGGAGATCCACATAGGCATCGAACTCACCGAACTCGGGCTTGATCTCCACGTGACCGGCTTTCACGCGACGTCTGCTCCCAGGTGCCTGGGCGTAGAGTTGAGCACTCGCAGTGTAGCCGGGAACCCGGAATCTCTTCACCTCAAGCTCGAGTAGATCGATGAAACCCATGTCTCGTCGCGCCAGACTGCGACGCTGTGCCTCACCGGCCTCCACGTCTCCCATCGCGGCCAAGCGTCGCATGCGTTCCCTGTCGGCTCGGCTCTCCAGGAGTTCGAGCCTCTTTTCTAGTCGCCGTCTGCTCATGTACGCCTCCTGTTCGCTGCAGACACTCTACCGCGTAGCGATAACTGTTGACAACTGCCACTCTCGTTTGCGTATTCTGGAGGAGACTGTGATAATAACTCACGTTTCGTGCTGTGAGAGACAACAGCCGGAGAACGCCATGTCGAGACGAGAGCTGAACGAGAGACTCGAGCTGTTGGAAGCACGCATCAGCGAGTCAGCCGACGTCGATCGGCTGCGACGTCTGGCCGTCGAGGGCGACGCAAAGGCCTCGAAAGAGCTGTATCGCCAACTGTTGCGTCTCGGGCACTCCATTGAGGCCAGCGGCGTCATCAGCCAGAAGTACCATCACCACCGCGAGATGATCCGCACCATCCGCAGCGACACCCGATACCTCGGCCGACAGGCCGGCTACGTCCGCTTTGCCGCCTCGGAAGGGTGGGCAAAGAAGCTCGCCAACGAGGGCAGCGTCACTCTCGTCCGCGTGGGCAAGACTCGAGACAACATGCCGATCTGGATGTCCGATCTGCGCCGCACAGGCTCACGTTTCGAGGTCGACGTGGCGTTCGAGATGCTGGCCAATGCACTGAAGGGACGAAAGCTGCCCACCGAGCGCGGAGCCCCCCGTCAGGCCGCCACAGGCGAGTTCATGTACATGGGCAAGACCAAGGCTGGGCGGTACTCATACAAGCACGACTACACGCGCAACTACGTCTACATCGACCCGAAGAACGGTCAGCTGCTCGTGCCCCAGACGAACCGGCCGTTCCAGCTCGGCTATTTCGACGCGCGAGGATAGCCACCACACTGACAGGACAACAAAGGAGACTCGTCATGTCGCGACGAGAACTGATTGAACGGATCGAGGACCTCCAGGACCGCCTCACCGAGGCCCGGAAGAAAAAGGGTATCGACGAGTTCGACAAGATGGTCGTCCAGTCAGTGCCACACTTCGAGGTCTACGGCACAGAACTACTCAATGCCTTCCGTGACGTGGGCATGAGCACCGTCGGAGTCATGGGCAAGGCCGTGAAGCGTGGTCTGATCAAGATCACCTACAAGGGCCGCTCGGCACTGGGTACTGACCACAGCATCAAGCTCACGAAGAAGGGTGAGCGCATTCGTCAGCAGCTCCACCGTCGCAAGTACAACTACTGAGTCGACCGCCAGCGCGTTGCTTATCGACGATAGACCAACTCAGCGACGACCTGGCCCTACGAAACGACCCTCGTGATCTCCAGCACCGCCTCAGCCGGCACACGGTACTCACGCATTCCTTTGTGGTAGCTGATGTCTGGGTGGCGCATGTTGACCCTGCACACCAGAATGCCAACGTCGCGCTGTGTTTTCCGAGCCAGAGTCTTCATCAAGCTACTGGTGTCACCGAAGAACATCGGGTCATAGCGGTTGCTGAGAGTGAGAAATGCCTGGTACAGACCAAGCACGTTGGCAGGATGATTGGGATCGTCGCTCCCACCTCCAAGACCCTCACCGCCGCGCAGAACCTGACGCAAGATGCCCGCTCGTCGTGCCCAGTCGACAATGTGGTGCCGCCGCAGCTTCCCCTTTGCAATCAGGATGGCCTCTTTGAGTGCTCGGGCGATCTCTTTGGCCACGTAGATATCGCTGGTAAAGGAGATGGCGTGCTTTCCGCTGCGCGTGGTCGTCTGGCCACCGAGACCCTCTGCACGCTGAGCGCCTCGAGAGAAGCCAGTGCGGGCGAGCCGCTTGGCGTTCACGGTGGTGTGATAGAGCGTCTCGACGTCTTCGGTCTCGGGCTCGTAGCCAGGACGTGTGCTGCGGATTAGCTCGTCGACCTTGGCCTCGGCGTCGACGAGCCAGCGTTTCAGCTTGCGGGCGAGCTTCGGAACGCGCACCAGCCGTTTGTCGAGTCCGCGCGCCAGGTTCTGCTCGTGATCGGGATACTTCTGACGGACGAGACGAGGGTCGACGCTCAGGAGGGGCGCCAGCCAGTCGTCGAGTTCCCCATCAACGAGATCCCGCAACACACGATGCAGCCACTGCAGGTCTCGTTCGAGCCCACTGCTCCACGGAAGGAGGTTGCTGAAAGGACCCTGAAGGCGTTCCTTGATGAGCTGTGCCACCACAAGAGAGCCCGAGTCGAAGCCGTCGCTGACCCAGTAGAGGAACGAGTCCGCATCGTCGTCCAGAAGGCCGTGAATGTCGCGCAGCTCGTCCAGGATGCTCCACAGCGTCTTACGTAGCAGCTTCAGGTATCCTGCCTGTGGCGCTGCCCTCACCTCGTTCAAGTGCTCAAGTGCGGCCTCGAGTAGCTGTCTTGTGCCCATGATGCTTGCCTCCCGAACGTTCTCACCACTTGCTCTCGGCCATCTCGAGCAGCAGTGTCAAAATCTCACCGTACCGGTCGACGCGGGACCGAGCCCGACGCTCGAAGCGAGACAGCAGACCGAGATCCATCTTGTCCTTGGTGAGCCGAACGTAGTCCCCGTCCCGCTCGACGTCCTGAAGGCCACTCAGCTCGAGCACGTCACCGTAGCCCTCGCCGTCGTAGATCAGGTCTCCTGCATCGCGCGCCATCTGGAGCGCCACAGACGTCACCAGTTTCCGGTACTTACGGTCATAGTCGATCGTGAACAGAAACGTTCCGACGCGAGCGTCTCGGAAGAACCCGTAGCCGTAGATGTACTTGTCGTCCTGCTCCTCGAGAAATCGAGCGTCGTACACCACGAACGTCGGGCCCTCCACATAGAACAGCAGCTCCGGCTTGGCCTTTCCGGGTCGGGCCTTTCGACGTTTCGGCCGCTCACCAAGATCTTTCATGATCTCGCGGACTCGATCGGGTGAGATCCGACCCTCTCGGACAAGCTCCGAATACCACCCGTTCTGGAGGAACGTGCGGACACGATCCTTCCACTGCTGGATCGCGGCACTCTCGCCGGCGACAGTGAACCCTCCCTACTTGAACCGAGGATTCCACCGGTACCAGTACTTGCCGATGACTCTGCCGAGCCCTCGCCGCCGATACTCCTTGGCGACAACGATCAGCGTCGCGCCCCACTCGTTCTGTGCTACCGCTACGACCTCACCGCGTGAGTTCATCATCGACAGGTTGGTGCCGGCGTCCTTCTTCAGCCGTTTCTCGGAGCGGATGAAGAACGGTTCACCGTCGACGATCACATTCTGCACCGTGTGAGGATGCTCCCGTATGTTCCGTCGAGAAATGTTGCTCACCAGTGACACATACTCGTCCAGGTACTTGACGAGCTTGCGTCGTCGAATCGGAAGCTCCACGCGCTTCTGGTTCTCCCAGTACGCCTTGGGGATCTCGTAGGCCGGGAGCCGGTTCGTCCTGTAGAGCGTGCCGTTGTGCAGTACCGCCACCACCTCGTCGTCATAGACGAAGAGGTGCCCGCGTGAGGCTTTCTCGATGGTCAGCGAGCCCCCACGGCTGAGACGGATCCGTTGCAGCACGCGGCGGCTGTAGTCCCGGTTCAGGTCGGCCAGCGAAAAGTCGTAGGACGTGGATGGGTGATACTTGCGCCCGGGGTTCCGATGCTTCAGGAACTCGTCCTGCGTCATCAGGCCGATCTCGTTTGCCGGAAACTTGGGTGGCAGCTTTCGTGTTGCCTCTACCAACCTGCCCAAAGCCTTCCCGACGCGATGCCTGCTCATGTCGTCCTCTGTTTTCGCATCTCGCGCACGACCATTGGTACGAACACCTTCAACGAGAGATGAACACCGGGCAGCTTGTCCCTGATCTCCCACTCGATGACTGCCTCGCCGCTGGCCCGATCCATGTCGTACTCTTCCAGCGTCTCCCGAACGTAGTCCATGCCTTTGACGATCTTGGTCGCCAGGCGTGGCAGATCCTTGCGGCCGGGTAGCCAGACGAGATGGTGGCTGTCCTGCTCGCGTCGAGATAGCTTGCGGTCGTAGATCACCAAACCGTGTCGGAACTCCGGGTGCCTACTGGTGCCGATGTAGCCCTTGGGTACCGTGGCAAACGATACAGGCCGCAACGAGACGCCGTACTCGTAGACGACGGCCTTGCGACCCTCGAGTAACTCAAGACGCTCCTCCAGTAGCTCTCTGCTCATGTCGTCCCCCTCACGAGCCTCGACAAGCTGCCGATAGAGACGCTCCGCAGGAACGTAAGCCGGAAGAGACTGCACTCCCGTCTGCACCGCCAAAGCAACTCTGTGCCTCCCGTCCAGCACCTCGCCACGTAGACCAATGACGATGGGCCGAGAGAGGTCCTCGCTCCCTGACGGCACCACTTTGCCGTGCGTTCGATAGTTCAGCTCGGACACAGCAACACGATGCAGAAAGTACCACTTGCCGTGTGCACGTACTTCCTGCCGTACCCGATTCAAGTCGAGCCGCGTTCTGGATGCAGCATCGATGATGCCGACGATCGCGTTGGCCGACTTGGCGCCGTAGCCCGAGAGCCGCGCAGAGGCAAACTCCTGAGCACTGCCGTAGCGTTGCATCAGCCGCCTCAACTTTCCCGCGCGCCCACTGCTCATGTCGTCTCCTGCTGTGCTTTGCTACACCTGCTCACACTCGACGGCCAAGGTCCCGTCGTATTTGCGCTCGATGTTCGTCAGTCGAACCCTACCAGAGCTGACAAACTCTTCCAGCTCGCCAGTCCCGATCTCCGAGATGTCCGAGCCTCGACGTGCCTCCCCTTTCGGTATGGTGAAGATGACAGACGTGGCCGACCCGGGACCCTCGTCGCGCTCGATGCTCGCCTTGCGTTGGGCGGCAAAGCTGGACGCCACCCAGGACTCCGTGGAGAACGACAGCATCTCGCCGAGGTCTGTGGTTTCACCCGCCTTGAGCTTACTTGCCACGTTCGTTGGCAAGGCTACGCCCCGTGTCAGCTCCGGGGATGCTCCGGGCGCCATCGGTCTGGTGGCCAGCGCGGTCATCACCTTGTTTGCCGACTCGAAGGCCGCTCTCGAGTGCTGCACCTTGTGCTGGTCGATGTACTTGCGCGATCCATCGTCGTTTCTGTGGATGATGCTGGGGCCGTCGAACTTGTGGGCTCGAACACCACGATCAAAGGCTGCCGGGTCGCGAATCAGATCCACACCGCCTTCCGACGTGAACAGCGTCGCGGCATCCATCACTGCTGTGGCGGCCGGCGTGAGCTTGTCGGCCTCCACCACGCGGCGCTCGTAGCCCATGCTGTCTTTGACAGTGCTGAACGCCGCCTGCAGCGCATCGTATGCTTCGTGCACATCCTCATCGCGCAGACCACGACCCGACCCGCCGCGAGGAATACATCCCGTGAGATCAGCACGCTGCCCAACACCACAGGGCTGGTTGCGAGCCTCCAGAACCGCAATCCTGTCTTCCAGCAGCTCTCTGCTCACGGCATCACCTCACCGGTAAAACGTGCTGTCCCACTCGCCGGCCTCGATGGCCCGCTTGTAATACTGTGCAGCCATTTTCCGCATCTTGACCCAGCCACGCTTCCACCCGGTCTCCGTCTTCACGTCCGAGTACTCCAGCGCATGCCTGTTCCGGCCGACCATACGCAGCTGCCGACCGTCGGAAACCAGCCACCAGAGTTGCAGGTTTCGCCAGTACAACTGATGCGGCTGCAACACATGCTGGGCCGGAGACACCTTGATGATGAACCCGATACGGAGGGCTTTGCCCTTTGCGTCCTCGGGATACTTTCGGATCCGGGCCTGATGCTCATCATAGCTGATGCGTCGACCCACCTTCTTCCACGTCTCGGGATCCAGCAGCTCCGTCTCGGGATCTGCAAGCAGGATGTTCGGATCCGCAGGCTCTTTCTTCGTGGGCTCCGAGAACCGCTCTCGCTCTTTCTCGCGCCAGTCGTGAACGTCCGTTCGCGTCACCTCGACGCGCCCACCGGGCAAGGCCCTCAGGTTCACGAGATCGTGATCCTCAAGCGCCCGGAGCACGTTCGTCCTGATGCCACGAAGGGACGCCGGCGGGACAAGCTGCTTGCCGCGCTTCTTGAAATATACCCGACCACTCCTGAGCGCATTGATGATCTTGTACAGGGCTCGCTCCTGAGCGTCCGTGACCTTCTTCCTCTTCCTCCGTGTCTCCAGCAGCGCGATACGCTCTTCCAACTCCCGTCTACTCATGTCGCCTTCTGTTTGCGCTGTCGTCGCCACTCTTTCTTGTAGCACGAGTGGCAAAGGTTCTTCGCCTTGATGTCGAGGCTACCACAGTGCTTGCAGACGGCACCAGATCCGTCCTTGAGCGGCTGGCCGTCTGACCAGAACTCCTCGAGACGAGCAGCTCTTGATGTTTCACGCTAGCTCGTCGGGGTACGCCAGCTTCATTCGTCCCATGACGCCGACGATCGCCTTGCGGGCTTTCTTTGCGGCATCCAGACGGGACGTGGCCTGCACAAAGTGAGTGTACGAGGCGTGACCTGGATCGACCTTCCATCCACGCCACCGACGAGTCTCGAACCGGTACTTGGATGTGCCCAGAAGCCACCGCACAGACAATGTTTTTGATTGCGCGCTGTAGCGTAGAGCAAACATACCAGCGCCAGGCTCGACGGTGATAGTTGCCACATCCGACGACGGATCTCTCACTCCGACAACGGCTCGCATCCTCCCGACCCGAACGTTGCCCATCTGCTTTGCCATCATGTCGCCAAAGCGAAGTCCAGTCCGTTCTGCCCCCCTCATAGCAGCAGCACGGGCCTCGAGATCCCCCAAAGCCGCAAGCCGCTCCATTCGTTCACGCTCCGCACGAGACATCTCGTCCAAAATCGACTCTTCCAGCCTGACCAGAGCCCGCTCGACCCGCTGCCTGCTCATGTCGCCCTCCTGTTCGCTGCAGACACTCTATCGCACCACAGCGACCGATGACAACCACCAGTCTTGCTCAACGACACACGAGCCGGCATGATGGTCTCGTTCACGTTGTGTAGAAGACAACGACAACAACGGAGACACGTCATGTCGAGGCGAGAACTGTTTGAAAGGATCGAGGCACTGCAGGACCGGGTCGAGGAAGCACGCAAACCGCGCAAGTCTTCGGGTGCCGGCAAGAAGACAAAGCTCGGCACGATCACAAGCAAGACGACGATCGGAGAACTCCGAAAGCGACTCATCAAAGCCAGAGCCGGCAAGTATCCGCGGCTCCGCGGCGTCGAGGTTCCCGGGCCGACAAGGCACCGCTACTCCGTGTTCTTCCATCTGCCCCTTTCGAATGGGGCTGTCGCGATTTCCCAAAAGAGCATGCGGGCGTCCTACGATGAGGACGGAGAGCCCAGCTACGCCACCTACGGATACGAAGTGATCAAGAAGCCGGACAGGATGACCGTCGCGAAGGCGATCGAGAAGTTGTTCTGAGCGTCGAGCCGCGGATCATCGTCCGCCTACCTGCTTTCGACACCTGCGCCACTCCTTCTTGTAGCAGCTCTCGCACAGCCCCTTGGCCTTGAGCTGCAGACTGCCGCACTGCTTGCAGACCTTGTCGGCCCCATCCTTGAGGGGCTGGCCGTCTGACCAGAACTCAGCCAGCCGAGCAGCGTTCTCCGCGCGGTGCTTCTTCATGCGGCGCTCGACGATGATGCGGCGCTCGTACTCCTCGCCGCGCAGCGCCTCGAACCGAAGATAGGCGTTGTACTTGTCCTCGTTACGCAGAGCCTCGGGCGCGTCCCTGTACAACCACCTCGCCAGGCGCCACGCATTCAGCCCGTTCCACACGAAGCTGTACCACGTGCGCTGAGTCTTGAACTTGCCAAGCGGCGTCGTCCAGCGCGAAACCTTGACGTCCGACATCGACGGGATGCACGTCCTCACGAGCTTCTGCAACTGCACCGCGAAGTCGTGTGTGGCCGTCGTGTACTTGGCACGACAGCACGGGCCACCACGCCGACCCTCACGCATGTCGACGGACAATGAGCCGTCGCTGTCCCAGAGTCCACGAATGAACGCGCGTCGGTGCTTCTTCGGCAGGCTCACGGGCCACGGTAGGCTGTCGGCCTTTGGTCCGACCATGCCGAACTGCGACTCGCACAGCTCCACGAGCTGCTTGCTGTCGACGGTGGCCTGGAAGGTTCCAGGCGAGTTCTTGAACTCCATTGGCCTGCGCTCTGGAGCAAACAGCGCGAGCCAGCGGGATGTGGTCTCGAACGTCCCGCACAGCGAGACACGGTAGTACTTCTTCCCGCGGTGGACGTTGCCGTCGCCGAGCGTGAGGCCCAGCCACCAGGCAAGTTCGTCAGACCAGTCGTCGAAGAAGTTGAACAAGACGCGAGCCATCGGCACCTCCTTGGGCAAAGGTGCCGACAGCGTAGCGCGCTATGTGGTGGCCGTCAACCTTGGATTGAACGGAACGTGAATTCCGCTATTACAGGTTGAGGATACGGACCTGGCCGTAGAACTCTGGACGAACGGGCACGAGGGCGTCGCGAGAGAGGAATCCCTTCGTGTAGGTGCCCGTCACCGGGTCCATGTGCGTCGGGGTCATCTCGAGCAGGGTGTAGGGACTCCACACGAACCCGGAGTCCGTGAAGTCGTCACCGCGCAGGCCGAGCATGATGTAGTCACGCGCGAAGTACGGGTCGACGAAGGTGCGCCACTTGTTGGTCAGGAGACCCGAGCGGTAGATGCCGAACTGCCCGTGGGTGCCCAGGGGCTGCGGGGCCTCGATCGGCGCGGTGGTCTCGGCGCCAGATGGGGTCCAGAGCGGGCGGTAGTCGCCGTGGCTCAGGAGCTGCTCGTAGAGGGCAGAGCCTTCGGGACTGGCAACCACCCAGTTGGCCGGGGCGCGGAGGGTTTTCTTGTGGATGAGGTACGACACCTGACTCATCACGGTGATGAGGGAGCGCAGGTGGTCGATCTCGCTGATACCGGCGGGCGGCACGCGGTCGAAGGTCGCGGGAGTGTTGACGCTCATCTGGAAGAGGAGGTCGACGATCTCGCGGTCGATACCGAGTGCGATCTCGCGGGTGGCGGCGCCGCTGATCTGGCTCTCGAGGTTCATGCCCTGCTGCGAGCGGAGATCCTGGAGTGCCTCGACCGAGAAGACCGTGGTGAGCCGACGCGGCTTGGCCTCGACGATCATCTTCTTGACGTCGAGCTTCATGCGCGGTCGGATGGCGTTGGCCTCACCATCGTAGGTGTAGTACAGGCGGATGGCGTTGCCGGATGCCGGCGTGGCGCTGAAGCGGACGCTGGCGAGCGAGCCGTTCTGGAAGTTGATGGTTCCAGCCGTCAGGTCCTCAGTGGTGTCCGCGGTGCCGTCGGCGTTGAAGAAGCCCGTCTGCACGGTGGCGCCGGTGGTGGCGTTGATCTCCTTGAGAGTGCAGGTGTAGGCACCCGTGGAGGCGACCGGAACTCGGATCGGAGTCCACTGCACGGTGCCGCTGAGCGTGGTACCACCACCGCCGTAGTTGACGCCGTCACCGGTGGCGACGATGGCGCCATCGATGTACTCCGAAGAGTAGTTCGAGTTGAACTGACTCGGCACGATGTCGCCGGCAGTGACGAGACCCTTGTTGTTCTCGTAGATGAAGTCGAGATAGAAGATGATCCCGACGGGACTGGTCATCGCCTGCACGGACACCAGCTCGTGCGCGATGAGGTTGGGGAAGGTGTCGAGCAGCACGCGGTACGCGAACTTGGTGTAGGGCCCGACATTGACGGCGAGGGTGTCCTCGTCGAGGCTACGGAGGTAGCCGGCGAAGCTCTCGCACATGACGGCGGTGTTAGCCAGACGCAGGCGCTCCAGCGGGGTGTTTGCCGGAATGTGCGACAGCGACGGGTTCCACTTCTCGAGCAGGGACTCGACCAGCCGCTGATCTGCTACCGAGCCGACCGAGTTCTGAATGAGCATCTGAGACTGCATGTCTCCTCCTTTTCTGGTTCCTTCTGCCTCCGCACTCCAGGCGGCGACACTTACCGATCAACAAGCTCCTGGATGTCCGGCGGAAGTCGATCCACGACCCCGTCGAACGGCTCTCTTCCTCTGCGACGACGAGGCGTTGGTCGAGCGGTGCTCAGCTCCTCGTCCATCGCGGACGGCTGTCTGCTGCCGCCCATTCTGCGTCGGATCCTTGCCGACAGTTCTTCCATCTGTTCGCGGCCAACCCGCTTCGGACGTCGGTCCTCCACGATGGCGTCGACCTGCTCTCGAGTTCGTGGCTTGACCTCTTCCAGCAGGTCTTTGACCTCACGGCTTCTCGGGTGCCTGGCTGCCCTCTTGTCGCCGTACTCGGCGATCTCGTGTTCCTCGATCACCTTGGTGGCTTTCTTCAGCAGCTTGGCAAGACGCTGGTTCTGCTCGAGCAGCTCTTCTTGCTCCTCTTGCAGACGCTCGCCCACACCCTCGAACGAATCCATTGCCTCGGCGACGACCTTCTTCAGCTCACTCGTGGACTTGAATCGCCGCACGTCGCCCACGACCCTCCGGATCTCCTCGGCGTACTCGTGGTCTACGATCTCGCGCTCGAGGAAACACATATAGCCGACCTGGCGGGCGGCCTCCGTGACCTCTTCCATTTCCTCTTGGAGACCCTCGACCACCTGCTCCAGCTCGTAGATACGAGCCTGTTGCTGAGCAATGACGTGGTCCTTCTCCTCGAGCATGGACGAGGACACCTCGTCTCCGAGGCGCTTGCCCAGCAGAGTGCAGATGTCATCGAACAGCCCCGCCTTCTCGAGGATCAGCGTGGCACGCTCCTCCCCGCTCGGCAGATCGTGCTCAATGGCGAGATCCGATTGGAGACGTTCCCAGTCTTCTTCTACGTCAGCGCCATCCTCGCATTTGCAATCGTCATCTTCGTCTTCGTCATCTTCGTCTTCGTCATCTTCGTCTTCGTCATCTTCGTCTTCGTCATCTTCGTCTTCGTCATCTTCGTCTTCGTCATCTTCGTCTTCGTCTTCGTCATCGTCATCGTCATCGTCATCGTCAGAGACGCTGATGTCGGCGATACGACCAGACTTGTCGACAGCGATCCGAACAGCGTCATCCTCCTCGCTGACCTCGCTGTCCTCTGCTGACGGCTCATCGTCGTCGCCCGCGTCGCCCTCCTCGAGATCCGTGTCACCGAAACACTCGAGCAGGTACGACAGATCGACGCCCTCGAACAGCGGCGAAAGCCCCTCGGACTCCTCACCGGACTCCTCGAGAGACTCACGGACCACCTTGGGGTAGGCGTTGCGATCGGCCGGGTCCGCCACGAAGTCGAAGGTCACGAGCCGGTAGTCCTCCTGGACCACCTCGTAGCCCTCAGGGCTGCGGCGCGTTGTGCCGAAGCCTCGAGACGAGACGCCGACCTGACACCCCGATTTCAGGATCGCCGCAAGGTCTTTGCCTGCCGCAGTAGGCAGAATCTCGGCCTCACCAATCACCACGCCGTCATCCATACGAAGAGACGTGACGATGTGAGAGGCACGCTTGAGCTTGGTCTTGCCGTCGTCCGGGTGGTCCAGCTCGCCGTACATGCGTCGCTGCTCGAACAGCGGCGACATACGCTTCAGCTCACGTTCCCATAACGGACGACGGTAGAGACGACGGTTCTGGGTTGGCTCGTCTGCGCGGCCGAACTCGCCGCGCACTGCAAGCAGGTTCCCTGCCTTGCTCTCGATGAGTTGGACAGGGCTGGAAAAGTTGGCCTCTTCGCGCAGCAATTGTGCCGACATATCAGGTTCCACTCTCATGCGCGTCGCAGCCACCGAAACTTGCCTCGGAATGCTGTCCCGCGTAGCGCAGACCGTGACGGGTTACTCACCCGTCGTTTCTTCCGTCCCATCAGATCGTGCCGAGGGTTGTGATACCCGACGACTTCTCGGCGCCCACTCGAGTACGAAGTGCGCCGTTTGCGTCGAGACCCGACGCCAGTCAGGTTCACTCGTCCTCGTCGTCGTACTCGCTTCCCTCGAAAGGGTCCTCGTCCATCTCCTCGATGGCAGACTCGTAGACCTCGATGCCCTCGAGCACCGCCTCGATGTTGTCGGCGAGCTGGTCGTGGACGTCGGCGTCGGCCTTGAGACCCTCTTCCAGAGAGTCGCTCATATCGAGACAGGCTCGGGCGAGCGTCACGAGACTCTCGACGATGCTCTCGTCGTCCGCGTCCTCGGACAGCAATCCGTCGTCTTCCATCTCGGCAAACGCTTCACCAAGAGACGTTGCGATCTGGGCGACCAGATCATAGGACTTCGCCACCTCGTCGGTGTCTTCTTCCTCGACGCTCTCGATGAGAGTGCCAAGCGTCTCACGCACCCGAGTCAGGATCTCCTGACTGCGGTCGTCGCTCGACTCTCCTCCCTCGAAGACTGCCCCGACATCGTCATCGTCGAAGTCGATGTCGGCGTCGGTGTCGGTGTCCTCGGTGAGTTGGGTCCTGTTCAGGTCCTCATCAGTGAGACCGATGAGAGCCATGTCCTCTTCCAGACTCGGCACCACGATGTTGATCATTCGTTCCTCCGTACTGCGTTCATGACTGCCGTTTTATCTCCAATCACGCATGATCGGAGCTACGAACTCACCTATCTCCGAGATGACAGCGACAGTTCGCGGACTAACTCTCGCACTTCTGCGAGTCTCCGTCCAGAACCGCGACTCTCGTTGAGTAGATTTTGCAGCATCTGTGCACTGCGTCGACTCTCGGAGAGTAGCTCTCTATCAGAGATACCAGCAGAGCGATCAGGCCGCAAGTGCGCACTTCTTCGATCGTGACTCTCAAAACGCCGACCGCCGCCGAACCCACCACCGCCACCACCACCCATGATTTTCATGGCTGCCGCTTCCATCTTGGCCTTGCGGATAGTCTCTCTCTCTCGCTCACGCCAGATTTCTTCGATCTCCTCTTCCGACAGATGATGAATCGTGCGCTTGATCCAGGCGTCGGACATCGAATCCACCAGCTGCAGCGCTAGCCCGGCTTGTGCGCTCTTCACCTCGACTTGCGCCAGCTCGTAGATCGCGCTTGGCACTGTCATGTGGACCGTGAACGAGACATCCTCGAGCGGAATGTCTAGAGCCGCCAGGTGCACGCGGCATATCTTCTCGATGCCGAGCTTGATAGCCTGCTGAACGCGGAGCACTGTGCGAGCAAAGCGTACATCCTCACTGGATAGAGTCTGTCGTGTGAGGTTCTCATCCTGCCCCAAATAGGCACGCGGAACGTGGAGTGCACCGAACAATTTCTTCAAGAAATACTCGATGTCATCCATGTGCTGCCACGACGGCGCAGTGATGGTGTCGATTCTCGTCATCTCGTTGCCATCCACGACAGGGATGAAAATATCCTCGTCTGGGGCAAGAGTCTCGAGGCGCGTATCCAGATTGCCCGTGGCTGGATTCACGAACCTCTTCTTCTTGTACATCTGCTTGACGTCGTTCAGCAGCTTACGGGCCTCGTTGAGAGGACGATTGCCCACATTCACGTAGAATGCGTGACGCTCTGGAGCTCTCTGTGCTCTGTAGAGAACCGCCAAGTCTTCGAGCAGAATGAGTCGACGGAACACCCACCGCGCCGGCTCGAGCACGGCGTGTCCGTAGATGGAGTTCCTGTACTTCCCGTGATGGCGGAACTGCACCACCTGCCACGGTTCGAACGCGATCGGCTCGAGCGGAGCCTGACGATGGAAGATCATCTCGGGCTCGCGACGCTTGCTTGGCGATCCGAACTCGCGCTGCTTCTCGAGAATACGCTGAAACTCTTGAATCGTGTAGGCCAAACGACCAGAGAAGTCTTGGACGAACCCATACAAGCGCCCTCTCGTACCCTCAATGCGCCTGAATGTGGGGGTGGGAAGGTGGTTCAGTGCAACGACACCCTCCCCAGGATGTACAACGATTTCCTCGGCGTCTGTGCCGTACTTGCAGACCGTTCGCGTGATAGAGTGCAGATCCTCGTCGATACGCAATCGGTCGTGTAGAAGACCATTCAGCAGTAGCTCTAGATCCTTGTCGTGACTCTGGATCCACACCCGACGCCCATGCACCGTGTCGGGCTGCGTGGCGTCGTCGCCGAAGATGTTGAGGACGGCCGCGATCTCGCCGTAGTCGTCCATCGTCTCGTAGTCGAGATAGCGTGTAAGCAAGTCGTGCTCGACGCGCAGGTACGTCGAGAGACGACTTCCGTAGTCGTTGATAACCGACAGGTGATCGTTTGGGTTCGTACTCGGGCTGACCTCACCATCGGCGTAACGATGCGCGGCCATCTCCTTGTCGAGCATCCACACGTCGCGAATGCGACGGGCAAGATCCTCACTCACCTCGGTGAGTCGTCCCGGAAAGCGCAGCAGCGACGTGAACATGCTCATGACGTCAACACTCCGATACTACCAGAGACCACGAGACCGGAAGAAATTCATCACCGGATTGTCCGTGCTGGTCTGGTTCACATAGTCGTTGTTCGCGATCTGCGCCTCAATACTCACGCCTGGGATGGCAGGGACCACCCGCTGTCGACCCTCGGTCTCCTGCGTCTTGCCAAGTGGTACCTTGAAAGAGGAGTTCCCCACAAGAAGTGGAAGAGGGAAATATGCGGGCATGTGATAGGATCCCCAGAGCGAGCCTGCAAATGAGTCTGCTACGTCCTTGAGTTCCCCTTCGGGCGCGAGAACCTTTCTCTTCTCCCAGTCGGCCTCCAGTTTCTGAAGCTGACGGAACAGCTCGGGGTGATAGTAGCACTTCACGCGGTTCTCGTAGAGTGCGCTTTTTGCGTGCTGATACGGATCCCACGTCTTGTCCAGTGAGATCCGACTGGTGTGATACCCACGATCACTCAGGATCTGCAGCGCATCGACAGACTGAAAGCCGTCCATCGACACACTCACGATCGGGTACCCGTGCTCCACGAAGTCGTAGACCAGCTGCCGGTACATGGCGAACTCGAGTTCGCCACCGACCGGTGGTACGATCTCGAGGATGAGATCCACAAAGAAAAGTGGCGCCTCTTCGTCGTAGAGCGCCATCTCCTTGTTTCGACGCCGAACGTGAGTCATGCCGTACTGGTGCGTGATGCATAATCCAGCCGAACATTGGTTCAACGCCGGGTCGAAGTGCGCATGACGAGGCGCTTCTGGATGTAACTTGGGCTTGCGCGTGTACACGACTCGACCATCTGCGTCGAGTCCTGCGATCTCCGTGGTGAGTTCATCCCACAAAAAGTGTCCAGGCTTTCCGATCTCGTATCGCCACTTGCTGAAGGGATGCTTTCGGTCCTCATCCTCCATCTCGTAGACCTTGTGTCTGCGTTGGATGAAAGGAGAGAACGTGACCGTAGAAACCCCTCCCAAGTCTCGAATGCTGCCTTCAAGATCCGACTCGAACTCGCCACGAAAGTCGAGCGGGATCTCAAGCAGCGTTGTGCGCTCGGGTTGGTCCTCCTGAATGGACTCAACCTCCTCGTCAGGAAGAATGCGTGACGGTACCTGCTCGTTGCCACACAGAACCCAGAACTTCTTCTTCGAGTAGTCACCAGGTTTAGCGTTCCAGAGCGCGTAATCGCGCACGAAAACGTTTGGATCATTCTCGGCTTCCTTGAGCCGACGCGACAAAAACGAGTCGTTGGTGCTCTTCGAACACGGCAGGAACAACTTACCGTATCGACCGAAACGAGACTTGATACGTCGTGTGATGGAGTCGTAGATTTCCTTCGACATATTCACGACACCGAAACGCTGCTGACTCTTCTTGCGGCGCTTCGGCATGAAGTCGATCTCGTCGACGAGAGCGCACACAGGGTTCATACCGAGAGCCGAGCGCGGCGTAGTGGCACGTGCCCACATCGTCACGCCGTTCGGAAATCGAATGTTCCGCTGCGTGATGCGCGGCCGGAAATTCTGGCTGAAATACTTGGACTGCGCGATCTTGCCGATCACGTTCTTGAGCACGACCTCCTTCGCCAGGTCCTCGGACGCAGAAAGTCCGAGCACAGTGATCGGAGTTTCCGGGGCCAGGTTGAAAGTCGCCGCGGGCTTGTGCATGCAAGAGAGCTGGTACAGCACGTAGCAGACGCCGATCGAGCAGGCGAAGGTGTTGTGGATCACCACGCCATTCGCCACAAAGTTGTGGTCTCCCGGCACGCTCAGGTCGAAGACCTCACGAGTACCAGCATCCTCGATGTTTCGAACGCGCTGCCAGAGCAGATCCGAGTCTGCATACCAGGACCACTCGCCATCGTACCGGGACTCCTCCACGAGACGCTGAAAGCGACTTCTGCTGCAGTGGCGTCCACCGAGCTGATACTTGCTCCTGACCTTCACGCCGCGACGCTCGACCTCCCGGAACACCTCGTACAGACGCTCCTTGTCGATCGGCACCACGTCCGTGTTCGTCGACTCGCGCGTGTTGTCGACCGCCAGGCACCGATCCCTCATCGCCCAACACTTGTCTTCCTTCCCAATAATGTCGCCGACGACGTCAAGAAAGCGTAGCATGTTCTCTCGGCCACTGACGTGCAGACGATATGCCGTGGCCGAACGTTTCTCCCCCTTGTGCGTGTAGGTCTTTCGACACTTGGCGTACCGAGCATTCACACCGAGACGGAGAAGGAGAAACTGTATGTCTCGGATCATCAGCTCAGAGGCGAGTCCGATCTCTGCCACACGCGAGTGCATGTTGAGACTACCGTCACAAGCCCAGATGCGGTTCAGCAGCAGCCCGATCTGCCTTTCCGTGAGACCGTAGAACTCCGCAGGTATCCGCTTCTCTCGAGACGTGTGTCTGAGATCATATTTGTCGACGAACCACTGCACGCCACGTGTACGATAGGTCATCGCACGTCCGGCATTCGGGTTCTTCACAGGCACAGACGACGACTCCGCGGAGTCATACATTCTGTTGCTCTGCGCGAGTCTATCCGTGCAATCCGCGTACTCTCTCAGCACCGACGGCGTCATGTTCGTGAAAGTCGGCGACGGTCCTGTGCATCCACCATCTGCCAGTAGATAGCCAACGACCACCACCTCGTCGTCGGGGACGTCGAGCGCCTTTTCAGGCTCAGGCAGTGACCTTGGTGTCGCCACGAGATCCGACAGCGACACGTCCTCGGCATGGACCCACCCGCGCCCCGTGAGCACCGGGTGGTCTGTGCTCAGTGTCAACGTCTGACCGCTCATCAACGTCATCGTGACGCACGGCTTCTCCCCGGAAGGAAATGCCGTGGCGTCGGACACTCGAGACTGTCCCTCGGACGAGAAAGACTGCACCCGCAGAGCGGAGAGATCTCGTACACGACATCGCTTGCCAGTTGCGACGTCAAAGACCTCCGTATCACCATCGACGCACTTCCCGAATCCGATGGAATTATGCACACTTAGGCCGTTCGCGATGAACCGATTGCCGTTGTGCGCCCCGATGTCCCCCACCGTGATGGAAAGCTCGCGGCGTTCGATCGACACCACCTGCTCAAACCCGACCTCGTCGTAGATTTTTGCCACCATCTCGTCGAGCAGGCGGCGCTTTGCCCCCTTCACAGAGGTATAGAGCTTGTCCAGAGCGTGCCTCGAGACACGCTCCTCCACTCGGGGCTTGCGAGCGAACGGCCACGGCTTGCGCATCTTGGCGCCGCCTTTCTTGAGCAGCTGTTGGGCGTCGCCGTAGGTGAACGGTAGCAGCGAGCTCTTCACTCGCCGCTCGGGGTTGGCAGCATGCTGCAGAAGCAACTCACTGCTCTCTCGATCGCGATCGGAGCGATCGGACACGCCAAAGAGGCGCAAGCACTTGAAAATGTCGTCGGCAATGCCGTTGATCTCGATCTCCCAGTATGCCCGGCTGCAACGCTTGGGTTCGTACTTTGGATGAAATCGAACCGTGGCGCGGATGCCGAACCTTAGCAGTAGCAGCTGCAGCTGACGGATGAACCGCTCGCTGTCGTGGCGGTAGCTGTACTTGCACTGGTAGATCGAGTCCTTCGACCAGTTTCCGAGCCTCCCGATCGTTGGCCGCGGAACAATGGCCTGCGAGAGTACCACCGACAGATAGGCCTGCACGGACTCGAGAGATGCCCGACAGACCACGTCGCGGATGTGATCGGCACCAGACTCAATGTCCTCTCGGGCGATGTCGGCAGCCCGCTCGGGCGGCACGTCCGAAGACGGCTCCGTGTGGATGAGCCTCGGCGTCACGACAAAGTCGTCTGTCGTCAGCTTCTCCGCCGGCACCCAGGCATAGTCGGTCCCACGCCAGACACGCACCTCGTGGTCTGGCGTCAGGTCGAGCTGCATGCCGTTCTTCAGCGTCAGACGCATCACAGGCTTGATGCCCGAGTTGTGGGCGGGCTCCGTTGGCGACGTGCCCTGCTCATTATCGAGCATCACCGTCACCGGACCGTGCTTGCCCAGGCGCTCTCTCAGCGTGGGAAGACCTCCATCGGCCTCCTGAATGATCGAGTCGAGCCCGATCGAGCCCGTGTAGATGATCTCGTTGTAGTCGCCGGAGAATATCTCTTTCAGATCGGCCATCAGGACGGGATAGAGGTCCTTGCACGTCTCACCAAGAAAGTACTTGTGCGTGACGAACGTCTCGACGTCGACGACCTCGCGCTTGTAGTCGGCCGCCTGGATTGCCTCGAGCGCTGGCGCTGCCGCCTTTCCTTCTCCCATGATCTCGAGCAGCTCCAACAGAACCTCTTGATCCTCCGTAGTCATCTGCTCGAAATCGCCACGCAGCAGCGCTTCCAACTCCTCTCGCGTCTGGATGCTCGATGCTCGACCACCGTTGTCGATAATCATTGCTCGTCCTCGGCGTTATCTGGCTCGGTGTCGATCGTGATGGTGTTCTCCTCCATGGATTTGTCTTCCAGTGCAGTGAGGCGGTGCAGCACACCGAGCAGCCTCTGGCGCCGTTTCGGGTCGGCCATCGCGGTACTCACCTTGTCGCTGCAGCCAGGGATCGCTCGCCGGTCAGACTCCTCGACCTCGACGGTTCCGAGCTGCCTCTTGACCAAGCCGAAGTCCATCTGCACCTGCGCGTACTTGGACAGCAGATCCATCGCCACCCTGACCTCGCGGTGCGTCGTGGGAAGCAGCTTGCGGCTGGCTTTCTCGAGAGAAAAATCAATGTGGATGCGCTCTCGCTGCATCGCGTAGAGATCCTTCAGCTCCATCAACACATCGATGCCGTGATCCACATACTCGACGGCGCGTTTGACTGTCGTTGGAAGCGCCTGCGCTTTCTCCACGGGAGTCATGTGGTCACGCATCGTGGCCAGAACACGACACACGACCTGCTGTGAGCAGTCCTGCATCTCTCCTTGATTGTGGACGAACTCTGCCAGCGACTCGAGAGGCCACCCCTTCGCGAGACGCTCCTGAACCTCGTCACCGACCGGTGAGTTGATGAGACGATCGACGAATGTCTCCATCAGCACTGTCACCCCCTCATAGCGGTCGACAGGCTTCGGAGTCTGCAATGGGATCTTCTGTGACATACTCACACTCTGCTACTCGACGACAAGTGGCCGTCGTCACTACGACTCATGGCGACAACGACAAGTTGACGCCATCACTGCGTTACCATAGTAGCAGAGAGTGACTTTCTTCCACACCCAGGGGGCTGTGGGTTATCTCACGATGTTGAGTGGTTGTCAGACAAGACGGTCGTGAATGTCCGCAAACTCACGCCGCGACACGTGGTTGATGATGGTCTGAGCAACACTATCGATGAAGGGGCGACGCTGTGGAGGCGTGCTGAGATCCTCGTCCCAATACACACGAAGGATCTTGGTCCCGTGGCGGTCCAGGGCATCAATCACCACGAGCGTCGCATCCCGAACGGCAGCGAGATAGTCTTCCGTGATCCTCTGCTCGCAAGTTCGGCCATGCTGATCCATCATGCGACGTGAAATCCGCTCCATCGACGTGTCGATGGATACGTCGAGGAACACGCACAGGTTCGGATACAGCACGAAACTGGTCATGCCGTGATAGAGCAGCTTGTATGTCTCGTACTCGCGCTCCGACATGAAACCCAGATCCCGCTGCACTTTGGCGAATGCCACATCGCCGAAGTAGGACCGATCCAAAACGCCGTCCCCACGTTCCGACATCACGTGGTACTGGGCCGAGAGATGTGCACGGAAACGACGCGCCAGCAGTTGGCACTGCATTGTGGACGCCCACCGGGACATGTCCGAGTAGTAGTCCTTCAGGTATGGATTTCCTTGTTTCTCATCCGCCTCTGCGATAAAGAGGGTCTCTGCTCTTTGTCCTACCTCCCGTCTCTGCCGCGTCAGCGCCTCGCCCAGCTCCTCCGCGAACACCGTCTTCCCCGCGCCGGGTATCCCCTCTGCGATCACCGTCTTGTACATGGTGGGCCTCTACCTCCAGAACATGACTGTCGAGCAGTCGTCTCAAGCTACGTCGAACGGCCTCCGAACACACTGGACCTGAATACCAGACTTTGCCCAGGTCCTCCACCACCTCGTCGGGGTCCACAACAAGATCCTTAGCGTCCACACCGGAAAAAAACCGTTCGATGCGGTCTTTTACCTCCCGAACGTAGGTTGCACGCCGGTTGCGTGAAAGGATCCGCTGCAGAACGCCCAGCAGAAGAAATCGACGTACTTCACCACGCTCGCATACGTCACGGAGCACCTCCAGGTAGCGAGGGATAGCGGCCCTCTCGTTGACGCGATACTTTTGCCTGTCGTGAAACGCCTGAGAATCTGGCATCACCGGCGGGTCTGAGGATATGGGCAGTGGTCTGTCGCTGCGCTCCCGGTTGTACTTCTCCCCGAACTGCTTGGCGTCGAGGATGTCCTCTTCACTGAGCCGAAACCACTCTCCTCTGGGCCTGACTCGAGCGTGTCGGAATCGCTCGTGAAGCGCCCTCTCGAGATCCTCGCCCCCGGGCATCGTCGCAACAAAGTGCAGAGGACGGGGACTGGCCGTCTGTAGCGTCGTAATCCGCTGTTGGGGGTCGACAGACGTGCCGATCTTCACGTACTCTCCATCTGAGACAAGGTACACGGCCATCGTGGTCTCCACTGTGTAGGGTCAACAATGAACAGCGTGCCGAAATGGATCCTCGAGCGTCGAACACGTGGACCGAACGCCAAGGTGGGAGAGCAGCGTCTGTGGGCGAGCGGCCTGTGGGAGAAGCTGCCCGACAAGACCTGGAAGCTCGTTCCAGGATACCGACAGAAGCTGCGGCAGGTTGCTCTGACCGGCAAGTTCCCGAACGGTAAGAAGGTGCCCGCCAGGGACCTCCGGGATCTGCGCAAGCGGATCGACAAGCAGGGCCGACCTGGATGCCCCAAAGGAAAGTGGGCAAACCCAGAGACGCGGCTGTGCATCAAGATCCGCAAGATCAAAGCCAACGTGAAGAAGATGCTGGACAGGCTCTCCACCCTGCGAGACCTGCCGGGCACTCCCATGTCGAAGCTCGTCCGTGCCACGCAAGAGTTCAAAGAATGGCAGGACTGGTACGAGCGCTCGGGCGCCATTCTGGCTGAGCTGAGTGGGATG
>Ga0180438_10003144_pt1 | contig 25452 bp, 45 predicted proteins | sample SS_ome_12_FD_132455 | JGI IMG/M metagenome (GOLD analysis project Ga0180438, IMG submission 132455) | Hypersaline lake sediment archaeal communities from the Salton Sea, California, USA - SS_3_D_2 metaG | ecosystem: Environmental > Aquatic > Non-marine Saline and Alkaline > Hypersaline >... | reverse complement strand
GCATATGAAAGACTGTATTACGGTCCCGGCCCGCCCATTTGGCAATCTCCGTACCTGGCACGCCCATGCGTTGCATGAACCGGAACACGCCGCGCTTTGCCGATTGTACCGCGCCGCCAGGGTTGCTCTTTTCGATCAAATCGGCGGGTTCCAAGCCAACAACGCGGGCGGCAACCTCCCATGCAAAATCCCATTCCCGCATCACTCCACTCCCAGCATGTAGATGGCCGTATCAATCACGGCAGTTGCAACTAAGCCGACCGCCACCAACACGATCACAAACACGGCGGCGGCAAGGATCGTGCGCGCCCAAAGCAGGGCAATTTCGTCGTCGTCGTTCATAGCGGCTTCCTTCCAAAAATCAGCCTAAAGCCAAACGCAAGGCAAAACAGCGGCGCGAAAACCGCCAGAGCCGGAGCAATGGCAATAAGCCATGCGCCCGCTATCATCCGGTCGCTGCGCTTTGTGCTCTCGGCAAGCGTCATAATCCGGTCAAACATATCGCTAAACATCACTTTTCCCTCCCCACTGCGCGCCGGGAACGGCGGCGGCGTCGATTGGGTGTTTCAGGTTGCGGCGGAACTGGGCAGCAAAGGCGTCCTTGATCTTGGCAATCGCCTGCTGTTGATCTGTGCCGCGCTCGCCTGCGCGGATGCTTTTGCTTAGCGCCTCGACTGCGTCGAAGGCATATGCCCATGCGTCGGCTTCAGTTGCATTTTCCGCAAGCCGGGCGCGCTCAATAGCGCGGGTGGCGTGTTCGTTCATTGGTTTTGCTCCTTATGGCTTGCGATTGCCACGGCAACGGGATCGCGCTCTATGAGCCGCATCAGGATGGCAGTTTGCGGAGTGATGCCTCGCTTGCCGGTTTCCATGCGGTGGATTTGATTTGCGTCGGCAAAGCCGAGCAAAATAGCCAAGCCCTTTTGATCGGGACCGTACATTTCACGAATGCGGCGGAACTCTTGCGGCGTCATCTGTCTGTCTCCGTTCTTTCGTTTATCGACGCCCCCTTGTCGCACAATCCGGCGTGAGGCGCAACACAAAAAAAGCGCTTGCTATAAAATTTTTTGTGCGTATAAATATGCGGCATGGAAGCAACACCGAAAACAGCCCTTGCGCTGATTGATTGTGACCGGCTCGCGGATGCGGTCGGAAGCAATATCAAAACCGTTCGAAACTACCGCCATCGGGCGAAGATGCCTGCCAAATGGGCGATGCAAGTCCGCCGCTTGCTGGCGGAAAAAGGACGCGACCCAATGGCGGAAGCGCCCGACGAAATCTTTGCATACAAGTGAGGAAGTCATGAAAAAGACAGGCGCAGAAAAACAGATCATTGCTATGCAAACAGAAGCGGAGTTTGCCGCCGATGTGTCGCGCTTAAAGCGGGACCGCTGGCGTTTGGAGGAAAGCATTATTTATCAAAAGCGCGCCGCAGAATGGGCGGAAGCCGCTCGTAATAACTTTGTAAGCCTGCTGCAGCCATGACCCGCCGCATTGACGCCGTAGAGGCCGCGGCGAATGCCATCGCTGGGCTGATTATATCAGCGGCAACGGTGCAGGTCGCTTGGCCGCTGTTCGGCTGGCAGGCAACTGTTGAGCAATCCTCAATGGTTGCCGGGCTGTTTTTTGTACTATCAACTGCCCGCGCATACGTGTTGCGGCGCATATTTCGGAGGATGCAATGAGCTTGGCAGAATATCGCGAATTTATCGCGTCACGCCAGCCCGTTACGCAAGGCCATGGCTTTGCGGCAGGCGACATAAACCCCAAAGCCAAAGCGCATCAAGAGGCGGTTATCCGGTTCGCCTTGGAGCAGGGGAAATCCGCCGCGTTTCTTGATACGGGGCTGGGCAAGTCGTTTATCGAACTGGAATTTGCGCGGCAATGCGCAGAGGAAACCCGCAAGCCTTCGCTGATCCTGACGCCTCTCGCAGTTGCCGGGCAGATGGTCAGGGAAGGCCAGAAATTCGATATCAACGCGCGGCAAATTCGTGAACAGTCCGAAGTCGGCGCGGGCGTCATGGTGGCGAATTACGAACGCCTGCCGAAGCTGAACCCAGAAGCGTTTGGGGCAATCATCCTGGATGAAAGCAGCATTCTGAAAAGCTATGCCGGGCAAACGCGCGCGCGCATCCAAGCGGCATTTGCCGATCACGAATATAAGCTTGCGGCAACCGCAACGCCATCGCCAAACGACCATACCGAACTAGGCAACCACGCCGAGTTTATGGGCGTCATGCGGCAGCAAGAAATGCTCTCGAAGTGGTTCATCAATGACACTTCAACGGCAAGCCAGGAATGGCGGCTAAAAGGCCATGCCGTTAAGGATTTTTGGCGATGGGTAGCGTCATGGTCGCGTTGTGCCACGCTGCCAAGCGACCTGGGCGGCGACGATACCGGCTATCTCCTGCCGGAGATTTACCGCCGCATCCATGAAGTGGCAGCCGACCGCGGCGAGGATACGGGCGGATTGCTGTTCCGCATTCCTGAAATGTCAGCAACCAGCTTTCACAAGGAAAAGCGCCTGACAATGCGCCATCGGTGCGAAATGGCCGCGGAATTGGCGACCCATGACAAACCGGTGACGGTATGGTGTGAAACCAATGAGGAAAGCGCGCTTCTTACCAAGCTAGTGCCGGACGCCATCGAGGTGCATGGCTCGCTATCGCCGGATGAAAAAGAGGCGCGGTTGTTAGGGTTCGCCGATGGCAAATACCGGGCCATGGTAACGAAGCCCAAGCTGGCAGGCTTTGGCGTCAACTGGCAGCATTGCTCCCATGCCGTGTTCGCCAGCATCAGCTTTAGCTATGAGCAGCACTATCAGGCCGTGCGGCGCTCGCATCGGTTCGGACAGAATGAAATGGTGCGAAATGATATCGTTTTGGCGGATACGGAGCGCGTCATATGGGAGGTAATTGCGACCAAGAGTGAAAAACATGATGAAATGAAACGCAGAATGGCGGAAGCTATGCGAGAGGTCCAGTTGAGCGCCGATGTGCGGCGGACCTATGATCGCCCCCTTAACCTACAATTCCCGGAATGGGTAAAAACCGAGAGGATGCAGTAATGAATGCCGATTATCACGGGGCCGGATGGGCTCTTTATCACGCAGATTGCATCGAGGGCATGCACGCCATGCCAGCGCATTCGGTCGATTGCAGCGTGTTTTCGCCGCCGTTTGGCGACTTGTTTGTTTATTCCGACAGCGAGCGCGACCTGGGCAATGCTGGCAGCGAGGAAGAATTTATCGGGCAATATCGATTTTTTGCCGAGGCGCTGGCGCGGGTAATGAAGCCGGGCCGCATTGCTTGCGTGCATTGCACCGATCTGCCAACGCGCAAGGGCAAGCATGGCTATATCGGCCTGCAAGATTTCAGTGGCGATCTGATCAAGGCGCACACGGCGGCGGGCATGATCTACCATGGCCGCACGACGATATGGAAAGACCCCGTGGTTGAGATGCAACGCACAAAGGCGCTGGGATTGCTCTACAAACAAATCCGCAAAGATAGCGCCATGAACCGAGTTGGAATGCCGGATTACATGCTGTTTTTCCGCGCGCCCGGTGACAATCCCGACCGGATTGAACATGCCGCGCCAGGGGATGCGGAAGCCGTCAAGATCGCCAAGAAATGGCTCGATGAAATGCACCGCGCGGGGCTCGCATCCAACGTGCCGGATGACAAGATGCTAGCCGAGCTTGTCAAGCACGCGGAATTTGACGTGTACGAATGGCAGAAACTGGCGTCGCCGGTATGGATGAATATCCAACAGGGCAATGTGCTCAACCGCATCAAAGCGGAAAACGATGAGAAGCACGTATGCCCGTTGCAACTGGACGTGATCGAGAACTGTCTGCGGCTCTACAGCAAGCCCGGTGACGTGGTGTTAGATCCGTTCAACGGCATCGGCAGCACCGGCTATCAGGCGGTCAAGATGATGCGGCGCTATGTCGGGTTCGAATTGAAGCCGGAATATATCGCGCAAGCATCCAAGAACCTTGCCGATGCTGAGGCGTCGGCAGGCGATCTGTTTGGCCTAGCCGCCTAAGAAAAAAGCCCCGCCTGTTTAGGGCGGGGCAAGTTCGCGGAGACAGATGCAGTCTGCCCGCTTGTAGCATCATTGCACGGAAGGCGCAATCCGTTCAAAGGCAGCAGGTGTAAACGCCCTCTTAGCGTGCTTCGTGCAATACGAATGGCCAGCAATGATTTGTTCGCCGCAATAGTGGAAGTTTCCTGCTGGCGTCACGTCACCATCAATCCACTGACAGCGCGACAGACGCGGGGCAATGGGCATCCCCCATCGATGCGTTGGCGGCTCTTTCTTCTTATGCAGCCCCATGCGTCGCGCGCGTCCTATGATGACGTTCTTGCTAACGCCAAGCCGTTTGCCGATGGCGAAGGCGCTCCATTCTCGCGTTCCGTAGTGCCGGCGGATAAAAGCCAGTGCGGCATCGTCCAGGCAAGCGCCGAGTGACGTGGTTCGCGGGCGCTCAGGCAGGCCAAGCATATCACGCCAGCGCCTTGCGGTTTTCTTGCTAATCCGCATTGCCTTGGCGATCCCCGCCATGGCCACGCCCCGGCGATACATCCGAGCAAATTCTGCATGGCGAGCGTCAGTCATCATCCGGCTCCATGCCTAGCGCGCGCATGTAGAGGTCTAGCAGGCTTTCCAGTTCCACCCGATCTTGCGGCTCCATCTTACGGAGCTTGATGACCTGGCGCATAACCTTTGGGTCAAAGCCGTTGGCCTTTGCTTCCGCGTAAACCTCGCGAACGTCAGCGGCCAGCCCTTCCTTTTCTTCCTCTAGCCGCTCGATCCGCTCAACGTAAGCGCGCAACTGGCCGCTTGTGATTGCTTCAGTCATGATCTGTTTCCTTCACTTAACATCAAAACGGTATGTCTGAGTCCAGATCGTCTTGAGCAGGCCGCCCCGCTTCCCGCCCTTGCGAGGCGACATACCCCCCGCCATCTCCTATCAGGGTCAGCGTGCCACGGAAGCGCTGTAAAACAACTTCCGTGCTATACCGGTCTGCCCCGCTCTGGTCAGTCCATTTGCGTGTTTGCAACTGGCCTTCGATGTAGCATTGCGAGCCTTTTTGCAGGTACTTTTCAGCAACCCCGGCAAGCGCATCATCAAAAATAACAACGCGGTGCCATTCAGTCTTTTCCTTCTTTTCCCCGCTGCTTTTGTCCGTCCATCGCTCTGATGTTGCCAGCGACAGATTGGCAATCTTTGACCCTGATTGCGTATGCCGGACTTCTGGATCGCGTCCGAGACGCCCCAGCAATATCACCTTGTTAACGCTACTCATTTTTATGTCTCCGTTAGTCAAAAGGGTGGCTAAAGAAGCTGATCGGCCTCATTCAACAAGCGCTCAAACGCTTCGTGGCGCTTTTGCCATGTCACTTGCCGAAATGGTTGCCCGTCGCCAGATTTGCGCTCTGCATTTGCCTTACTCTCTACAAGCTCCATGCACGCATCGAGGCTCATGGCCAGCTTGCGCATAACTTCTTTTTCGTGTTCCGTCATGATGTTTCCTTTGCTTTTGGGAATGCGCCCAGGCGCTGCAAATCGTCAATAATCCACCACGCCTCGGCGATGCGGTGGTCTTTGGCCAACACGCGAACGTCAGGGCCATTGATGCGCGCGAACGCTTGCGCCTTGTGTGTGTCCGTCACCCGCTCCGTAAATGCAGCATACCATGCCGCGGCGTCCGGGTATTCGTCCCGGCCAATGATAAACCGTGGTTGCGTCATCTGCCCGCCTCCATCGCCTTTGGCGCGTGAAACTTGACGCCTTGCTCCGCGCCATAGGCGCAAATCCAGTCGATCAATTCGGCCATTTGGCGTTTGTCCAATTTGCTGGACTGAAAGCCAAGGGGGAACGGCTCGCCCGACAGGCCGGGAATAAATTGCACCTCGTGCCCGCAAGCGTGCATAAACAACGCCTTCCATGTTTCTGGCGTGTAATGCCGTCCTTCGGGGCATTGCCGGGATATGTCTGTCAGCATTGCCCACATGAGCGCGTTTTGATCCAAGGTGCGTTTGGGCGGCTTGATGGTGACGACAGAGCCAGCAGGCGCTCGCACGATGGCGTGAGTTGCAAGCCGTCGCTGCTCCTCCCCGGCGAGGATGATGGTGTTGCCGGGCATCAAAACGCTTCCTTTTCTTGCCACGTCCGCACCCCGTCGATTGCCGGGCCGCGGTGGTTTTTGCTGACGTATTCCTCAATAAACGCCGTCAGCGCGGCGCGGTCGTTTTTGGCGATCCAGTTAAGCGTTGCGCGGTGATCGGTGATTTCGTAGCGGTGAACCGTCCGCAGTCCGCGGACTTCAACTTTGGTGTTGCTGGCTTGCTTCGCCGCATCAATGGCGGCTTGCTTGGCTTCCGCCGCCTGCCGTTGGGCTTCAATGTTGCCTGCATCGGCAGCACGAGCGGCGGCTTCTGCTTCCGCCTTTTTGCGTTCCGCCTCTCGATACGCGGCACGCCGGGCGGCTTCCTGTTCCGCCGCCAGCTTGCGCTTGCAGTCGTTGACGATGGCCGCAAGCCCTTTGGTGATCCGGTCCAGATCATCCTCCGCAGGCTTCCACCGCGCAACCTCTGCTTTCCATGCCTCATGTAGCGGGCCGGTGGCGGCGTCGCGGGCTTCTTTGATCGCCTTGCGAGCGGCTTTGACCTGCTTCGCTAGTGCATCAACGGCCTTCATTTGCTCGGCATTGGTGACGGGCTCGCCATCAAGCCAGTTGGCAGCTTCTGCCAGCGCATCGTCGAACGGGGCTAGCGTAACTTCGACTGGATCGGGAGGATTGTTGCCGCCGATCACGGCGCGGGGGTTATCGGTCATGCTCCATTTCCCTCTTGGTATAACGCCCAATCAATGGGCCGCCGTAATATTTTGCCAACGCGCCTTTGGGATACAGCCAAAGAGAGCCGCCGCCGCCACAGTCTGGGCACTCATCAGGCTCTTTAACGCCAAATTGCCACGATGATATCTGGCCGTGGCCGTCGCATCGGTCGCACCGCACATATTTCCCGCGGGGCTTTGTGTCTGTCATCGTCTGTGCTCCATCAGTAGGGAATATCGTCTGCTAGATCGTCATTAATTGACGGCTGATCTTGCGCCGCCAATTGCGCTTTCCGCCGATCCTTGGCGTCGGCAACACCGGGCGCGACTTGGACGGGCTTGGGCAGCATGGTCCATTTTGCCTTCAGGTCATCTAGGCTTTCGGCGTTTTCGAGCATTTCCTTAGCCGCGGCAATCGTGGCGGCGGCGGGCTTGTCCGAGACATTGCCGGGCGTGTTTTTAGACGGGTCATGGCCTTTCTTTAGACGATCATTAGACGCGCTGCCCTTTGCGCCTTCGCCATCGTCATCTTCCGGCGCGACGCCTGCCATAGTCATAAGCCCATAGCGGCGAGCATAGGTCATTGCCGAGCCATAACCTTGCATATCGTTCTTGCCGAATATCAGCGGCACCCGGCAGACGAGACGCTCGCCGCTGGTGTGCAGCAAAACAGTTTCAACATAATGGCCGGTTTCATCCTGTCCCGGCGGCTGGATAACCGCGATGCCGTGATTGTGCAGAGCGTCCATGCACGCATCCATGACGCTAGCAAGGTCTGCATATTTCGAGTTCAAATGCGGGTTGATCGCCTGCCGCAACGCTGGCCCCATTTCGGCCTGAGCGGCCACAAGCGCCGCCGCAATTGAAGTGTGTTTGGTTTGGTCCATCATCTGTCTCCGGTTTGATTTGTGAGGCATGTTGCCAGCGCCAAAAGGAAAAGGCAAGATGAAAAATCGCTTGCGCGCGGATAAAATATCATGCAGTGTGTTTGGCATGACAAAGCCATGCGATGTAATCGAAAGATGCGGCCTGGCACCGTTGGCGACCGCGACGGGCGTCAAGGCCGAAACAATCAACCGCTACCGCTGGCACGAGAAAATGCCCGCGTCGTGGGCTCCGGGCGTTCGCGCCGTTGCTGGCAGCCTGTCGCCGCCGCTTTTCGTGCCGGATGAGTGTTTTTCCTTTAGGCGGCGAGGCGGCAATGACTGAAAACATAACCGTCACGCTGCCCTGGCCTGACCGGGCGCTATGGCAAAACAGCCGGGCGCATTGGACGGTGCGCAGAAGTGCCACAAAATCGCACCGCCAGCGGGCGTGCTTCGAAGTCCAATGGGCTGGCAGATGTGGCCTGATCATCACCGGCCAGCCGCAGCTTGCCTGGACGATACACCCGCCGGACAGACGCCGCCGTGATCTGCCGAACGTCATAGCGGCGTTGAAACCCGCCATAGACGGCATACAAGACGCGCTAGGCATTGATGACCAGCACTTCTTGCACCAGTGGCCGAAAGAGTTTTCCGAGCCCGAACGGGGCGGAAAAATTACCGTAACCATCACCAGTGGATACCGATGAAATGACCGAAAAGCACACAGCGGAATGGGTTTGCCGATCTGAAACCGTGACGCCTGAACGCGCCGCGGACATTCTGAAATTCCAGAATACCAAAAACCGGCGGCTTCGCCCCGGTGTTGTCACGCAGTATGCGCAATTGATGAAAGACGGCGACTGGAAACTGTCACCGGAGGCCATCGTTATTTCGGCAACCGGGCGGCTGTTGAATGGCCAGCATCGATTGCACGCGGTTGTCGCGTCTGGCTTGCCGCAGCAATTTTTTATGATCTACGGTCCGCCGGATGATGTGTTTTCCGTGCTAGATCGCGGGGCAAAGCGATCAACGGCAGACGCAATGGAGCTAGACAAAAAGCTCACGGAAGCGGCGACGCTGCTTTGCGTAATTCAGGGCGGCGCGCATAACTCGGTGAATGATTTTGCCGTCTCGCGGGCGGCGGAATGCATTCAGGAAGGGCACAGGCAATTGCTGGAACATTGCAACACTGTGCGTCCTGTGTTTTCGTCCGCGCCGTTCCGGCTGGCGGCAGTTGCGCGCATCATGGGCGGAGCGGATAGTGGGCACGTTCACGAACTATATCGGCAGCTTGTGTTGGCGCACACTGAGGAATTGCCGCCCATTGGGCACGCAGCTATGCGAATGTTTTTGCAGGGCGGATTTACTGCGCACGGCGCGGGCAACGCCGGGCGCGTGCGCACGCTATGCAGCGCATGGGCAATTTTCGATCCAGCCAAGCGGAACAACTCGCGGTTTATGTCGCCGCCGCGTGAAAAATGCGTCGTGGAAATAAGCGCCGCCACTGGCTATCCGGTTTGAACGCAAAAACGGCCCCACCAGGGAAGCGGGGCCGTTCTTGAACGGAAGGAGGAATGCGGCTATGGTGCAATCAGGAACCCTAAGCCGGGTGATTGTGTAGCACACAGGGAAGCGCTGCGCAATACCCTGGCCAACATGAAAGGCCAAAAATGAGCCAATCGCCATTTGTGCCATTTTACACGTCCGATTTCCTTGCGGGAACCGGCGGCATGACCGCCGCCACAAAGGGCGTCTACATTACGCTGCTATGCCTTATCTACGAGCGTGAAGCCCCGCTGCCGCAAGCGTGGGATGACTTGGCGCGGCGCTGCGGATGCACTTTGCCCGCGTTCAATCGCGCCGTGGAAAGGTTGGAGGCAGACGGAAAAATAGCCGTTTTAGACGAAGGCATATGGTCGGAAAAATGCGAAAAACATATCGCGCAACGCTGCGAGCGGCGAACTAGCGCGAAGGCCGCCGCAAAAACACGATGGCAAAAAAGCCAACAAAAACAAAGGCAGGACGATGCGGGCGCATTGCGCCGGCAATGCAAACCAGAACCAGAACCATATTACACTCTTGATAAACAAGAGTGTAGCGCGCGCGCGAAGGGGAACGACGATGCAGAGCGAAAAAGCGGCGGCGATGAAGCACCGGATCACGAGGCCGGAACGGCCAAGCAAAAAACCGGAATCGGAAAGCGAGCCATTGGGGAGTGTGCTGAGCCGACTGAAAAAGACATACAGCACGCGGAGCAACACGGCATCGACTGGCGAGCCGAATGGCCGAAATTCCGTGACTACCACATCCGCGCCGAAACCCGAACAACTGACCGCGGATGGCGAGCCTCTTGGCGAAGCTGGTGTCGCAAAGCGGTGGAGTTCGCAGAGCGTGCCCGATCCAATGACGCGCCTCGCCAGAATGGTGGACGGATGGACTGGAACGAAGCCGCAGCTTTGGTCATGGCTGAGCAAGCCAACACGGCGGCAGTGGTCGATGATGGAGGATGGCCAGACTGGCTCACAGGGGATGCGCCGATGCCTGGAGCCACCGCCCCAAGGCTGTCGCCGGGAAGTGATGGCGGTGCATGATCTGGCGCACATGATACTTGCCGAGCGGATAACAGATGCCGAGCTAGGCCGGTTCCTGGCCGGGTGTCATAGTGCGCTCAAGGCACGCGGCGATGCGCCAAGCGGTGACGGGCTGCTAGCCTGGAAGGTGGGGCTCGATGGCCTCCCGCTTTTTGCCGTGCGCTGGGCTTTCCAGCGGTGGATGCAGTCGCGGGATTGGATGCCCGTTCCTGCGGAAATCCGCGAACTGGCGGAAATGAAAGCGGCAAAAATTGAGGCATGGTATCGTGACTGCCGCGCCGCGCTGATCCGGGGCTGCCCATGATTGCGCTGTCTGATCCAACATGCTGGTCGGACGAAAGCCGCGGCATGGATACATGCAAGCGCTTGCTGGCGGACGTAAGCCGCAACGGGCAGGCTTATATGGGGTGCAGCCGATGCAAGCGTGTGCTTGGCGAGGCAGTAGGGCCAGCAACGCCAGCATGCGAGCCATACGAAAACGGCTGGCGCGAAATCCCGCAGGAGTGGTTGCGGTGATCCATCAAACAAAGAAGGCCCCTCACGGGGCCTTAAAATGGGTTTGTGCGGAGCCGGAGCCCCGCGGGTTAGTCTTTGGTTGTGTAGTCGATCTCGACGGCGACACAGTGACCTTCAGCGGCTTGGCGGGTTTTGAACCCGCATGCCCAGCCTTTCCAAAGCCGCCCTTCGATCATTAGGTCAATGGTCCACGGGCGGGACTTGATAAAGCCGTCTTTGCGAATGATGGCGGTCAGGGTATCCATCTGTCTGTTCCTTCTGTTGGCGCAGGGTGTCCCGCGTTGTTGATGACTTGAATATAGGGCGGCATGGCGAAGGCGTCAACACAAAAAAAGATATTGAGTTCGATTTTTTTGTGTTGCATTCGAGAGGGGAAGGGCGTATATATAAGTCATCGAAACGAAAGAAACGGAGTTAAGCAGATGACGCAGATCGAAGTTCTCAAAGCAGAGTTTTCAAAGATTAAGACGATTGATCCGGCGGGCGATGCTTATAAAAAGCTTTGTGCGGCGCTGGACAGCGCAAGCGATGCAACGCTGTTAGAGCTTCGTAGCATGGAAGTGCCTTTTGTTTCCTCTTTGGCGCTTAACCGCTGCTTGCGCCGTGGCATTCTCCCCATTCCTGACTGATTGGCAAAAGATGGGAACGCAAACGGCGGGCTTGATGCCCGCCCGCTTTGATGGTAAAGGCGAAAAATGGAAAAAGGCAGGCCAACAATATACACGCAAGAAATAGCGGATCGCATTTGCCAAGAGCTTGCGACAGGCAGAACTTTGCGCGATGTTTGCCGCGATAAAGGAATGCCGCCGGAAAGCACCGTTCGATATTGGGCGCTGCGTGATATAGAAGGCTTTTTCGCGCAATACACGGAAGCGAGGCAAATCGGCTATTTTTGTATGGCCGATGAAGTGCTTGAAATCGCAGACGATGGCCAGAACGATTGGATGGAGCGTCACGCAGAGGATAACCCAGGCTGGCAGATCAACGGTGAACACGTCCAACGCTCTCGCCTTCGTCTCGATACGCGCAAATGGCTTTTGAGCAAAGCGCTGCCGAAAATCTTTGGTGACAAGCTAGACCATACCTCAAGCGATGGCAGCATGACGCCGAAAGCGGGCTTAGATGTTTCTAAGCTATCGACCGAGGCGCTTAAGGAAATTGTCGCGGCGGCTGGCGAGGAAGAAAAATGACGCAGATGAGGTGCAGTAATGAGCGATTATGTTGTAAAAGTCACAGTTCGAAATGGCCCTATGCTGCGCATTATGCGGGCAAATGGCATGGAAACTGCCGCCGATCTGTGGCGCGCTAGCGGCGTCGATAAAAATACAATCGGCAAATACTTGGCGTTAAAGCGGTCCCCTCTTAAAACGAATGGAGAATGGAAGGGGAGCGCGCTAAAAATAGCGGATGCGCTTCGCGTACTGCCTGAAGATTTGTTTCCACGACGGCACCTTTGGGAAGTGCTGAAAACCAATAGCAAGGAGGTTGAAATGACTTTCGAGCAATTGTCTAGCCCGGACGCGTTCAACTACTTACCGACGCCAGAGGAAATCATTTCCTCTAAAGACCATAAGCACGCAATATTAAAGCTCATGGATGAGAGGCTTAACCCACGAGAAAAGGCCGTGCTTGAAATGCGTTTTGGCATGACCGGGAATCCAATGAAACTGGATGACGTAGGCCACGCCGTTGGCGGCGTGAGTAGGGAGCGCGTTAGGCAAATGGAGGCAAAGGCAATCAGAAAGCTAAGGAATGCTCTTAAGGAGCATGAAATTGGCGTGGAGGCGTGACCAAGCATGGACCACGTGCAGCGCCATCGTGAGAAATATCACCCGGTTGATGATGTAAGCGTGACCATTGCCCATACGGCAACGGGCAAGAAAACGCAGATCATCGCCAAGCGCTGCAAAGCTCATGCTCGGCTATGGAACAGCCTAAGCGAACCGCGCCAAGCCGCCGCCGAGCATGTCAGCAAGTGCCACCAGATCGTCCACGGCTCGCCAAACAAGGCAACGGACCTAAGCAAGCGCCTTGCCCCGCGTGGGGCAGAAATGCCTGACGATGTCTATCACAGGCATTGGCTTGATTACTGCCAGTGGTGGAAAGATTGCGCCGCCGATGGCATCGACCCGCAGCCGTGTGTTTATGTGTTGGCGGAGGGCGGCTTTATCCGCGATCTACACCAAGGCTCGCGCGCCAGAATGAAAGCGACCGAACAACTGCTAAAGGCGCTGGACGTGATGGCTGCGCTAAAGGGCTGGAAATAGACTTGACACAACCGGGGCCAAAGTGCTAAGGGCTGTGTGACGCTGCGCAAGTGGCGTTTAGCATTGGCGTTTCCTTGATGATCCATGCAACTGGCCGTCTTTCGGGGCGGCTTTCTTTTTGGGCGTTATGCACCTAGACCAAGCGACGATTGACGCAGCAAAGCGGGAGCTATACCGCCGCTCGCTTGCCGCTTTTGTCCGCGATTCCTGGAAGGTGCTGGAGCCAGGGCAGCCCTACGTTCACGGCTGGCACATAGATGCAATGTGCGAGCACTTGGAAGCCGTCACGAATGGCGACATAACCCGGCTGCTGATTAATGTTCCGCCCGGCACCATGAAAAGCATGTTGGTTGGGGTATTTTGGCCTGCGTGGCAATGGGGGCCGCGTGGCTTGCCTAGCAACCGGATCATTAGCGCCTCGCATGAGATGGGCTTGGCTACCCGCGACGCCCGGCGAATGCGCCAGCTAGTGGCCAGCAATTGGTATCAGCACCTATGGCCGGTTGCATTCGTTGGCGACCAGAACCAAAAGACCTATTTCGAGAATGACGCGACGGGCTGGCGTCAGGCGTGCGCGGTTGCTTCGATGACGGGGCGGCGCGGTGATGTTGTGATATGGGACGATCCGCACAGCGTCGAGGCGGCGCTATCGGAGGCCCACCGGGAAACGGCGTTGCGGGTGTTTCAGGAAACGCTGCCTACACGCCTGAACAACCCGGATCGGTCGGCCATCGTCATCATCATGCAGCGCTTGCATGAAAGCGACGTGAGCGGCCTGATCTTGGAAAACGACTTCGGTTACGACCATTTGTGCCTGCCGATGGAGTACGAGCCGGATCGGCATTGCGCAACGTCGATAGGGTTTAGCGATCCACGCGAGGCCGATGGCGAGTTACTCTTTCCCGAACGCTTCCCGCCGGAAGTGGTGGAGCGGGATAAGAAAATCATGGGCGCATATGCCTACGCTGGCCAGATGCAGCAACGCCCCGCGCCTCGCTCTGGCGGGTTTTTTGATTGGGAAAAGCTAAAGATCATTCGGGCTGCGCCTCGATGCGTTGAGGTGGTGCGCTTTTGGGATAAGGCCGGAACAGAGCTTGGTGGCGCATACACGGCAGGCGTCAAGATGGGCCGGACAGTCGATGGCCGCTACATCGTGATGGACGTGGTCCGCGGCCAATGGGCGGCGGCAGAGCGGGAGGCAGTCATTAAACAAACTGCCAACATTGACGGCATGAACTGCCGCATCTGGATTGAGCAAGAGCCCGGAAGCGGCGGCAAGGAAAGCGCCGAGGCCACGATCCGCAATCTTGCTGGCTATGCCGCGAAAGCAGAGCGGGCCACTGGTGACAAGGCCGTGAGGGCAGAGCCTTATGCCGTCCAGGTGGAGGCGGGTAACGTTGAATTGGTCGAGGGACTGTGGAACAAGGAATTTATCGATGAGCATAAATCGTTCCCGGTCGGGAAATACAAAGACCAGATCGACGCGGCGGGCGGCGCGTTTAACAAAGTCGCCGCGGCGATGATGGAATTTCAAACGCTATGAAACTTCGCATCCCCTGGATCGGCACAGAACGAAAGGCGCACCCGGCGGGCGCATCGTACTATGTCGATATGGGCAATAGCTGGACGCGGGTTAAGGACGCCAAGCATTATCTGGTAGAGGGCTATCAGGGCAATGTGGTGGTGTATGCCGCCATCCAGGAAATCGCGATGGCGATTGCCAGCCTGACGGTCGAGGTGCATGGCGACAACGGGCTTGTGGAAGATCACCCGGCGCTTGAGTTGCTGGATCGCCCTAACGTAACGCAGGGCTGGTCAGGCTTCTGCAAACAACTTTTTGTCGATTACGGCATTTATGGCGAATTGGCGCTTGTGCGCTACCCGGTCAACGGGCGCGGCGTGCCGAGTGAGCTTTGGCATCTTTGCCCGTATGATATCACGGTGAAACCTGGGCGGCGCGGCATTCCGCTAAAGTATGTCCACAAGCGGCAAAACCAGGAAATTGAGTTTCCAGTTGATCAGGTCACGGGCCGGTCGGCGCTGTTCTTTATGAAACGCTACAACCCGGACAATTACTGGCGCGGCCAATCCCCCCTGATGGCGGCGGCGCTGGCCGGCGACTTGCATAACACCGGGATGCAATGGAACTACCGCTTGCTGCGGAATGGCGCGCGTCCGCCCGGCATTATCAAGATGCTGGCGGGCGTGTCAGGGGAAAGCATCGCTAGGGCGCGGGAGTATTTCAAGCGGCAAATTCAGGGCTCCGAGAATGCGGGTGAAATCCCCATGCTGCCGGATGGCATGGAGTGGCAGGACATTGGCAAAACGCCTGCTGACATGGATTATGGCGGCTCGCTGACCAAGGCGGAAAAGTTGATTGCGCGGGCCTATGGCGTGCCGTTGCCGCTGATCGACAATGACGCCGCCACCTTCAATAACATGAAGGAAGCGAAGGAGCGGTTCTACACTGACACCGTCATTCCGATGTTTCAGGAGTTCCTAGACCAACTGGGCAATTGGTTGCTGCCAGCCTATGGCGAGGGATTGCGGTTTGCCATCGATATGGACGACATTCCGGCGCTGGAGCCCATGCGGGATCGCGCCTATCAGCGGATGAAGGTGGCGGTGGGCAGTAAGCCCATTCTGACGCAAGACGAAGCCCGTTTGGCGCTTGGCTGGGATGAGCTAGGTGGTGCTGCGGCTATGCTTGATCCGGTCGATACCGTATCAAACGCGGCGGCAAACATGCCCCAGGATGAAAACGCCATCAAGGCAATGGTGGCGATGGCCTATGGCAAGGCTGATTGACGACGATCCGCAGCGGGAGCAGCGGCGGCAGGATAGGCTCATGGCGCAAATCGAGCGCCAATTTGAGCCGCGATACCGTGATGAGATTGCCCGCGCGATGCTGGCCTATGCTGAGGCATGGGAGGCAACCGGCGCAATCGACCGGCAGGCGGAGCATATGGCGGCGCTGGAAACCATCACTCAGCAGCAGGCAACCGAGGCCATCCGGGTATTCGGCAACCGGCTATTAAACGCGCCCAAAAGCGGGCCGATGCCAGAGCATCATAAGGACTTCGCCACAACGCTGCTGAAGTTTGCCACGATGTTTATCGCCGCGGAGAGTTTCCGGCGGCGGATTTCGCAGATTGCCGAAACAACGCGCAATCAGATCATTGCCGCAGTTGAACAGGGCTTTAACGCAGGGCTAGGCCAAGATGGCACTGGCAAGCTAATCCGCGATCTAGTGCCGGTCATGGCTCGCCAGCGGGCAAACCTGATTGCGCGAACGGAAACACACAACGCCGCGAACTATGGCGCGGTGCAGGCGGCTAAGGAAACAGGTCTAGCGCTCCGCAAGGAGTGGATTGCCGCCATAGACGAGCGCACCCGCTTCCAGCACGCCGCATTAAGCGGGAAGGTGGTGGGGCAGGATGAAACATGGATGGCCCCGGCCATTCGCAATGACCCGGCGTACATCATCGCCTTTCCGGGCGATCCGAACGCACCAGCACACGGCACGATTAACTGCCGGTGTGCGATTTCATGGGTGACGGATGACTGACATGCTAGAGACCAAATTTCTGCCGGTCGAATTAAAGGCCGGAAAGATGACCGACGATGGCCGCTATCGTGAAATAGAAGGCTATGGCGCGGTTTTTGGCAATGTGGACAGTGACAACGAAATCATTGAGCCAGGTGCGTTTGCTAACAGCATTTCCGGGCGCGAGCCTAAAATGGCTTGGCAGCACGACCTTCGTGAACTTGTCGGGCGATGGGATGAGTTTAGAGAGGATGGCCACGGCTTGGTAGTTAAGGGCCGTGTTGCAGCGCGAACGCAACGCGGCGCGGACGCCGTGGAATTGCTCGAAATGGGCGCTCTAAAGGGGCTTAGCGTCGGCTTCAGAACGATTAAGTCGCAAATGGACTACGATACGGGTGTCCGCAAATTGCTGGAAATCGATTTGTGGGAGGTTTCCCTTGTCAGTTTGGCGAGCAACCCGCTTGCGAATGTGACCGACTTTAAGTCGGTAAAAACCACTAGAGAGTTTGAAGCTGCGTTGCGCGCTGTTGGCTTTAGCCGATCCGACGCGAAGCAGATCGCCTCGCACGGCTTCACGGCATGGGCTGGCCAGCGGGATGCTGGCGACTATGCCGAAATGGCGGAGGCGCAACGGGAGGTTGCTGCGCTTGCCAATTCCCTTAAACAAACACTGAAAGGGCTCAAACCATGAGCGACTTTGCAGAACTGAAGGGCTTGGTTGAGCAGATCAACCCGGCTCTTGTCGATCTCCGCAATGAGGTTGACAGCGTTAAGAACCGCGACCCGCTGGACGATGAGCGTTTCCGCAAGCAGTCCGAAGCGGTGGCAGAAATGGCGGAACGGCTCCAGAAGTTGACCGACCAGGGCAAGGCTCTTGAAGCCGCGCTCAATCGGGAGGACTTCGGCAAGAGCGAAAGCGAAAAAGCCGCCGACGAGGCGCGCAAGAGCTTTGACGAGTTCCTACGCGGCAAGGGCCGGTATGAAGGCAAGCTGCCGCTTGAGCTTCGCGCCATGTCCACGGACGTGCAGCCGGACGGCGGCTATCTGGTGCGCCCTGAGTTCGTCAACAAGGTTGTGTCTCGCGACTTCGAAACGAGCCCGATGCGCGCCATTGCCGATGTCATTGTCGGCTCTGCCAAATCCATTGAAATGCTGATCGATGATGACGAGGCGGATGCGGTTCGGGTTGGTGAGGGCGCGTCCGGCGGCGAGACTGATACGCCGGAAATCGGCCTGAAAACCATCACCGCGCACAAGTACGAGGCCGCGCCGAAAGTGACCACGGAGATGCTGCAGGATGCGGCTTTCGACGTGGAAGGCTGGCTGGCTGGCAAGGTCCGCAACCGGATCGAACGCAAGGAAAACACCGATTTCGTCACCGGCACGACGAAAATTCGGGGCTTCCTGACCTATCCGGCATGGGCTGCCGCTGGCGTCTATGAGCGCGGCAAGATTGAGCAGCGCAACCTCGGCAGCGCAACCTCGCTCAATTCGGATGGCCTGATTAAGTTGCAGGGCGACTTGCACGAAATCTACCAGCCGGGCGCGGTATGGGCGATGCACCGCACCACGTTTGCGGCGGCGCTCGCGCTCAAGGGCGCGGATCAGTACCACTTCTCTCCGGTGCTGCTTCGCGATGGCCAGCCGTCCATGACCATGCTCGGAAAGCCGGTTCGGTTCATGGCCGATATGCCGGTCGTGGCGGGCAGCGCGCTGGCGGTGGCGTATGCGGACTGGCGCACGGCTTACACGGTCTATGACCGGGTGGGCGTCATCGTGCTGCGCGATCCGTATTCCTCCCATGGCTTCGTGACCTACTACACCACGAAGCGCACGGGCGGCGACGTGACCAGCTTTGACGCCATCAAGATCGGCAAGATTGCCTCCTAACGGCGGCTGACAGAAAGGATATAGCCCATGGCTAAGTACGATATGCGCAACCCGTGCGAATACGGGCTGGCGCTTTCCGCCACGCTGAGCGGCGCGACGCCCGCGGCGGGCGATTGGATCGACATGCAGGGCTTCGAGGCCCTGACCTTTGTCGTTTCCACCGGGACCGTTACCGATGCCGGTGACGCTTCCGGCTTTTCGTTCGAAATCCAGGAAGGCGACACCACGGCGGCGTCTGGTGCGACCGCCGTTGCCGATGCTGACCTGATCGGCCTGGAAAGCGCTTTGACCGTGACCGATGACACGGACGACAACGTGCTTGTCGGCTCTATCGGTTATCGCGGTGAAAAGCGCTATGTGCGGGTGGTTGCCACTGGCACGACCGGCACCGATGCCGCGGTGACGGTTATCGCGGTGAAGGGCTATCGCTCCATTCAGGGCACGGCCTCCATCGACGCGGGCACCGCCGCCACCTAAGCGGCTTCTATTGGGCGGGGCTTCGGCTCCGCCCGTTTTGGAGATTTACCATGGCGCTTGTGAAAATGCTTCGCACCATGACCTATTACCCGGACGGTTACAGCCGCCGTAATTACGTGGCGGGTGAGGTTTATGACATTTCCGGCGATCAACTGACAGTGTTCTTTGATGAGGGCGCGGTTGAAATGGTCAACCAAAAGCCCGAAGCGGCACCTGAAAACAAGGCGCGCAAGCGTGCGCCTCGCACCAAGGGCTAGCTCATGCTGCCGTACCGTGGCCGCTACAATCGCCGCTCCATCGTCACCATCACCCCGCCAACGGGTGACGCGGTATCGACGGCGGACATGAAAACGTATTTGCGCGTTGACCATAGCGACGACGACACATTGATAGCGGATTTCGTGGACACGGCAACGGAGGCGGCCAAGCAGTACACTCACCAAGCGCTGCTGACTGAAATTCTCGAACTGCGCATGGACGGCTTTCCCGGCGATGATGACGAGCGGATCGTCATGATGGGCGCGGGCATGCATGACGCGCATTATCGCACGGTGCTTGGTGGTGTTGGCGAGATTGATCTGCCATTTACGCCCATCCAATCGCTAGATAGCATTACCACATACGACCGCAGCAATTCGTCTAGTGTGCTGGCGAGCGCGGCCTATTCCACGGACCTGCAAGGCGGGCGCGTTTATCTGAATGACGGCTATACATGGCCGACCGACTTGCGCGACCGTGATGCAGTCTATGTGCGCTATACGGCGGGCTACGGCGCTGGATCAATCCCCACGCCCATTGTGCAGGCGATCAGGCAGCACGTCGAGGCCATGTATGAGTGCCGGGGCGGGTGCGCCATGCCGGAAGGCTGCAAGGCGCTCCTGACGCCTTATAAGCGCTACGATCAGCTAGGCTGGTTCTAATGACCGTTTGCAACAAGTACAGCGGACGCCAGCTTCGGCAGCGCGTCACGTTTGAACGCGCCACAAAGACCGGAGACAGCGCTGGCGGCTGGACTGAGGCTTGGTCAACTATCGGCAGTTCCCCGCGCTATGCGATGCTGAAAACGCTTTCAGGGCGGGAAGTGCATCAGCATGACCGGCTAGAGGCTAGGCCGCGGGTGCTTTGCGTGACCCGCTATGACGCCACGCTAGAGGAAGCCGACCGCGTGCTGCACGATGGCAAGGCGTACAATATCCGCGACATTCGCAACGTCGATTTCGCCGATACTTGGTTAGAAATGGACCTGGATGGCGGGGTGGCGACGTGAGCACGATCCGCATTGAGCTTGACGGCGTGCAGGAGCTTATCGCGGCGCTGGAGGCCGTGGGCAAGGATGCCGTGGCAGAGATTGGCGCGGCGGTCACGAAAACTGCGCTTGATGTTGACCGGGATATTAAGAAGCGGATGCAGTCCAGTCCGGCGAGCGGGCGTCTATATCGCCGGGGCAAGGGCCGCAACCGCAGCCGCACCCATCGGGCCAGCGCGCCAGGGCAGCCGCCTGCCATCGACACCGGCAGGCTAATCAATTCCATCATGTTCCGTCAGGAAACGCCGCTCACGGCAACGGTTAGCAGTAACGCCATCTATGCCGCGCGGCTGGAATATGGCGGCGGTGACAGTCGAGGCGTCTACATCGCGCCCCGCCCTTCATGGCGTCCGGCGGTTGAAAAGATGCGCCCCAAATTGGCGGAACGGATCGAGCGGGCGCTTAGGGACGCCATGCAATGAGGCACGACGAGCTAGTGACCGCGGTATTCAACAACCTGAATGTTGCCGCGGTCACAAGCAACCTATCGTCTGCTTACGCCCCATTGCCTGCCATATTTTCCGCCGATGCGCCGCAAGTGTCGGATGCGCAAGTAACCGGCAATTTCCCGTTTGTGTCTTTCCTGATCGTCAGCGACCAGGGCCTCGCCACCAATGAAAAGTTCGGCATGGATGCGCTGGTTCAAGTCGATGTTTGGCACCGCACGCCAAGCATGAAGGCGCTAACCGTTGTCAGTCGTGCCGTGTTCGATGCGCTCAACCGCGTCGCCATGCCGGATATCACCGGGCACATCGAAACGCGGGTGGAGGATGTGAATTACTCCACAGAGCCGGACGGCAAAACGAAACGCGCAACCCTAGAGTTTCGCGTGACTTCCTTACCACTCTGACCAGCCAGAAAGGGTTAGATCATGGCAGCAGAAGCGGGCCGCAAGGTACTTGTCAAGTACAGCGCGGATAACATCAGCTATACCGCCGTCGCGGGCGCGCGCATGGGTGAGCTTAATATCAATGCTGAAGCAATCGACATCACCGACAAAGGCGATGCGGGCATCCGGCAGCTTCTCGACGATGTCGGCACGCATTCCATTTCGCTGACGTGCGAGGGCGTGTTGCTGGACGACACCATCATGTCGCTGATGGAAGCGCCGGGCACGGGAACGTCTCTGCACTATTTCGAGTTTGAAATGGGCAGCATCGGCGATTTCACCGGCCAATGGTTTATCACCAATTTCAAGGTGGAAGGCCAGGAGGGCACCAACCCTATGACCTTCAGCTTCACCGCCGAAAGCGCTGGGACCATCACTTACACCTAATAGGGGCTTCCTATGGCCAAGGTCTTTCGAGACATTGATATTGTATGGGAAGGCGAACGGTACACGCTGACGCCTTCCAACCGCTTGTTGCGGCGCATCGAGAGCGAGGTGAGCCTCACCAAGCTATTCAATGATGCGCAGAACGGCGAATTGTCGGTGCCCAATCTCTCCTATGTCGTCTGCGAGTTCCTCAAGGCGGCTGGCGTTAAGGGCATTGATGAGGACGCGATCTACGGCGATTTGATGGCGGACATGGCCAACAATAACGGCGCGCTGATCATGCAGATGGTGGAGGTTATCGCAACGGCCATGAGCCCGCCCGATGCTGACCCAAAAAAGCCCGCCGCCGCGCCCGCCAAGCCGAAAGCGGGCAGCAAGAAGGCGGCGAACTAAGCGACGGCGTGGACTGGGAAACAATGCTGATCTGCGCCCATAATTGGGGCATACAGCCGGGCGAGTTCTGGAACATGACGCCCGGCGAATGGTTCACATTGTTTTATCACTACCAAGACCAGCAGCGCGGGCGTGTGACCAGCCTCACGCGGGCGGAAGCTGATGACCTTTACGAATGGGCGATGGCCAGAAAGGCGGAGTTAGAAAATGGCGCTGCCTGAAATGGAAGTGAGGGTTACTGCCGACACGCGGGACGCGGAAGCGGGTTTTGATCGTGTCGGCAATGCCGCTCGCGAAAGCGCCAGCAACGTCAACCGCATGGCTGCTAGAACGCGGGCGGCAGGGCAAGTCATGGGCCGCGCGGTTAATGACAATAACCGCTTTGGCCGCAGCATTCAGAACGTAAGCTTCCAGGTTGGCGACTTCGCAGCCCAGGTCGGCGCGGGTACGTCCGCCAGCATCGCGCTAGGTCAGCAGTTGCCGCAGTTGCTTGGCGGCTTTGGTGCGTTAGGCGCGGCCATGGGCGCGGTGGTTGCGATTGGCGTGCCGCTTATTCGGGTGCTTTCAAATATTGAGGGCGGATCGAAAGAGCTAGAAAACGCACTCGGCCCGTTAGTGCCGGTTATGCAGAGTATCGGCGGCGCGTTCACGTCGCTAAAGAACGTTGCCCAAGAGGCCATTGTTGACATTCTCAACAATATGGGCCGTTTGCTAACAATCTCGGGTACCATCGCAACGCTTCTTGCGGGCCGGTTTGTGGCGGGCATGGTTGCCGCGCGCATCGCAACATTTTCCTTGGCTGGCGCAGTTGGCGCAGTCAACGCGAGCCTATCGCTTTTGCGGAAGCTTTTGATCCTAACTGGCATTGGCGCGCTTGCCGTGGCGGTTGGCGAGCTTGTCTGGCAATTCATTGACCTAAACAGCGAGTTGCGCACATTCTTGGCAGGGCTTGGGCTTATTTCTGCACAGAATTTAGCGCAGGTTGACGAGCGTATTGCAAAAGTAAGACAAGAAATAGAAACCATTCAAAATAAAATAAGGCAAGGTCCGATGTTGGGGTTGGATCAACTTACAATGCAGGCCCTGTCGGAAAGTTTAGTAGAAGCGAACCAAGAACTAGACGAGCTAATGCGCAAACGCCTTGAATTGCAGGCGATGGCTAATCAAGAGCTGCCTACATTTACCGTTGAAGGCGTTTTTGGTGGGCGCGGAGAGGGAGAGCAAGGCGACCCTGAAAGCGATGCGCAGCGCGAACGCCTGCAAACGCAGCTAGACCAAATCCGCGAAAGCCAGATGACCGAGCGGGAATTGCTCATGGCTCATCTGGCGGAAAAGAAAGCCATTCTCGATGAAGCCTTGGCTGCGGAGTTGGTGGCGCGGCAGGAACATGCAGAGCTTACGAAAGCGTTAGAGTCGGGTACAGCGTCCGAAATACAGGCGATTGACAGGCGTCAGGCCCAAGCCGCGCTAAGCCAAACGGTGCAGGCTGGTCAAATGATTGCCTCTGCGGTAGCTGGCAATAACAAGAAGGTCATGGCCGCGGCTAGGGCCCTCGGCATGTTTGAGGCGCTTGTAAACGCATATCGAGCGGCTGCCCAGACGCTGGCTGACCCGACCTTGCCGTGGTTTGCTAAGGCGGCGGCGGCGGCGTCTATACTGGCAACGGGTATCGGCTTTGTATCAAGCATCGCAGGAATTGGCGGCGGCGGCGGCGGAGGCGGCGGAGGCGGCGCTGGACAAACCGCTACATCTGCTCCACCGCCAGCGACGCCAAAGCCGTTGGACGTGTTCATTCAGGGCGTCGGCCCTAGCGACCTGATCAGCGGTGGGCAGCTATCAAGCCTGTTTGATAAGCTGGTTGAGGAAGCCGGGGACCGCGGCATTCGCCCGGTGTTTGCCCAATGACCATCATCATATCGGCGGCGCGCGCATCAACGCTGGCAACGGTTGGCACTAGCAACAATCCGTTTGTGTTATGGGATAATCTTGGCGCATCCGGCACGTGGTCAACCGACGTCGGCACGGAGGTTAACAGCGCGGCTTATGCTGGCACTGGCACCACGTATGACCAATGGAGCGCGACGCCAAATGGCAGCGGCATTGCTGCACTAGAAGTCGATTTGGGCAGCGCACAAAGTGTAAGCATGGTTGCGATAGCGGCGCACAATGCAGGAACGCTTGGCGCGGATGTTTCGATACAGCACAGCGCGACCGGCGCGGGCTCATGGACAACCGTAGGCGCAGCAACCAGCCCAACGGACAATCAGGCAATTTGCTGGTATTTTGCGGAAACCACGGCGCGCTATTGGCGGGTGCTATTTGATCAGTCGGCAGGGGCAACGGCGGAGGCAATTTGCGGCGTGATGTTTGTTGGTATGCCGCTGACAATGCCACAGCGCATTTATCAGGGATACCGCCCGCCGATCACGCCAACCGAGGTTGCGCTGCAATCCAACGTGAGCGAAGGCGGGCATCTGCTGGGCGCAAGCGCGGTCAAACGGGCATCAACTGCGCAAGCTGAATTGCGGCATTTATCCGAAGGCTTTATCCGCACCTACGGCTCTGACTATTACCTGCTAGATGAAAGTGGGGCGGTCATCACTGATGAGGCGGGTGATCCGCTCACAATTGATGTTGCCGTGTCGCAGAAATGGGCGGAGTTTCAGCGCCACTTCAACGAAGGCGGCGGCTGCTTTTGGGCATGGCGTCCGACAAAGTACGGCGATCTGCACTATGCATGGCGCAACGGCGCGCCGATAGCGCCCGACAACAGCGGCCCGCGGGCATACATGAGCGCACGGCTGGAAATGAGGCTATACGATGAGCCTTGATCGCAAACCGCTACAGATTGTCGAGATAGACATTGATTATTGCAGCCTAACCTATGCCAGCGCGCCATGCACTGCCGTGCTTGGGACAACCGGCGTTCGCAAGTGCTATAATACGTTCTTTACCTGCCAAGATCAGGCAAACTACAACGCGGGCACGCTAACGCTGCGCTTTGCCAACAATCAGACCGGGCTCCCGAAGGGCGTTATCATCTATCCGGCGCTTGCGGGCGCGGTATCGACAAATCCGACCGAGGTAAACCTTGGCGGCGTTGGCGACAAGCTGGGCTCGCTTGGGAAGCGTGCGCGGGTGACGGTCAAGCTAAAGGATTTTACCGATAGCGATATTTACACCGACAAATACCGCAGCGGGCGCGTAGACGGCACGGCGCAAACAGATGAGGGCGGATACAATCCGCAGGACCGCGGCACGTTCTTTGGCAAGCTGCGCCGCCGCTGGCCTTACTATGTCGGCAGGGCGCTAAGGGTAAAGGAGGGCTACGAAGGCGACGCGCTCGCCAGCATGCGCACTCGGCATTACGTCATCACGGAATGGGATGGGCCGGACATTAACGGCAACGTCACCATCACGGCGAAAGACATTCTGGATCTTGCCGACAACAAGAAGGCTCTTGTTCCCGCACCATC
>Ga0180438_10003143_pt1 | contig 25456 bp, 17 predicted proteins | sample SS_ome_12_FD_132455 | JGI IMG/M metagenome (GOLD analysis project Ga0180438, IMG submission 132455) | Hypersaline lake sediment archaeal communities from the Salton Sea, California, USA - SS_3_D_2 metaG | ecosystem: Environmental > Aquatic > Non-marine Saline and Alkaline > Hypersaline >... | reverse complement strand
TGGATCAATCGTTGGGGAATCTGCGCTTCATTTCTTCTTCGATGTCGGCCAGGGAGTAGTAGCTGAGCACCCCTCTTTGTCTTTTCTGCACGTGGGGCCAATCCTTGAGACGGCTCCAGAATCCTCCCGAGGTCAGCCCTATATTTCTGGCTTCTTCACCGTACAGCTTATACCCGTTGATTTCCCGGCCGTCGCCAATGACAACCTTTCGGCGTGTGGACCATTCCGAGTCATCGTCCACGAGCCAAAAACAGTCGAGGGCTTCTCCCCACTGGTGCCAGCTCAGACCCGGAATCGCGTTGGTCACATGACGGCCGTGCTGGGGGCCAACGGAAAGGATAACGTCCGCCAGAAAGTCGGCACCTGATTGTTTTAGTTCGTTGACACGCCGCTCTATCTCAGAAAAAGGGCGAGACTGGCGCCAAAGCCTGGCTTGTTTATACGGATCGCGAATCGTACAGTAAGGCCGCATTTCAATACCTAATGTCCTGCAGGCCACCAGTAGATTTAATGCGTCTCTTCGAAAGTCAGACTCCAGTAGATTGATATCTCGGCTCATGCTGTCACTCCTGCCTTCATGCTTGCCATCATCTTAAATAACTATTCAAATGGTTTCAATAGTATAGAATACTTTTTCCCAATTATACATCATACAAGCCTGTCTCTCACATCCTATTCATGAGTAACCCATGCAGAAGGGATAGAATTCTGCGAATCGGATGCCATCGGCCGTCTGCATGCAATCCGAGAAACAGCAACATCTCAGTTCATGCGAAAAAAGGAACGTCATTGATCTCTCCCAATATCAACGATAGACGTTTTACGATGTCATGGTTTCTTTCACTGGAAATTTAGGAATTTTGAAGTAGATCAATTCTATTAATAATACTTATATTTCGGATGAATTGCAAGAAAAAAATGGAGAAGGAATTCAGAAGGGTTGAAGCAGTGGGTGAAAATAAGAGTGGCGAGACATGTTTTGCCCCGCCACTCCAGGAGAGAAATCACGCGAACGGCATCATTCGCTGATTTCACCGATGGCTTCTGCCGCTTGTCTGCGGACATCTTTATTTTCATCCTTCATGGCGTCCATCAGAGCCTTGATGGCTCGCCGGTCGCCGATCTCACCCAATGCCTCTGCCGCCTCCATGCGCACCCGCCAGTCAGCATCCTTGAGAGCGACCATCAAGGCATCGACAGCCCGGATGTCCTGGATTTCACCCAAGGCCTCTGCTGTTTCCATGCGAATCTGCCAATCATCGGTTTTAAGCACATCGATGAGGGCTGGGACGGCCTTGCGGCTTTCCATCTCGCCCAGTGCTTCGATGGCTTCGAGGCGGACCAGACGGTTGGCATCGTTCAGGATTCCGATGAGTGGATCGGCAGCCCGGGAATCCTCGATCTCCCCCAGTGCGTCGGCAGCCTCTCTCCGTATCAGCCAAGACTCATCCTTCAAAGCACGACACAAGGGTTCTATGGATTTTGGGTCTTCAAGCTCGCCTAATGCTTCCACGACCACCAGCCGGACTTGGATAATCTCATCCCCCATGGCGTTGACGAGGGCTCCAACGGCTTTCGTGTCCTCGATTTCACCCAGAGCTTCGGCAGCAGCCAGCCGTACGTGCCAGTTCTGATCCTTCAGCGCAGCACTCAATGAAGGAACAGCCCGTCCGTCTTCGATATCTCCCAGGGCTTCGGCGGCCTCCATACGAATCTGCCAGAATTCGTCTTTCAGGGCGTCGCAGAGCGCGTCCACCGCTTCCCGATCCTCGATTTCTCCCAGTGCCTCGACGGCTTCCCGACGAACCCAGGGAATCTCATCCTTCAAGGCTCCTGTCAGTGGACGAACGGATTGGGGGTCTTCGATCTCACCCAGGGCATCGGCTCCGGCCTGTCGCACCCGCCAATTCTCATCGTTTAATGCGGTGCTCAACGATGGGATGGCGCGAGCGTCCTCGATGTCGCCCAGGGCTTCGGCAGCGGTCATACGCACGCGCCAGTGATCATCCCGCAGTGAATTCCCCAGAGACTCCACGGCCGTTGCATCTTCGATGTCTCCCAGAGCCTCGGCCACAGCGATTCGCACCCGCCAGTTTTCATCCCTCAGACCAGAAATCAGGGCAATCGTAGCCTGATGTTGCTCGATCTCACCCAGGGCCTCGGCCGCGGCGATACGGACCTCCCAGCGGGCGTCTTTGAGGAGGTCGGTCAACGGTCTTATGGCACGGCTGTCTTCCAGTTCGGCCAGTCCCTCTGCCGCGGCTTCGCGAACCCGCCAGTTGCTGTCTTTCAGTGCACGGATAAGATCGTCCATGACCCGGGGGTCTTCGAATTCGCCCAGAGCTTCGGCTGCCGCTTCTCGAACCTGCCAATGTGCGTCCCGCAATGCAGCCTGGAGTTCGTCCACAGTATTCGGGTCCTGGAAGTCTTCCAGTACATCTACCGCTTCCCGGCGCACCTGCCAGGCATCGTCCTTCAAGGCGGCCAGCAGGGGACGCAATGCTCGTGGGTCTTCGAATTCGCCCAGGGCATCGACCGCTTGTTCGCGGACTTCCCAGGATGGATTTTTCAGGGCGTTGATCAACGGTAGAACAGCCTTGGGACTTTCGATGTCACCCAGGATACGGGCGGCTTCCCGCTGGGTTTTTGCATCACCCTGGTTGAGTGCTCCGATGACAGGATCCACGGCTGGCTCGCCCAGATTCATGAGTGTCCTGACCGCTTGGCGGGCGGGGGATGTCTTTAGGATGACTTCATATTCCGACGAGCCCCAATAAACATCTTTCTCGATGGGATCGATGAGGACATCGTCGGACAGCATGGCCACGAGGAAGGGAACGGCCGATTCAGCTTTCGATCCCATCTCGTCCAGATGCCGGGCCGCCTTAGCCCGTGCGACGGGCTCTTGGTCGTAAAGCGTTTCTATGGCCCCTCGAACATCCGAAGAGACATTCGAGGGAATTCGTGTTCGCGGTATGCTGGGCTGGGCAAAGACTGCAGAACCGCTTTGCACGATCATGCTCACTATCATCAAAAAAAGGATTGACTGTATCTTCATGGCGATCACCTCTTCCATAAAAACGTTCTACTCGTTGTTCCATTCTATTTCACCCAGAGCCTTGGCGGCTGCCTGGCGGACATCTTCGTTTTCATCCTTTAATCGGGAGGAGAGGGGCTCCATGGCTCTGGAATCACCGATCTCTCCCAGGGCCCGGGCGGCCATCTTCCGGATTTCCCAATCCTCATCGGTCAGCATCTGTATCAGGGGCTCTACAGCCCCCCGATCTCCGATCTCGCCGATAGCCCAGATGGCCTTTTTGCGGACCTCGCGGTTTTCGTCCTTCAAGGCGTCGTACAATGCCGGAGCCGCGGAGGGGTCTTCGATCTCACCCAGGGCGTCTACGACGTGCATTCGAATTTCCCAGAAATTGTCACTCAGGAGCGGGATGAGTACCTGCACGGCCCGGGGGTCTTCAGTATCGCCCAGTGATTCGATGGCAGCCTTGCGCACTTCCACGTTCTTGTCGTGAATCGCCGTCCGTAACGGGTCCAGTACAGAAGAATCCTCGATATCGCCCAGGGCTTCGGCAGCTATTTGGCGTATCTCCCAATGGGGATCCTTCAAGGCCAGGCTGAGGGGTTCGATGACCTTTCTGTCTTCGATGTCTCCCAGGGCATCCACCGCTTCCTTGCGGACTTCCCAGTTTGAATCGTTCAGGGCCTGGCTCAGCGGCTTTATAGCTGCCGGGTCTTCCAGGGATCCCAGGGCGTCGGCCGCTTCTTTTCGTATCTCCCAATCATCGTCCTTCAAAGCATGAGCCAGGGATTCGAATGCGCGACGATCCTCGATGTCTCCCAGGGCATCCACCACGGCCAGGCGAACGTTGCGGTTCTCCGATTGCAGAGCTCTGCCTAAAGCTTCCACGGCCCGGGCATCTTCGATATCTCCCAGTGCTTCAGCGGCTGCTTGCTGTACCTGCCAATCCGGATCTCCCAGGGCTGCTATAAGGGCGTCTACGGAAGCTCTGTCATGAATGTCACCCAGAGCTTCGGCTACTGCCACGCGCATCTTCCAGTTTTCATCCTTCAGGGCGGAGATCAGTGCCTGAACAGCCGACGGATTTTCCATCTTTCCCAGGGTTTCCGCCGCCTGGATGCGAACTTCCAGGGATGGATCGTGGAGGACTTGCGTCAGGGACAGGATGATCTGGGCGTCGCTGTTTTGGGTCGTTTGGATCTGCTGTGATGGGGATTTCACGGTGTTGTCCGGCGTATCGCCTTCTCGTCTGGGATGGGCAGGTTGTGTTTGTGCCCTCTTCGCAGGAGTCGATTTTTTCGTCTCCAGACCATTCGAACTCGCACCATCGGTTGTGTCCGCGAGTTTCTCGACGGTTACGTCTTCTGCAAACTGAGACTTGACCGCCACGGGGTGCATGGCCGACAAGGGCAGGATGACAGAAAGAGCGACGACTCCGGTTAGTAGTACGGCAAGGCGGGTCAAGGCGCGTCGGCTCAACTGAGGATCCAGGATGGCCAGGAGGCGTCCTTCCAACTGGGAGCGCCGGGCCATAGCGACGGTGGCCAGGGATGCAAACTGGAGTGCCTTCATGGATTGGGCGATATCCAGGAGTAGGCCTGCATACTCCGAGGCTTTCGATCCTTCTTTCAAGACCGCATCGTCACATGCGTGTTCCCGTTCCTTCAAGAATTCACGATGTGCGATCCAGACCAGGGGATTAAACCAGTAGAGGGTTTTTGACAGTTGGGCCAGCAGTTGCGTCAAGCAGTCCCATCGCTTCACGTGAGCCAGCTCATGCACTAGCACGAACCGTTGATGCTCTTTGCTCCATGCATCGGCTTCCCCGGGCAGCAGGATCGTCGGCCGGTAAAAGCCCCACGTCATGGGCATGCCCGCCTTCATGCTCTTGAGGAATCTCACCCGTCGTTTGATGCCGTGTTTTCTCCTGAGTTCATCGGCCAATTTGAGTAGACTCGAATCCGTGATCTTCTCTGCACGCAGGGCTATCCACACGACGAGTGTTTTCCCCACGAGCTGCCGGAGAAAGACGGCAATCATCCCTAAACTCCAGACGGAAACGATGATGAGGATCCCATGAGTGGCTACGATCGTCCCGACAAATTGGAGGATGCGCGCTTTCTGAGGGGAAGATGGTGAAGCGTTCGGTCCTGCCTCTCTTCTCGTGCTCTCGTCATCGTGCCTCACAGCACCTTCGGATGTTACTTCACCGATCGTTCTCTCAGAAGATACGGACGATACCTCCTCCTGTGTGATGCTGGACGGTTTGGGTAATTGTGTACCAGAATCCAGTGCTATGTTGGATGAAAAGGTCACGGGAACCGTCACCGGCCAGGCAGGCAGGAGCAGGCTGAACATGGGAAGCAGGAGGATGCCGGCAACGGCCATGCTCCAGATCACATGCCGTGTGGCCGAAGACAGGCGACGGAACAGTTTCGTGAATGTGTAGGTAAACAGGAGAATACACGAACTCTTCCAGGTCATATCGATAAGAAATGCCAGTATCTTCGTCGAAGGGATGGATGTTGTCAAAGCCGTGAATAACGCTTCCATTTTATAACCCCTCTTTTTTGGTTTGTTCGATGAGTTTTTTCAGACGGTCCAAATCGTCATCGTTCAGGTCCGATTTCGACACATCGATTAACGTGGCTACGGCTTGTTCGGCCGAGCCGTCGAAGAATGTTTGAATCAGGTGTCTCAATGCAGAGCGCTTGGCTTTTTCCCGGCTCAGCTTGGGGGAGTAGACATAGCGCGGACCGTCCTGACGGTGTTTCAAATGTCCTTTGAGTTCCAGAACCTTGAGCAGGGCGCGGACGGCGGAATAGCTGGGAGGATCGGGCAGGTTTTCCATGACCTCGGCTGCCGTAGCGCTTCCGCTCTGATAAATAATGTCCATGATTTGTCTTTCCCGCCGGCTCAATCCGTTTTGGGATTTTTTTGACATGCGTTTCTCCTCTTGGATATTTTAATCTACGTAAGACAATAAAAAATGTTACCATAAAAATGCTATTTTTTTAGCATGATGCTATAAATATAGCACATTTTAATCCGGATGTCAAGAAAAAAATGCTAAAAATTTAGCATATTGAATCGACCGATAAGTCACGGTCTGTTGCAAGTCTATGAAATACGGAATCATAAGGAGGGATGAAAAAATGTATCAATATAATAGAGAAGGAGAAATGCATCGGTTTTATGCTTTTAACGCACGATATCGAGAGCGTCGTTCGGTAGAACATCATAGGGCATCCGAATTTCATGTAAATAATCCTACGAGCACAGGAATTACTTTTACCGGCTCATGAAAACAGCCCCAACTGGTCGTCCCGGGCTTTGGGCCTGCGTTTGTATTCGCTTCTGGATCGTTCGATGAGCTCTTCTTCGATGCGGTCGAGGAAGGGACTCTTCTTGAGCTTGTGTTCTCTGCCCATGAGAAACCGCCTCTCCGCATGGCTGAGGGTGAGGAATTTCTTGGCGCGGGTCATGCCCACGTAGAGGAGTCGCCTCTCTTCCTCGATATCCGATGACCGTTCGTAGAGAGAGTAGGGGAGCAGCCCGTCTTCGCATCCCACGATAAAGACGCATTCAAACTCCAGCCCTTTGGCCGCGTGGAGGGTCATCAGCGTGACTTCCTCCGTGTTGGATGCATACGCATCGGCACCGGTTCCCAAATCTGCGACATTCAAGAAGGCTTCCATATCAGACCCGTAATCCTCTGTCATCGTCATCAGCTTTCGGAATAGGGTTATGTCCTTTGATGCATCCTCGCTGAAATAACGGTCGACGATCTGGGATACGATTTCTTTCACAGGAACCGGATTTTGTGTGAGGGAGGATAAGGTGTCCACATCCGGCGGATGGATTCTCCCGGATCCGATCAACCGTGCTTTAAGAAAATCGGTTTCGGGACGTATGGCGAGTTTCAGCACATCGATGACCTGATCGATGGGATGTTGCTGGAAGAAGGGCGTGTCGCCGATGGTCTGGTACGGGATGCTGTGATCGGTGAAGGCCTTTTGCAGGGGTTTTATCTGATGATGAATTCTGCAGAGAACGGCAAAATCCGAGAGACTGCTGATCTCGGGCATCTCTTCGCCCGGCGTGATGTCGCTGTCTATGGAAAAGAACCGGAGGCCACCCATCATGCGTTCTATGGTTCTGGCCACGAATTCCGCCTCACTCCTGTCGGAGCGCTGGTGGGAGATGTTGATTTTCACGCCTTGTTGCAGGCCCTGAAGGAAGGATTCTGACGGTTCATGCGTCGGGTGTAGCCTGCCCACAGGAATGGATGGAGGCGCCAGGATGATATTCAGCGAGGCTTTCAGGATGCTGTCGGTACATCGGAAGCTGGTGGTCAGACGGTAGACAGCCGCGTCCGGATAATCGTCCTGGAACTGACGGATGTACCGGACGTCCGCACCGCGGAATCCGTAGATCGCCTGATTCGGGTCTCCGATGGCGAACAGGTTGGCGCTCTCATCCGGCATCAGGAGGCGAATCATCCGATATTGGGCCAGGTTGATGTCCTGGTACTCGTCGATGAGTATCCATGGGTACTGCGAGCGATACTGGGAAAGCACGTCTGGATACTTGTTAAAAATACGTACGGGATGATAGATGAGGTCATCGAGGTCGACCAAGTTCTGATCCCGCAGGACTTGCTCGTAACGACGGAACGTATCGGCCGTCTCCCCGTCGATGTTCTCGTCCTTATAGCTTACATTCTGTTTGATTTCGGTGATGGCATCGCATATCCGGCGCAGATGTTTCTGATCACAGCCCAACTCCCGGGTGAGTATGCCCTCCTTGTCCTTCCTGTCGATGATGAGGAAAGGCGCGTGTCGGCCGGTCTTTTGGCAGTGCGCCTTGAGGATGGCGTACCCCAAGGCATGGAACGTCGAAACCGTCGGCTCGCAAGGTGTATCCGTGCTCAAGAGCTGCTTTAATCGCTCCTTCATCTCCTGGGCGGCCTTGTTGGTGAACGTGACGGCCAGGATGTTCTCGGGACGGACACCACGCTTTTGAATCAGATGGGCGATGCGGACCGTGAGGACGCGTGTCTTGCCCGTGCCAGGCCCGGCGATGATCAAGGCGGGCCCCTCAAAATGCTCAACGGCCTTTCGCTGCTCTGAGTTCAGGTCTTCCGGGATTTCGGATTTTTCATCTCCCGATGGTTGCTCCTTTTTCATCTGCTCATCCGTGGATTCAGCCTGGATTGCTTTCAGACGATGGTATTCGTCCAGGTCGAAGGCGATCATCCGTCTTGATTTATACTGGGATTCTGACTCTTTCACGGTGTCCGCGAACAGGGTGTTCTGAGAGGCGAGAAGCTTGTGTTCATCCCCTCGAAACACTCGGACGATCCCGAATTCACCGTCATATCCCTCCTGGATGAACACCTCGCCCTGCCGCATGCGCCGGACGGCTTCGGCCAGGAGCGCGTTGCCGGATCGCTGAATTTCATCCTCTGGTAGATGGATGAGTACGTTGAATTCCGATCCCATTTTCTGGATCAGGCCGTGATAGGCGTGGTCGACCTGCTTTGTGTTGGGACCTTTTCCCAGGATTTCCGACAGGATTTCTTTCAACGGGATGACAGAGTAGAAGGGAGACCGGTTCGGCCGCTCGGTTAGCTCCTGCCGGTCGGAGAGCTGGACAACGCGGTTCATTACGCCCACCGTGACTTTTTTCCCGCATACCGGGCAAAGCGTCTTGTGTTTCAGCGTTTCCACCGGATTCCAGCAGATGCCGCATTTCCGGTGGCCGTCGTAGTGGTACTTGCCCTCCTGGGGGAAGAATTCCACCGTGCCTAAGAAATGGCCCCGGTTGCCGCTCTTCAGTGACTGGATGATGGAATCATACGTCATTTCAGTATCGAACAGGTTGGCCTCCCTCCCGAGTTTTTCGGGCGAGTGGGCGTCGGAGTTGGAGATCAGCGTGTACTTGTCCAAGAAACGGCACATCCAGTTCATGGACGGATCGCTGGAAAGGCCGGTTTCTACGGCGAAGATGTGATTGGCAAGATCGTCGTAACATTGATCGATGGTATCGAATCCCGATTTGCTGCCCAGGGACGAGAACCAGGGTGTCCAAATGTGGGCCGGGACGAAGAAGATTCGGTCCGAGGCATTCAAAGCAATCTCTAAAAGATCGCGAGAGTCCAGTCCGAGGATAGGACGGCCGTCGGAGGTGATGTTACCGATTCTCGAAAGCGCGTCCTGGATCTTTTCCGCAACGTCGAAGTCGGGTGCGAAGATGACGTTGTGGACTTTGCGAACCCGATCTCCCTTTTTATAGATGTTGCTGATCTCGGCCGTCAGAACAAACCGGACGTCGTTTTCCATCAGAATGGGAATGTGGGTGGTTTCGTCCAGGATGAATTCGTCCTTCAGTCGGAAAAGGCCAGGTTCTGCGGGCAGGAGCTTTTCTTTTAACTCGTTGAGCCATCCCGGATGGGTAAAGTCCCCTGTGCCAACGACCGCAATCCCCTTCATCCGGGCCCAGTAGTCCAGGTACTCGGGGATGAGTTTTTTACTCGTGGCGATGGAATAGTGGGAATGAATATGAAAGTCGGCGATGAATTTCATGGTTTGTTAATGCTTCCTTGGAAAACGATTAAGAGTAGGATGGTTGTATCGGTTTTTTTCATCGTACAGTGATGTGGTTGCCACCTGCAGGAGTCCTCGAGATCGCAATCCTGCCGGGCTTTGTGTCGATGTATCTAGCGTGACAAGACTTCATCGTTTATCCCATGGCCGCTCTGAAGATGTCGGCGATCGTTTTTTCCGTCACGCTTGCAGGGGTGATTTTCACGTCCCCTTTCACGATGACCTTTGCCACAAACGTATCGATTTCGCTCTCCTGAATCCCGTAGGACGATAGGCTTGTGGACACGCCCAAGCCCTTGACAAACGCCTCTACACCTCCGGCTTTTTCGAACATGCCGTCGATAACGGCCACCTTCGATTTCACCGTTGACTTTTCCCGCATGAATCGCATGAACTCGGGAAGAAGGATGGCGTTGGCCAGGCCGTGGGCGATGCCGTGGAATACGGTCAGGGGATAGCCCATGATATGTAGCAGGATGGTTCCCCCGTGGGTGATGGCGACTCCGGCCAGCATGGACGCATAGGCCATACGGCTCATGGCTTGATGATCCTTGCGCGCTGCGCCGGGCAGGTGCGCCAGTACGGATTGGATGGATTCCAGGGCGAATATGTCGCTCAGGGGCGACGCCTCTGTGGATAGATAGGCCTCCACAGCATGGGTCAGGGCGTCCAAGCCGGTGTTGACGATGACTCCCTGGGGCATGGTGTAGGTCAATTCGGGGTCGACAATCGAGAGTCGGGGAAATAACGACGGATGTGCGTACCCGCCCTTGACTCCGGCCTCAGGATCGGTGAAGACCGCGTAGGGCGTCACCTCACTTCCCGTACCAGAGGTCGTGGGAATGCAGACCACGGGCAGTGGATCGGTTCCAAGCGGTTCGCCTTTCATGTAATCCCGCATGTTTCCGTCGTTGGTTGCCAGTACGGCGATTCCCTTGGCCGCATCCATGGGCGATCCGCCGCCCAGACCGACAACCAGCTGCACGTTGTGCTCTCTGGCCAGCGCCCTCCCCTTCTCAAGGGTGGCCAGCGATGGGTTCTCCTCAACCCCGTCAAACCATGTGATTTCCCTGTCGGCCAGGAGTTTCTTTACGGCGTTCATGATCTCACTGACTGCGGCGAGGTTCTTGTCCGTCACGATCATGATGCGCTGGTTATCCTGACCAATACGGTCGTTCATGTCGCGAACCCGGCCGTTCCCGAAGCATACGAGGGTAGGCAGATGAAAGTCAAACGGATTCATGGAGCTGTTCCTTTCTCTCGTCCATCGGATTATAATATTGAGAAGGTATCACATTGTTGTCATGGATCGGATGGCAACGCGTGATTTGTTAGTTTAAACAATAAACGCCAGTATAGCAAGGGGAAAATAAGATGGGAATGTCTCATCGAATTCCATCTGGTCAGGTCGATCCGGATTCGTCAGAGCCAGACGTGCCGCAGACGTCTGGAATGTCCGACACAACTCGATAATTTTAATCCATGCTTCAGCGAATCAGGGAGGTAAGCAGGGTGCAGAATCGATCCACTTCTTCCTCGCTGTTGTAGTAGTGGACCGACGCCCGGATCAGGCTTTCCAGTCGTCGGGCTTCCATGTCCAGACGTGTCGATTCCACTTTCGTGACGGAGACGTTGATACGCCGTTCGAGGAGTGCACTCCGGACGTTGTACGGGTCTTTGTCTTTCACAGAGAATGAGACGATACCGCATTTGTCCAGGCCCAGGTCGTGTACGGTGATCTCGGGAATCCCCTCCAGCTGGGAACGCAATAAGTCGGCCAGTCTCATGATCCGTTCCCAGGTTTTTTCCAATCCCCAGCTCATGGCGTAATCGATGGCCACGCCCAGGCCGATCTTTCCGGCCACGTTGCTTTCCCAATTCTCGAAGCGTCGGGCGTCGGCCCTGACTTCATACCTGTCGTGGGCTGTCCATGTGGCCGCGTGCAGATCGAGAAAGGGCGGATCGAGATGTTCGATAAGATCGTTTCGGACGTATAAAAAGCCGATTCCCCGGGGGCCTCTCAGGTATTTGCGTCCCGTGGCCGAAAGCATATCACATCCGATAGCGCCCACATCCACGGGCATTTGACCGACGGACTGGCAGGCATCCAGCAGATAAAGGACATCGGCCTGTCGGGCGATATTTCCGATTTCCGAGGCAGGGTTCACCAAGCCGCCGTTGGTGGGTACGTGGGTCACGGCGATGAGCTTTACCCGTTCGTCCATCATCCCCCGGAGTGCTTCCACGGAAACTTGGCCGTGTTCGTCATTGGGAATAACTTCGATGGAGGCGCCTGTCCTCCGGGCGGTCTGGAGGAAGGCGATGTAGTTACTGCCGTACTCGGCCACGGAGGTGAGAATCCTGTCGCCCGGCTGGAAAGGGATGGCGTAGAAGATCATATCCCAACCCCGGGTGGCATTCTCTACGATGGCAATCTCCAGAGGGCTGCATCCTATCAAGGCCGCAGCGGCTCCGTAGGTGTGCTCGATGGCCTTCTGTGCGCGGTCGGCGGCTTCATACCCGCCCACGGATGCTTCGAATTCCAGATGCCCGATGATGGCGTCCAGAACAGGATGTGGCATCAGGGCGGCACCGGCGTTGTTGAAGTGGAGTACATACTCGCAACCCGGTGTGTTGCGGCGGGCTCTGTCCAGGTCAAACGGAGTCATGAAGGGCATCCATAGCAGTCATCTTGGGATTAGGAAGACGATGATGTCGAAAGGATCGGAAGCGGTAATCACGACAGCTTTTCAATCCTCTTAAAAGGTCATTCGCGTTCACTCGTCATGATGAAAAGCGGTTTCATCTCAAAACTTCTATAGTATGGCCGGAGTCGCTCTGTGTTGTAGTGTTCCTTTACGTTGACCAGTTTTTTCGTGCTGGCGATAACCTCGATGGGCATGTTGTCGTATCTGCCGTTTTTCAGGACTACCAGACGGCCGTGTATGCCGTTGAGAACCAGGTCCAGGGCCAGGTTCCCGTAGGCCATGGGTACGATGGAATCGATGGCGTCGGGATCGCCGCATCGGACCAGGTACCCCAGTTTCTGAGTGAGAATATTGATGGGTTTGCCGTTGTTATACTTGGGCGATAGTTTCTTCAATTCCTCAGAAACCATGTCACCGACCCCCCCGAGTTTTTTATGACCGTAGGCATCGGTATGGGTGTCCTTGAATACCATATGACCACCCTTGAATTTGGCTCCTTCAGAGACCATGACTACGGCGTATCGACTGGGATTTCGAAACCGATCGGCAGACAGGAGCTCTGCCAATAGTTCGACATCGAATGTGTATTCGGGGATGACGCAACGATTGGCCGCACCTGCCATCGTAGGAAGCATGGCCGTGAATCCAGCATATCGGCCGAAGACTTCGATAACCATGAAACGTTCGTGGGAGCCGGCTGAGGTTCTTAACGAATTGGTCATGCTGATGGTTCGTGTCACACAGGTGCTGAAACCGATACAGTAATCGGTGCCCGGCACATCGTTATCCATGGTTTTGGGAATGGCGACGATTTTGATGCCTTCCTGGTAGAGCCGGACGGCGTAGCTCAGCGTGTCGTCTCCTCCGATGGGGATCAAGTAGTCGATACCCAGGTGGCTCAGATTTTTTACGACTTCTGGCGTCAGGTCGTTTACGTCGGCGTTGTATGTATCCTTCAGATGATCGGGAACGTTTTCCTTCGATACATGACTGGGACGCGTACGGGAGGTGTGAAGGAACGTGCCGCCCGTTCTCCCTGCTTTGTTCACGATTTCCTCGGTCAGGACTTTATAATGATTTGAGCTGTCTGCTCTTTTATCCCGAACCATTTCCATGATACCGGCCCAGCCTCGCCGCAGACCGATGACTCGATATCCTTCCCGGATGGCGCGGATGGTGACGGCCCGGATAGCCGGATTCAAGCCGGGAACGTCACCACCGCCGGTTAGAATTCCGATGACACCCTTTTTTCTTTTTATGTTTGTCATAATGCTCACCCTTTCTTCCGAGATTTATGTATCGTGAATGGGCTTATCATATATTCGACGATGTCATAAAGTAAAATGAATTCTGAAAAAAACAAAGCCTTTTCGAATTCTTTAAAGAAACGGACATCGTTAGTCGATTCGAACATTCATGGGCATCTCAACCGTCGGGAATCGGGTCCTCAGAGAATCCTCTCAGTGCCTCCAGCCAGTTTTGAGTCATGATGTCCAGCACCTTTTTCCCCTTTTCTGGCGAAGCCAGGGTTGGATCACCAAAATGGCCTGTCTCGGAGTATGTGGGATCTTGTGGATTTCTGGAAAACAAGCCGGGGCGGTATCCCACATATGTCTTCACCGGATAATTGTCCCAGTAGTCGGTGACGGCTTTATCCATCCGGACCCACTGGGACTGAAGGTACAGGTTGATGGAGGTCTCGATTTCGTCGCCATGGCCTCCAGCGGTCTGTTTCTGCAAAGCACCGGCCTCTTCGGTTTCCAAATCATCCCAGGATATCAAGAGGGCTGGCACACCGAGTCGAACTCGGATTTCCCGGGCAACGATGGCCATGGGCAGGCCAGTGGCTTTAAAAATTCCCATGTTCAACAGGACGATACGTTTTGCACCGCACCGGATCAGGGATTGGGCCACTTGGAACACATAGTCTTGAAATACGTTCGGGTCGGCCACTTCAGTGCCGGGAAATTCACGAAACGCGGGAAACCATCCGTGTAGAATAGGCGGGGCCACGATAACGGGCAAGGCATCGACGGCCTTCTGGCACAGATACTCCATGACCGTTCTATCGGCGTTCATCGGAAGATGAGGGCCGTGCTCCTTGGCACCCCCGGCAAAAGGTAGGATGACCAGGGGAGCCTGGGTTAACCGTTTTTCGGCTTCCGGCCAGGTCAAATGACCCAGGTAGGCGCCCGGAGTCTGACTGAAGCTGTTCTTCAGTAGAAGAATCAACCCAAGTATTGCCCAATTGCGTCTTTTCATCTTCGTGTTTCCTCCCCAGTTTAGTCTAATAGTAAATAGTCGGCATGTGTTGTAATGTATAAAAATTTTCCGGCGAGTAAAAGCGATATTCGAGAATGTCCAACTAGGACGTATTCATACAAAATCTCCCAAACCAATTAGGCGTCATCACTCCTTTGTCCATCGGCCCGCCTAAAGTCTCCCGGATTGCAGAAATAAACCTGTTTGGACATTCGGGGATGTCGGATCCTTCAGGTCACATCGTGCCATAGCGCTGGGAGAAAGGATGCTGTGTATGGCTTTTCCCTTGCTTTTTTAACTGTTGACAGGTATATTTTTAAAAGTTTAATCTCGGTTTTCGCGGGTGATGACAGGGAAAGGAAGGTCGTTTGATAAAATCGATGGGGCGATGGTCTTGGGTGCTGCTCGTCGTATTGGCAGGATGTGCGGTCCAAGAAGCGCCGGTGTATCGTCCGGTATACCAGCCAAAGCGGACGCAGGAGCCTGAAATTCGTGTGGGTCTTTTGTGGGGGGCATCGGCCGTTGAGTTCTCGATGAACAGAACCGGCCGGATCGTCACGGATGACGGAACGTTCATCACACGAGGGAGGTGGGGGCATCGTTGGCGGGCGGAAATTAAATCGTCGACACCCACACGGTTCGTGTACCGTTTGGCAGCCGCATCATCCAGTACTCGCGAAGGAGCCCAAAGTCTGGCCGGAGAGATTGAGCGAAAAGGCTTCGACGTGGTGATCGAACAGGAAGGCGACGTGCTTCGGGTCGGCAGGACGACACTAAGTGAGAGTCAAAAATTTCGGGTCTATCTTCAAAAGGCATTCACAAACAGGGAAGATGCCGAAACGTATAGGGATTCTGTTTGGAATCGTCTCGAAACGTTCATCGTCCGGAGTAAAGCCCAGAGGGCTCGGGGAATCCTCCTCCTGAAGAATCTCCAAACCGGTCAGGGATTCGAATCCACCAGACCGGTGCGCATCGTGGGCACCCCTGTGACGGTATACGATGTACCCGTGGGAACCGGATTTCACTGGGAGACGATGGAAACCCGCAGTTATCCCGAGACGATCTGTATTCAACTGGACAATGAGGGGAAGCTGGCCATCATCAATACGCTCTCGTTCGAAGAGTATCTCAGAGGAGTGGTGCCATCGGAGATGCCGGAAGGATTTCCGTCGGAGGCGTTGAAGGCGCAGGCCATCGCGGCTCGGGGAGAAATCCTATCTAAGTGGGGACGTATTCACATGGATGATCCGTTCGATGTGTGTGCCGATGTTCATTGTCAGGTCTACAGCGGGATGACGAAGAAGGCCTCGTCCACGGATCGTGCCGTGCAGAGAACCCGGGGGCTGGTGATGTGGAAAGATGGAATGATCGCTGAAGCGGTGTATTCGTCCGTATGCGGCGGTCACGGCGAGGACAACCAGAACGCATGGGGAGGACAGCCGAAATCGTATCTCCAGGGCCGCTTTGACGGCTCGGAGAACCTCCAACGCTACGGTTCCCTGACCGATGAGACGAACCTCAGACGTTGGATCGACGACGATCCGCCCGCCTACTGCAATACAACGGGCGACGGAGGGCCACCGGCTCTTGATTTCACGAAGAAGTACTTTCGTTGGGAAGTACGGTATACGCAGGATGAATTGAGGCGCATCCTGCAAGATAAAACGGGTCGTGATGTGGGGGCCGTACAGGACCTTGTTCCCCTGAAGAGAGGTTCCTCGGGCCGTATTATTCGTCTTAAGGTCGTTGGCACACAGGGCGAATTTGTCCTCGAGCCGGAGCTGAACATTCGAAAAGCGCTCTCTTCCAATACGCTCTGGAGCTCCTGTTTCTATGTGCAGAAAGAAGGTCGGTGGAGCCAGGCACCGGGGCTGTTTATATTGAAAGGTGCGGGTTTCGGTCACGGTGTGGGCATGTGTCAAACAGGGGCCGCCATGATGGCCCTGCAGGGTCATCGGTTCGATCAAATTTTAACGCATTACTATAAAGGCGTCCGCCTGCGGCGGCTGTACTGAGATGGAAGCCGACAGCAGACAGAGTCCTGCATTCCACGTGGGTTATGTGGCCATCGTGGGGAGACCCAACGTCGGGAAATCCACACTGATGAACAGTCTTCTGCAGCAGAAGCTGGCCATCGTTTCACCCAAGCCTCAAACGACCCGTCATCGGATTCTGGGAATCTTGAACGGTGAAGATCATCAGGTTGTATTCCTGGATACGCCGGGTCTGATACAGCCCGCCTATCTGCTTCAGGAAATGATGGTTAAGACAGCCCGGTCCACGATGAAGGAGGCCGATATCATCCTGATGATGATCGAAGCCACCGGTGAAAAGCCCGAGGAAGAAGACATTGCCCGAACGTTGTCTTCCTTTCGCGTGCCCAGATTCCTGATCATCAACAAAGTCGATCTGGTAGATAAAGAACAGGTTTTGCCCCTCATCGATGATTTTCAGCGACTGAACATATTCCGGGAGATCGTTCCCATCTCTGCACTCAAGGCCGACGGCCTGGATCTGCTTCTGTCCCTCATCGTCCAAGCCCTCCCGGAAGGTGAGCCTTTCTATCCACCAGACATCATTAGCGATGAACCGGAACGATTTTTTGTCTCGGAAATCATCCGGGAACAGGTTTTCCTCCATTATGGAGAGGAAATTCCGTATGCCACGACGGTTCAGGTGGAAGCCTTTACGGAGAGCCCCCAGCGCAAAGACTACATTCGGGCACGTATCATCGTCGAGCACGATTCCCAGAAAGGCATTATCATCGGCAGGGGAGGTCAGGCGCTCAAGCGGGTTGGCATGGCGGCCAGGGAGAATATCGAACAATTTATCGGCCGGCCGGTTTTCCTGGAGCTCCATGTCAGTGTGAGGAAGAAGTGGAGTAAGGATGCGGCCTCCATCAAACATTTGGGGTACCGATGAGGGTCGTGTTGATTTTTGTCGACGGTTTGGGTCTCGGGCCCGATGATGTGCGCGTGAATCCATGCCTGCAGGATGGACTGCGGCTCCTGGCCTGCTGCGAGAACGGAAACGGTGCCGTATCCACGGGCGATGGAGGATTTCTCATTCCCACGGAGGCGACCCTGGGCGTGGGGGGTCTGCCCCAAAGTGCCACGGGTCAGACGACCCTGTTCACAGGAATCAACGGATCCAAACTCCTGGGACGGCATCTCCAGGGATATCCCAACGAAACGCTCCGGTCTATTTTACGAGACCATTCGATCCTAAAACAGGTCAAAGACAGAGGCCTCCGGGCAGCATTTATCAATGCCTATCGCCCCCTGTTTTTTCAACTAAAAGAAAAGACACGATGGCGGCTCTCGACGACAACGGTGGCTACTCTATCGGCTGGACTTTCCTTTTTCCGTGTTGATGACATTGGGCTTCGTCGCTCGATTTACCACGATTTTACAAACGAGAGTCTCATCGCCCGGGGATTCGATGTGCCCCGCTTTTCCGACGAAGAAGCGGGCCGGGTGCTGGGTGAGGTCTCCCGTGATTTCGATTTTCTTCTGTACGAATATTTCATGACAGATCGTGCAGGACACAGTCAGAATATGGAAAAGGCTCGATGGGTGATGGGGGGATTGGAGCGGTTTTTATCGGCGTTTCTGGACGACGTCGATCTGAACGAGACACTGGTTATTCTGACCAGCGATCATGGGAATATCGAGGACCTTTCAGTCAAAACCCACACCCGGAACCGGGTGATGACACGCCTGTGGGGAAGGGGTGCTGAAGGAGTCAAAGACCGCATCCGTTCCTTGGAGGATGTGACACCGGCCATTCTCGAGATGCTGGCCTCGGATTATCGGGAAGGGAGACGTGAAAACGACCCGGCTTCATAAGACGTTGCGGAACCGCATGGAGAAGGCCATACGCGAATACCGCATGATCCAGAAAGAAGATCGGATTCTGGTGGGCGTGTCCGGTGGGCCCGACAGCCTTGCCTTGCTGCACCTGCTGCACGAACGCCATGTTTTCGGAGAGCACGATTTTTCTATGGTGGTCATTCATGTGGACCTGGGATTCGACAGTCAGGGAACGTCGGGTTGTAAGACGCTGGAGGAGCATTTCCAGAAGCTCTCGGTTGACCACCGCATCGTTCACACCCAGATCAGCAAAGAGGCTCTGGCACCTGACGCCCGAAAAAACCCGTGTTTTATCTGCTCCCATCACCGGAGGAGAAGGATGTACGAGGCGGCCCATCGGGAAGGGTGCAATAAGATCGCCTACGGCCATCATAAAGACGACATCGTGGAGACGCTGCTCATCAACATCCTGTACGGAAGGAAGATTGAAGCCATGAGTCCCGTCCAAGAGGTGTTCCGCGGGAAAATGCACATCATCCGTCCGTTGGCATACGTCGAAGAAGAGCTCCTGAAGAAGTTTGCCCTGGAATCGGGCTTGCCCGACTTGCCCAGGCTGTGTCCGATGGACGGTCAAACACGCCGCCAGCGCATCAAGGAGATCATCGCCGGTCTTCAGGATGAAGAAAAAAACGCCAACATTCGGGAGAATATCTTCCGATCCCTGAAGCACGTGAATATTGCCTTCTCACCTCCCTCCTCAAACTCACATACGTAAATGTCAAAAAAACAATCTCTGTTTTGATTAGAGCATCCATACGGATGCAATCCCTCTCGGTTTACTTGATGACGATCCGTTCTTCGTGGAACATAAGGATGAATCGCATGATTCGCGAATTCCTCAATATTATATAGAGTGAGGCCTGCCCTTTGAGCTGCCCCGTCGGTTTATCGTATTTCGGTACCGACGTTCAACACGATTCGTCGTTTACACCTCCTTAATAAATATATCCTTATATAACAGTAAAAAATAGGGCCCCGGCACGAATTGGTTTTCTATAAACGGTTCTCTTCCTGGGATTTTTTGATATTTTTTCGGTAACTTTTTTCTTTAACATAAGTATACTACTATTAGAATACTAATAAACGAATATTTGTCTGGAGGTTATGTATGAGGTTCCTGTCCCGTATCGAAGAAATACTGCTCCTGTCTATCTGGAAGCTGAAGGACAACGCCTACGGTATTTCCATACGTGAGCAAGTGGAACAGGACACGGGTGTCCGATGGCTTTCCGGTGCTATTTATGCCCCGTTGAACCGTCTGCGCAAGAACGGCTACGTGAGCACGCGTCAAGCCGAGCAACCCGCCGAGCTGGGCGGACGTCCCAGGATCTACTACATTTTGACGAAACTCGGCAAGCAGAAATTGATATCCATCCAACGGGTCAATCGGGACGTTTGGCAGGATGTTCCCGATCTGAAGAAAGAATTCTGAAGCGTTCTCCATGAAAAAGCATCCCACACTTAACCGGATGAGGTGGATTCTGTCCAGGCTGACCAACGATGCCATGGGCACCTCCATCGCGGAAGACCTGGCATATCGATTCGTGCAGGACAGTAAAGAGCATGGTCCTGTTCTATCACGAATCCGGCACGGCTTCCGGTGTGTCGTCATCATCCTCCCCCTTTATATAGAACATGTCTTCGGAGGTGTGTCCATGTTAAAAAATTATTTAAAGATTGCCCTGCGTCATATCAAGAGATACAAGGGATATTCGATAATCAATATCACCGGACTGGCCATCGGTATGACCTGTACGATTCTTATTTTTTTATGGGTTCAGAGCGAGCTGAGCTTCGACCGGTATCATGAGAATGCGGATCGCATTTACCGGGTATACAAAAAATATCAAATGGGAGAAGAGACCGGATACAATCCGTCCACGCCTTTGCCTCTGGCATCGGCAGCAAAACAAAAAATTGCAGGAATCCAGGTGTCCACCAAGTACACCCGCAGCACAGTCCTGGTCAAATACGGTGACAAAATATTTACGGAAAACCGTGTTTGCTGTGCGGACACCTCTTTCTTTAACCTGTTTACCTTTCAATTTATAAAGGGGCATGCGGAGACGGCTCTGTCGACACCGAACGCCATCGTGATGACCCGTGATATGGAGACCAAGTATTTTGGAGGCCAGGATCCCATGGGTAAGGTCCTGACCGTTGACAACAGAGGCGAATTTATTGTCACGGGTGTGGTGGAAAACGCACCCGTTCATTCCGAATTACGGTATGACTTTTTCATACCTATTTCATTCATAACCGATGTCAATGCTGCGGATGATTGGGGCACCCACTGGTTGTATACATACGTCATGCTCGAACAAAATGCCAACCTGTTCGACGTTGAGCAAGAGATGTCCGCCATGATTCAAGAGCGACTGCCTGAAGAAAAAATTTCCCTTCATCTGCAACCGCTCACGGATATTCACCTTTACTCTCTTGACGGAAAACCCGTGGGAATGAGATATGTTTATTTTTTCTCGATTATTGCTATTTTCATTCTCGCCATTGCCTGCATAAACTTTATGAATCTGACGACGGCGTATTCTTTACGGCGTGCCAGGGAAGTGGGCTTGCGAAAAACCGTAGGCGCCGAGAAGAAACAAATCGCTCTGCAGTTCTTCGGGGAATCCCTCCTTTTCACGTGTATCGCCATGGGCATTGCGTTTGTATTACTGCAATTGGTTTCTCCGGCTTTCAACGATGTGACGGGCAGGTCGCTGGCCCTCGATGTGACGAACCTGAAACACATTCTCGGATTCTTCCTGATTGTCATTGTGACCGGTTTGCTGTCCGGGGCCTATCCGGCGCTGTTTCTGTCTTCGTTTCGGCCTGCCGATGTGTTCAAAGGAAGCATGAGTCGGGGCATGAAGGGTTCGACACTTCGCAAAATACTGGTCATCATCCAATTTTCTCTTTCCATCGCCCTGATGATCAGCACGTCCGTGATTTATTCACAACTGGATTACATCAAGAACACGGATAAGGGGTATACGGAAGAAAACGTTCTCTATCTGTACATGAACCGGCAGTTGCGTGAAAATTACCAACCCATGAAGAACGAACTCCTGAAAAATCCGGGAATAAAAAATGTTTCCAGGACATCGGAGTTACCCAACAGCATCTGGTCGATCATCCGGGGGATCGTTTGGGAGGGCAAGGAAACCGATGAAGGCGCTGCTTTCGGCTTTGCTGCCATCGATGAAGATTACATAGAAACCATGCAAATGGAGATCGTGCAGGGACGTAATTTTTCCAAGGCGTTTCCCGCTGACTCGGCGAATTATATTTTAAATCAAAAAGCCATCGCCGTCATGGGGTACGAGGATCCCATCGGAAGACGATTTACACTGGATCAGGATGCACCGGGCACGATTATCGGTGTGGTGAAAGATTTTCATTCACTGCCGCTGAATTATGCGTTGGAACCGTTTGTCTTGACACTGGCGCCGAATTGGTATCGGCGGGTACTGATTCGGGTTCAAACAGACGACATGGCCGGAACATTACGCTACATAGAAAACGTATGGAGCCGGTTCGTTCCTGGATTTCCTTTTGAATACGGCTTTCTGGATGAACGGTTCGACAGCATGTACGATGCCGAGCTTCGGGCGGGAAAAATATTCGGCTATTTTGTCGTGATCGCCATATTCATTTCCTGTATGGGCTTGTTTGGGTTGTCGTCCTTTACTGCCGAGCAAAAGACAAAGGAAATCGGTGTACGAAAAATCCTGGGTGCGTCTACCGTAAAAATTCTATATCTTCTTTCGAAAGAATTCATGAAATGGGTCCTTCTGGCCAATGTCATCGCCTGGCCGATGGCTTATGTTGTAATGACAAAATGGCTGCAAAACTTTGCATATCGGGCACATGTGGGCATATGGGTATTTGCAGTATCCGCGTTGGCCGCCATTCTCATCGCATTGTTTACGGTGAGCTATCAATCCATCAGGGCTGCTACGAGCAATCCTGTGGATTCGCTCCGGTATGAATGAGTCCGGGCAGGGGCGAGGGGCAGGAGGGTATCAGCCATGAACATTCTGGCCTAAACGTATCATCTGAACGGGAAGACGATGAGACATCATCGCGATCTAAAGATAACGAAATGGATTTTGTCGCACCTGACTGACGAGGTGATGTGTGCCTCCATCATCGAAGACCTGGAATATCGGCTCCAGCATGAGCAGAATCACAAAGGGTCATTTTTCAGATTCATTCTTTTTGTCTTCCAGAGTGTTATCACATGCACTCCTTTACTCATCGATAAAGGTTTCGGAGGTCTGGCCATGTTCAAAAATTACATTAAAATAACATTCCGAAATATTAAAAAGCAGAAGGTCTACTCGTTCATCAATATCTTCGGCCTGGCCATCGGCATAGGGATCTGCATCGTCATTTTTCTTTTCATGCAGTATGAACTCGGGTTTGATTCGCATTTTCCCCATAAGGGAAATATCTACCGTGTTGTGACTCATCTCTGCCATCCCGAAGGAACCGAGTACGCAGGATGCACACCGTTTCCGACTGCCGCAGCCCTGAGGAATGATTTCCCAGAACTTGAACTGGCAACTCAGATGTACCATGTATCCGATGCGATGATCTCTATCGATACGGATCGTTTTAAGGAGACGGGTCTATTGTTCGTGGATCCTCAGTTTTTTAAATTTGAGGGAACGGAATGGATCCTGGGAGACCCAGAACAATCTCTGGACGATCCACATTCTGTTATTTTAACGGAACGATTGGCATTGAAGTATTTTGGTGAGATGGAAGTCATAGGAAGGACACTGCGCCTGGACAACGAGTTTGATCTTCATGTAACAGGCGTGGTCACAAATCCGCCACGAAGGACGAGCCTGCCGTATGATATGTTGATCTCGTGCAAACTGTTGAACGATTATCATGGTGCACGATTGTCCTTGGATGATAAATGGGATTTCATCGACGGTAAATGCCATACATATATACGGCTTCCCGGAGTTATCGATCCAAAGCATCTGGAGGAGAAGTTCGAGGCGTTCGAGAAAAAATACATGGATCCACTAATTATGTAACCAGCCGAATAACCTTATTCTCTTTCGCGGCCATCGGATTTCTGATTCTTCTCATCGCATGCTTCAATTTCATCAATCTCACCACGGCTCAGGCCATGAAGCGGGCCAGAGAGATGGGAATGCGCAAAGTGCTGGGAGCCGCACGTGCGCAGCTCATCCGTCAATTATTGGGGGAAACGAGCCTGTTCACGTTTATGGCCATCCTGACGGCCATCTTTCTTGCATGGGGATTCCTTCCGCAGTTGAATCAATTCTTGGGAAATAATACGGAATTGCGATTCGTTCTCAGCACTGGACTGCTCATTTTTCTTTTCACCATCTATTTTTTTGTATGTTTTTTTGACGGACTCTATCCGTCGTTTGTACTCTCCCGTTACCGGCCTACCGACGCGTTGAAGAAAAAAATCATCGCACGGGGGAAGGGCACCTATCGGCTTCGCAACGGACTCGTCCTCATACAGTTTGTCGTTTCTCAGATACTGATCGTGGGAACGTTGGTGATTGCAGGTCAAATGAAGCATCTATCGCGCATGGATCTCGGATTCCGAAAAGAGGGGATGGTGACTGTCCGGCTCCCCGAATACGAGGAGGCTTCTTGCGAAGCACTGCGAAGTGAATGGCTTAAAAATCCACACATTAAAAACATCAGCTTTGCTTGGAGTGCGCCAACATCACGGTCGAATTTTGATACCCCGTTCGTGTATGAATCTTCGGGTAACCTCATGCGATGGCAGGTTTATGTGAAAATGTGCGACAAGCGCTATTTGGATGTGTATGAAATACCCCTCATCGCCGGTAAATTTTTTGAGAGGAATGTCGGCGACGAATCCAACAAACAATGGGTGGTTAATGAAGAGGTGATCCGCCGCATGGGATTTTCCGATCCGTGGGAAGCCGTGAGTAAACGCGTTAATGTGAACAGTCTGGACGGCGAGATCATCGGCGTTATCCGTGATTTTCATGTGCGTTCGCTACACAGCGAGATCAAACCCACCGTGTTCTTTAATTTTTGGCCGGGAAATCACAACGAGGCCCAAATCAGGATGGACATGGTAGAGGTACAGTATACGCTCGATTATATCCGAAACGTATGGACCGGGTATTATCCCGAGCATCTATTCGAGCATGCCTTCCTCGATGATTTTCTCAAAAAATTGTATGAAACGGAATCCAAAATGCTGATCATGATACAAACCGCATCTTTCCTGGCGATTTTAATCGGCTGTCTGGGCTTGCTGGGTCTCGTCTCGTTCATGGTTTTGCAGCGGACAAAGGAAATTGGCATTCGGAAAGTGCTGGGTGCAACGGTCGGAAGTATTTATATCATCGTGTCCAAAGAATTCTTAGAGTGGGTTGTGATTGCGAGCATAACCGCATGGCCAGTGGCGTATCTACTCTCGAGCAAATGGCTTCAGGACTTTGCATATCGTATACGGCTGAATGTAGGCTATTTTATAGCTGGAGGACTCATTTCTCTTGGGATTGCATTACTCGTCCTGAGCTACCAGGTGATTCGAGCCGCTACGGCCAACCCCGTGGATTCGCTCCGATATGAATGATATGAGAGCGCGCCGTCCCTGTTCATCAGGCTGTATGTTCAACATTATGATAACCGTTGCCAAGTGATATAAACACTACTTTCGAATAAACGGAATCAAATAAATAGAAATCACAGCATCGTCGTGTTTAGCCAAAACATATCAAAGAATCGTCTTAAAAACCGATAATGGATTTATCCAAGTCAGAAAACATCGAATACGTTATAGCCAAACTACATAGTCCTTTTTATTTTAGGTAATGGCCCATTAAAGTTGCACTAAAATTGTTCTTTGATAACTGGCTGGTTTAAGTATTTCCTTAGTATTATTACCAGATTTTCATCCCTATGGTTGAATCTCCATTCGATTTCTTTGAG
>Ga0180438_10003141_pt1 | contig 25459 bp, 38 predicted proteins | sample SS_ome_12_FD_132455 | JGI IMG/M metagenome (GOLD analysis project Ga0180438, IMG submission 132455) | Hypersaline lake sediment archaeal communities from the Salton Sea, California, USA - SS_3_D_2 metaG | ecosystem: Environmental > Aquatic > Non-marine Saline and Alkaline > Hypersaline >... | reverse complement strand
TAAAGACGAAAATTCTACCCACCATAATATATATCCTAATATACATGTATTACAAAATAAAAGAAACTCTTGACTTCATAAATGTATTTAGTTATACTTGATTAACTACCAAGGAGGTGCATTTATGAAGCGCTTGTTTTTCTGTATAACTATGATTGTTTTGTGCTGTTTTGTTACGTCAGCACACGCTAAACTTACTGATAACTTGATTGCTAAAGATCATTTTGATCAAAATGAGCGTTTGCTTGAAAAAGCAATGCGCACATGTTCAAATGTAGAACATAAAACTTTTGCAGATAATTACAAAGATTGCTGGAAAGATGCTTATAGGTATGGAAGGTTGACTGCTGGAGAATGTCGCCTTTGGGCTATTCTAGATGCAAAAGAAGAATATGATAGGTGTATGTTTTCGCACTGGGAGTACAAGATTAAATAATACATAAGAGGCGTTCCGCTCTTGACATAATGAGACATTCATGTTACAATGGTGACAAGAAGATTGGGTGTTATATCTATATTCGCTTGAGGATCAAGACAAGGAGATATAATGTCATCACCATTCAAAAACGACAATGAAGCTTTAAGGGCTATAGACGATAATTCTGTTTTTGGCAAGTATTACATTGATGTTTGCGAGATTATGAAGAGCAACAATGTTCCAAAGGATAGACTTCCTTCTTTAGTACATTTTATGTCAAAAGCATTTTCTTGCTTAGATGCTGATAGAATGGAAAAGTGGGTTAAGAATTATATCGATAACGAAAAAATTGACATACTTGACGATTAATTTTAGCTTAACAATATAACAATGTGAGGTGAACTATGTCTGATATTAAAAAGCGTTTAAATATTACTGGTAGATGCTACTATAAGCAAAACAATGCTGATGGCGCTATATTGAGTTTTTTGACAAATGTACCTATTCAAGCTGATGCTGCTGACTTGTTATTCATTTTTACTGTTCCTGGCGAAGATCAAAAATATGCTCCGGCATATTGTAGACTGCAAGATAAATCAAAGATGAACAATGATGATCCCGTTGACTTTAAAGACCTAGAGGATCTTGAAGAAATTCGTTCTGTTGGTCATTTGAAGGAGACAAAGAAAGGCAAAATCATTGTTTGCGCACCAAAGGAACATAAAAGAGTAGAGCTTGATAAGCTTGTTGTAATTGCAACAATTCCTGCTGAAGATAAAAAAGCTGCACCCTGCTACATTCGAAGAAAGACTTACGAAAAGAGTAAGGAAGAGTTGGGTGGTGTTAAAGCAAAAACTGTAGGCGAGGTCATCATGGAGGTTGAAGAAAAAGTCCAAGAGATTAGACCTGAATTGATTAATACCGATAATACGATGGAGAATAGGGTATGAAATGCATAAAATGTGCAAATCTTAAGGCAATGTTGATGCTTCAGCTTGTTGTGATGTGGATTTTATGCGCAACAATATGGTTCATGAACCCCTATGACTACACCAATTATTTTGGTTGGGCATGTGTGGGATATGCCTTGTATCGTGCTTACAAGACATACAAAGCTTTTGTTGAGCGAAATGAGTTGATAAGAGAGCTAGCTAAATCAAATACAGCTTAGTCTTCACATTTGTCTGGTATTTCTGTGCAACTATTTACTTGTTCGTAAATGCACTTAGGATTTAGTTGTACAGAATTATTCATTTCATACTCGCAGAACTGAACACAATTCATACTTTCCCCATCAACAACTATCTCCTCAATATATATCAAACAACTATCATCGCCAGCTTCATACAAATTTGTCATTTTTGAACATGCTGGTTCGCAAAATTCAATTCCAGGTTCGGTTCTGATGTTAGGTTCGTTACTCTTAGGAGAGCAGCAGAAAAACATCATTATGAATGATAGTACGAAAAGCACACCTATTATTTTTTGTATTTTCTTCATTTTTACCTTTATAATGTTGCTACCCAAAAATCTCTAGCTTCTGAGCTTTTTATGTAATTTACATCTATGAAACCATAACCTTCTTTGCCCCAACCTTTACCCCAACTGTTTCTTAGTTCAAATGCTTGTTTGGAATTGCTCCAGCCGGTCAAACACATAGCATGACCTCCGATGTATTTGTCGCCTGTGTTTAGCTTTATAACACTATCATCATTTATATGTCGGAAATATTCATAAAGTCTTGCTCCAAATACAACGGGACAACCGGAAGATAATGCTTGTATGATTTGTCTTATTCTTTCGTCGCCAGAAGCGTTTATTCTATAAAAGTTTCTTATCTTGTTTTGTATCGCATACTTATATGGAATCCATCCTGGTTTGTGATTTACTTTAGATAGTACATATGGGTACACGTCTTCTGTTGGAACACCATATCTTTTAATTGAGTCGAAAGCCCATCTAATTTGACAACCACGATCTCTATCTGTAGTTGTTGGAGTTGAAAGATTTCTAGCATTCCAGTATATGAATAGTCTAGAAAGATCTTTTACTTCAGATGGAGATACCCCAAGCTTTTGTACTTGCTGTGCTTCAAAAGCATCAGCTATGGCATTACCAACACAAGAACTTAGATGGTATTGGTCACTAACATCCTTGAAGAATCTTCTCAAAGAAACTTCTCCAGCTATATTGCTAGAGGACATAGGACTGTTATAAAACATAGCGTCAACGCCAGATGCTACCGTTTGGTCTGGGATGTACCCAAAGTTTACAGTAAATCTGTTGACGAATAAGTTGGGAAGTCTGGTGAAAGTTTTTACTGAATTTATCTTTAGAATCATTTGTGTTACCTCCATCAGTATGTCTATTTATTATACATATTGACAACATAAGTCCTAAAACTAAATAGTATAAAAAGTACATTTTTCTTGACAAGGATCCCCTCTTGTGGCATCATGGTATTAACTCTAGCTGTCATATTTTATGGAGGATTTTATGAGTAACACTGAAAGATTCAGCATGAATAACATTAGACAAATGATTTCGTCATTTGTAAAAAACGAAATAGGTGAGGGTGACGTAGGAAAGAGTAAATACAAAAGAAAGACTGGAATAAATGTAATCAAGTCTGAAAAGATGTCTAGGATTGTTTCTAGAGGTATTGCGACTAAAAGAATCATAACATCTATCAGTGCAGATTTGGCGAGAATAGATGGTGTGTTGAAGAAGTTTGGTCTTGAAAAAATTAGAGAGCTTAACAGTAATGGTGATAATGTAAAGTCTGTTAGGATTGCTTCTACAAATGATGATCTATCCGTATTGGTTACGGCAAAACCAGCTTCTTTGGATGGCAAGAAAGCTGAGGCTGTAAAAGAAGAGATGGGATCTGATTTTTCCAAGTTCTTTGCAGAAAAGGAAACGTGGACAATTAATCCCGACTTCGTTGAAAAGTGCATTCTAACTTTGAGGGGGACGTTTGGACAAAACTTTGTAAACCAAGCATTGAACAAAAGAGTTGCATATTCTGTTAGGTCTAAAGAAGATTTAGACAAGTTGTTAGCGGGAGAATTAAGTGAAAGTCTTAGGCAAAAACTTTCGGCTTTTGTTAAGCCAACTGAAGTGTCTATTACCTATCCTAAATAGGAGGTGAGATGGAACAAGTAGAACAGTTAAATGAGATTTTCACTGGATACAAAATTAAAGCAGAATGCGTTGATTATGAGGAAGCTAACAACTTTAGTGTATATCATATCAAACTAAAGCCGGGCTGCAAGGTAAAAACTTTAGAAAACATCTCTACAGAGATTCAACTTGGATTGAAGTTGCTTGCATCGCCAACGTTTACACCGGCACCTGAATTGGGCTTGATTAAAATGATCTCAACTAGAAAGTCAGAGACTCTTTATGTTGAAGATATCATAAATCCTAGCGATGCTAGATTCAACGCGTATGTTGGTGTAGATTCTAGCGGCTCTCCAGTAATTCTAGATTTCAACAAAGCTCCGCATCTTCTAGTTGCTGGAACAACAGGAAGCGGTAAATCTGTATTTTTGCATACCATAATTGCAAATTTCATGCGGCGTGATTACCCGAACAAAATTGATCTTGATCTTATAGATCCAAAGATGGTCGAATTTGAGGCATATAAGGGTATCAGGTTCGATGGACACATGTCAATCACAAACACCTACGAGGGCGCTCTAAAGAAGCTATACACAATTCATAATATTATGGATAAGCGCTTCATGCTCCTTTCTAAATTAAATTGCAAATCTGTAGATGAGTGCAATCTTAGAAAGAAGGGAAGGTTCACTAGGAAAATTTGTGTCATTGACGAGCTTGCCGACTTGATGTTGCGAGACGCCAAGAACGGCTCCAGGATGGAGACTCTAATTTGTTCTATTGCTGCCAAGGCAAGGGCAGCCGGGATACATCTAATTTTGTCTACGCAGCGACCTTCCGTTGATGTAGTTACCGGTCTTATTAAGGCTAACTTTTCGGTAAGGGTTTGTTTCCGAGTTAGTTCTAGTACGGATAGTAGGGTCGTTATCGATCAAAACGGAGCGGAAAAGTTAAATGGTAAAGGTGATGGTATTCTTGTTGGGTATAGTCAAAAGCCAATAAGATTTCAATCAGCTTTTGGCGATCCTTCGAGGCTATAATGGGATATAACTTAGCAAAGACAAAAAAAGCGCTTTTAAATAAATGGGATTGGGATACCCCTAGTAATAATATTCCTTTGTTCCTATGGGGACCTATTGGTATTGGTAAGACATCCATAGTAGAACAAGCCGTCATAGAGCGCAAGAAAAAAGATTTAGAAGCGATAATTAAAAATTTTGCTGAAACTGAAAAAGAGCATATTGAAGCTAAATGTAAACTAGAAAGATTGGAAAATTATAACCGATCATCAGAAATCCAAGACATTCTTGATGAAAATCTTTTGGTTCTAAGATTAGCCGAAAGACCGATAGAACAATTACAAGGTGTTCCAACACCAAACTTTAAGGGTAGAGTTACCATGTTCTTTATGCCAGAGAACATGGTTAACATTTCTAAATCAGATTGGGTTGTCATCTTTTTAGATGAGTTAGATAAAGCTGACGAATGGAAAATGGCAGCAGCAACTCATATGATTGAATCTAAGCGTGTTGGAGAGTTTACTTTTCCAAAAGATACTTTTATTATCTGTGCTGGCAACAGAGTTGATGATTCTTGGATAAGTAAGGAAGTAGTTCCAGAATTAAAAAATAGAGGTGCCCACGTTGATGTAGATCCAGATTTGGATGTTTGGCTAGATTGGGCAAGCAAAAACAAAATTAGAACCGACATTATCGGCTTTCATAAATACGCCAAAAGTATTGGTAAAAACTTTTTGGTTGTATATAACGAAGGAGATAACAACTTTGCTACTCCTAGAACATGGCATTATGCTTCTCTACAAGCTGACAAGATAGAAAGACGAGGTGGAGAAGGGTGGGAAGCTGAGATGTATGATGAGATAGAACAGCTTATAGGTAAGACTGCTTTAGAATACAAAGCATATAGAGAGCTTTATAGAAAAGTAAATGTTGAGGATATATTGAATGGAACCGCATCTGTTCCAAAGCTTGATGGAGTGATGACCAATAATCGAAGGAATAGCATTCTAACTAAGCAATATATTTATGCTATGGCAATTTGCGAGCGAGTTACTGCCGATCTTTTGAAAAATGATCGCTACCTAAACAATTTCGTTAACGCTTTGGAAGATTTTATAGCCGATGCAAGGGTTATCATTTTTATATCTTTGCAAACGAATAAAAGAGAATTAATAGATATAATATCTTCTAACAAAAAAGGAGAAAGATTAATAGACGAATTTTTCGAGAGCATGATGTAGATGGAAGAGAAGATTAGAAAATACATACTCTTATTAGTTATAGATTTCCCATTTTTGATGCCAGCTATAAAGTTTGGTGTTGAAAACTGTAATGATGGTTTGGGCAAAACAAATGGAAGTACAATCTTCATAAATTATGAAGAGGCAAAAAGATTATCTTCTGATGTTTTTTATGCTTTGCTTTTACATGAGTTATTGCATTGTTTTTTATTTCATACAACTAGAATGAAAGATAAAGACTTGAGCGTATGGAATACGGCATGTGATTTTGTAGTCAATGACATAATAATCCAACTTTCTGAAGATTACAATAAAAAGCTAACACTACCTGAAGGTGCTTTGTATGACAAAAAATATCGTAATTGGTCAGCAGAGCAAGTGTATAATGATCTAAAGAAAAAAATGTCAAGCTCTTCTGATGGCAAGAGCAAAAGGAAATTACCTGGTGATGGCGAGGGTAAGACTGATTCTGATCAGGCTGCGAAAAAGCTAAAGTCTGGTTGGGGTAATGCTCCATCTGATTTATTACCTGCCGAAGAAGATTTTTCTGAAGACGATCTTAGACAAGATATAGAACAAGCTGCCAAAAATACCAATAAGAAATTTGGCAATGTTGCTGGTATAGCGGAAAGAATAGTTAAAGACATAAGAAGAGAACAGATTCCCTGGGAAAGGATCTTTAACATTCTGTTAAAGAGAATCTTGTATTATGGCAAAGGAAGATCTTTTGCTAGACCCAAACCATATGGTTGGCTCTATAATGTTGCTCTTCCAGGTAATATTGGGGAAGATAAGCTTGATATTGTAATAATCTTGGATACAAGCGGCTCTGTTAATGAAGAAAAAATGGATATGTTTATTGCTGAATTGAAAAAGATCGTGTCCGCGCATACACGTGTGCGTGTGATCACATGTGATTGTAAAGTTCAAGAAACAGTTAAGATAAGAAACATTTCAGATATATTTAATAAGGGTAAACTAAAATTTAAAGGTGGTGGCGGTACAAATTTTGAACCAGCGCTAAAAGCAGCTTCAAAAATACCAAATGATTTAGTTATATATATTACCGATGGTATTGGCAAATTTGGCAAAAGACAGCGTATACACAATCTTATTTGGGTTTTAACCAATGATGTTGTCGTGCCATATGGCAAAAAAGTTTTCTTAGAGGCAGCGTGAAAAATTTAAAGGCAGCAATTGCAATAAGAATATTAGACTCTTTGGGTGTCATCTCTGATGAGATGAATGATATTAGAAATAAATCTTTTCTACATGATCATGAGGGTTCTGATGTATATTCTGGAAAAGCAAATTATAGCGAGAACGAATCAGTAGTTTTTCTTTATACGGAAGTTGCTGAAGAAAAATATATGATAACATTTCTAGAAGATGGCGAAAGGAATGAAAGTAGTTTTACTTTTTGCATAGTAAGCGCTGATATAGAAACAGAAGATCCTGAACTGAATAAACTGATAATAGGCACTAAAGAAGGTAACTTTAGAGAAGTTTCTTTTTTAGAAGGCGCTAAGATATTGAATACATTTGAAATAATTAGAAATCATATGCCTAATTGGGGATCAAACCAGCCAAAGAAATCGCACTTTGAATATTTGTTCAATTTCATTAAATCCATTAGAATAGAGTAAAATGGTTGTTTATTTTATATCTGGTCATTTAGATGTGACCGAAGAAGAATTTTCAAAACATTACGCGCCACTAATAAAAAAGGCTATTGATAATAAAGACACTTTTGTTGTTGGAGATTGTAGAGGTGCGGACGCGATGGCTCAAAAGTATATAAAGGACCATGGCGGTAAAGCTGTTGTTTTTCATATGTTTAAATCTCCAAGAAATAATTGTGGTTTCCCTACCAAGGGTGGATATAAAACAGATGAAGAAAGAGATGCCGCAATGACTAGAAATTCTGATTGTGATATAGCCTGGATAAGAAAAGGAAGAGAAAAAAGTGGAACGGCTAAAAATCTGAAAAGAAGAAATGCAAATAAGAGTACCAGAACTGAAAAAAAGAATACGTAAAAGATTACCTATGCTAACAAAAAAGCAGGTAGATTACTTCTTTAAATCTATAATAGAAATACTCATTGATAGGTTTATAAGTAACCAAACAGTGATAATAGATAATTTTGGTGTTCTATCAAGAAAGAAAAGTAAGCCTAGAAGAGTTTTAAATATAAGCACCGGCAAGCATCAAGAAATTATTTCTAATACAATTTGTCTTAGACCTAACCGTGCTTTCTTGGCTTTTTTTAGAGATAAAAAGAATAGAGAAAAAATAAGAAAGAAGATAATAGAATCTTCTAAGAATGCATTTAGTAAAAATAGAAAAAACTTAATATAGGAGAATATAATGGATGCTGAAAATGTTAGCAAGTTTAAGGATATGATAAATTCTTCAATAAAGGAATTATCTGCACATGTAATAGATTTTGAAGTGGACTCTGACGGTGATGAGTGTGATGAGATGCAGGCTAATGCTATTTTAGATATTGCTTATGCTGAAAGAGATAGGAACAACTTCAAGATAAACAGTATGATTGAAGCCCTGGCTAAGATAGAAAGTGGTGATTATGGGTACTGTGAAGAATGTGGTGAGGATATAGGGCTGAAGAGATTGGAGATATTTCCAGATGCGAAATGTTGTATTGTTTGTGCGGAGAGGATAGAGAAGGAGAGAGGGAGGATTAGATAATGTATAGTTTGTTGGCTGCTTATAGAAACGGTCCTCAATATTGTCATGTTTGTAAAATTTTTACTGGCGCAACAGAAAATGAAGTTTTTGTTCAATTATGTGAATCAATACAAAATCTTGATGAAAAAGATAATGTAAAAATCTATTTACATAGAGATAATGATGATATGACGCCAGTGTTGCTAGAAAGATATTGTGCGGTTAAAAACGTTGTAAAACTACAAAAGAAAAAAGAAGATATAGAAAAAAGAAAGTACGCCTTGAGATTACAAATGGAAGCTCTAGAAAAAGAAGAAAAACTATTGGATAATGATTTTTATTATATGTTAAATCCAAAATACAGATGGCATACTGTATCAAAACCACACAAATCCAAATATTTCATTACACCAAGATGATTAAATATCTGGTAATGATATATAAGTCTATATGCATAGTAGAAAACAAAGAAATGCCAGCCCCATAATTTACGAAAAGACAGCAAATGGCGAAGAGATGTACGATATTTATTCGCGCTTGCTAAAGGAAAGAATAGTTTTTCTTGATAGCGTTCTAGATATTGAAAACTCTAACAATATAATATCACAGTTTTTTTGGTTAGAGAGGCAAGATAGTAGCGAGCCAATACACTTATATATAAACTGTCTTGGTGGAGAACTTCCCGCCATGTTTGCTATTTATGATGTAATGCAATACATCAAGCCACCTATATACACGTTTGTTTTAGGTGTTGCCGCTTCTGCTGCTGCTGTTTTACTTTGTGCTGGTGAACCAGGGTGTCGTTTTGCACTGCCTCACTCTGAGATAATGATTCATGAACCATTACATGATGGAATAGGTGGAAGTACAACAGATGTTCATATATATCATAATACACTGCTGAAGAATAGAGAGCAAATGTTAGAAGTTCTAGCTAAGCATACAGGAAAATCTGTCGATAGGTTGCGAGAGGATTGCTCTAGAGATTTTTATTTAGATGCCCAGGAGGCTCTTGATTATGGCATAATAGATCAAATAAAGAGATCCAATTCTGCACCTCCTAAGACAAAAACAAAGAAAACATGTAGAACCAAAAAGTAATATCCTAATATTTCAATATCCTATTGAAATGAAACTAGAAGAAAAAGATTTTCTAATAATAAAGAATAGTACCAACTGGGCAACAAGAAGTCTATTGAAGCTTAGGCTTCTTTTTGATAAAGCTTTTGGTGAAGAGATTAAGTCAATTCATGGAAAGGCTTACGGTGTAAACAGTATACTAAAAGATGTCCTTGATAATTTTGTAAGCGGTTCTACGTTTTCAAGTGAAGATTCTAAAACCGCAAACGATCATGAGGCTATAACTTCTTTTATTGCTTGTGGTAACAATTTCAATAACATAATTCATCAGATAGGGTATGTAATAATACCAAACTTAGAAAAGATTGGTATACATATCACTGCTGAAGATTTAGGAGAAGAGGCTCCAAAGAAAGAAAAAGAAAGGAAATCTTTTAATAAATCTGAAGCTATAGAAAATTTAGAATCTAAGATTGAAGATTTGCACAATGTTGTGGTCAGCGAAGGTCTTGGTGAAGATGATATTAGAGTTCTTATGAAAGCAAGAAACGACCTAATGTCTATAATTGAAAACAATGCGAATTCTATGAAAGATGAATCGGATGAAGATGCTGAAAAGATCTATAATAATACTTTGAGCCAATATGATGCATTTGTCAGTATGTATAAAGACAAGATTCAAAAAGTATCTTCAGAAGCATACTCTACAATAATAAAGACAGCAGAATCTGCCGAAGAGGTAACTTCTTATTATTTAATGTCGTTTGGTGAGTATTCTAAGGTGTTTACTCCAATTAAAGAAAAGCTATTAGCAATAAAAAACTTTCTTGGTTTTGGAGGAGACGAAACCCTATATTCATTAAGATTAGATTGTATGAAGTACACAAAAACTTTGATTGATGATTCCTCAAATATGGTTAATGAAATAGAGCGAGCAGCAAAAATAAAGAATCAAAAAGAAAAGTGGGTAAAAATAATAAAAGCATGTAATAGTTTTGCTGCTGAATACAATAGATATAGAACAGCTTATGTTGAAATGTATAGTATAATGAAAATAAAAGTGAATCAAGATAAGCTCAAGAAAAAGAAAAAGGAAAAGGGTGAGGTTTCGGATGTAGCTTTGAGAGATTTTATTGAGCATAGTTGGGTTGATATGCCTGCTAGAACAGACAAAAGGTTTCCAATAGCTATGGTTGTTAGGGTCTAATGGCTGGCTTCGTAATATTTCCAAAAATAGAAAACTTCGTTGAAATAGAAAACGTACCCTTTTCCTTAACAAGAAAGGAACAATATAATGGTCTAATGAATAATAAAGATCCATCATTTATGGTTTTTCTTTATAAAGAAGCTTGTATTCCTAAGTTCTGGATGAAAAACACACCATTGCCTTTAGATATTATATTCTTTGATCATGATAGTAATATCTCTTCAATAAGAAAAGGCAAGCCTTTTGATGAGACATTAATAGAGGCTAACGTGCCATGTAAATTTGTTATAGAAGCACCATATGGTTTCTGTAGGAAGCATGGAATAGATTTAGGAGATCGTGCAAAGTTAAAGTACGACAAGAGTATTCTTGATAGAATCTTTAAGTTTTGGAGCTTATGATGTCTTTTCAAAAACTAATTCAATCTACATTCTTAAATAAGAATAAGAAAGAAAAAAAGATAAAATTGAACAACGGAAGTGTTGTTTCGGTCAAATCTGGCGACATCTTGTACGTCCAACTTCATGAAGAAGAAGGGAGCGGGGTGTTCAAGGCAAGGTTTGTTGATATAGAGGAAAGCGGAGATATCTGGGCTTATCTGTTAAATTCCAATCATGATTTCATTGATATAAAGATTAATCAAAACAGGGTAGAAAAAATAGAAAGCCCAAACTAGGATGTAATGAAAGTTTACGATCATCCGAAATTAGCCATAGAGGATCTGGCTAATGTAAATAAGAAGTATCTAAAACACATTCCTAATTTTGGAATGGAGAATGATTATATATATTCTTACAAAGACAGAGTATTTAAGATTACATCATCTAAACAAGAATTTTTAGCCTCTAAAAGAATAATAGGAAGGAATTTTAACAATGTTGTAAAAATATATGATAGCTTTGAATGTGATATATTAGGGAAACACTCAAACAATATTTGGAAGAGTTATGTTATTGAAGAGGAAATGCTTTATAGAAATGGTGGCGAATTCTTATTTAAGAAGCTAGACTTTTGTGCTTTGATGGGTAATGTTGAAAAAAGACTTCCATATTTTGTTTCTGTAATAAACGGATTAATTGAATTAGAATCTGTTGGAATAAGGTATAACGATTTGCATTCTTTAAACGTAATGTTTGATAAAGAAAAGAATGCTAAGCTTATAGATTTTGGTTATGTTTCTTTGAAGAAAAAATATAAGCCAATAAATGTGAGGTTATCGTTACAAGACTATCGTTATAGAATATAGAAAGGGTTTTATGGATGGATATATTAGCTTTGTTAAGAAAGCCGGAAACGCTAAAGGATATACCAATAAGTGAGATTGACAAGGTTGCTGATGAAATATCTGTGTTGCTTGAGACAAAAATAAATAAGAGTTGTATAAAGATAGCAACATCAACTACTTTTGGTGATATAGAGCTTCCAAAAGCTGCCTTCAAATGTGCAGCAAAAGATACTGTAAGAGATGCTGTTAGAACGTATTGTGCTCATGAAAAATGGGACGAGAACGTTCCTGTAATACCATATATCTCTACCGCTTTGAACAGGTTAGCAAAGAATATGATAGATGATATTAAGGGTACAAACAAAAAAGTTGTTGGGTTTGTTTGTCCAGCTTGTAAAGAATTTGGTATTAGAGAAACCCTTGTAAAAGAGGGTGATATGTTTGTTTGCAAGAGTTGTATAGCGCAAATAGAAAGTATAGAAAGAGAATTAGCGGAGTTGAAAGGACAGGAAGATGGACTCCAAAGAGAAAATAAAGAGATTACAGTTTAAGTTAGATTGTCTTAAGGCATTCTATAATCATAGCCCAAAAGGATTCAAATGTTCTGAATGCGGAAAGTTTATTCCAAACTCGTATGATGGCATTAGATGTCCTTATCCTAAATGTAGAGAATATATAGATAGAGATAATATTGTTGAAAAGAAGCACCCAGTTACTTTTGGTAAAAGACAGTTTGTTTACATAAACAATACAATAAACAAACACGGCAATGACCAGAAAGAATTTTCTGAAAGATATTGTGACACAAATGGGAACGCTTATGATCTTTTGTCCATGGAGGAGGAACGGGCAAAAGAGATAATGATGATAAATGACATAATAACTAAACAAAAGAAAGCAAACGGTAATACAAGAAAGATTCCTATAAAAGCTTGTATGTATGATGCATTTAGTGTTGTTCTAAAAGAGTTGCCGGATGAAATGACAAAGTATTTAGTGAATGGCGGTCAAAATGGAGATGTTTCTATACAAGCAATAATATTTCAAACATTCGTTGAAATAATAGAATCTAAACTTCCTATTGTTGTTTTTATGAAAGGTGTTCAGGTAAAAATAGAAGATGTTCTAGATAGTAGATTGCATATATTCAATGGAAGAAGGAAGTTTACAAACTTCTTAGACCACAATCTAATAGTTAAGAAAAGATCTCAAATTAGAATAGAGAATGGTGTTGAGATTGAGGATAAGTCAAACCATTTTATTGGAAAAATAATATCTATAACTGATAGCAAGGGTAATGATATTAAGCATCTAATAGATAGTTACAGTTTTTCAAACATAAAAATGAGAAGTTCTGAGTATCTAAAACCTGCTGAAGATATTACTATTGAATATTATTCTCTAAAGCCATCTTACACTATGGGATCTATGATTCATTTACAAAGAATAAAGAAAAAGATATCAGATAGTATAAAGAAGAAGGTAACATGAGAAATAAAGTTTTAGGAACAATATTTATAGCTATAGTTTGTATTGGTATAATTGTATTTATATTTAGTCTTGAAAATTTTGAAAGTGGCAGCAATGATGTTTATGAAGTTCACAGAAAATGTGTGTCATCCGAATATATTGAAGGAATTGATGTTTCGTACTATCAAAAGGATATAGATTGGCAAACTGTAAAGAATCATGATATTACTTTTGGTTTTGCTAGGGTAAGTGATGGTATAACCAAAATAGACCCAAAGTTCACTCAAAACTGGGTTGGAATGAAAGATGTCGAAATAATACGTGGAGCTTATCAATTCTTTAGACCAAACCAAGACCCATTAGAACAGGCTCAATTATTTGTTACAATAGTAGAAGGGGCTGGTGGTTTTGAAGATTCTGATCTTCCTAGCGTAATAGATGTAGAAGTTACAGGCAATATTCCAAACTATGAGATTATTGATAATATGATTATTTGGTTGAATTTTATGGAAGAATATACACAAAAGAAGCCAATAATATATGCTGGTCCTTATTTTTGGGAGTTGAATAATCTTGGAGATGAGTTTAAAGATTATCCTCTTTGGGTAGCGCATTATACTAGAGAAGGAGAGTGTCCGCTAATTCCAGATCCTTGGAGTGATTGGACGTTTTGGCAATATACTGGTTCTGGTGAAGTTAAAGGTGTTGAAACTATAGTAGATATAAATATATTTGATGGAACATATAACGATCTACTTACGTTTATTGATAACTGTAAAACAGTTCATGCTGAACCATCTATAGAACCAGAAGATGACGTAAAAGACGCAACACCTGATATTGAGGATTCGACATATGAAGATGTCAATACAAAAGAAGATGTCAAGATCAAAGATGCCGGAGTAGACTGTAATTGTGAAGGTGATGATAAAACAGGCTGCGAGTGTGGTATTGCTAACATAAGCGAAGGCGACATCCGCTATCTAATAATAACAATTATAGGTGGATTTTTTCTACTAAGAGCAAGATCAAAGAGGTAAGATATGGGTGATATATTTAGTGATTACGAAGGTGAGTGGGTTTTTGTAAAGTCTGATTCTGATAAATATATTGGGAGAATTGTAGATCGTGATGTGAATGGTTTTATCAGTCTACAACCAGCTTTACAGTATATTGCGGAATATGTTCAAGACCAACAAGGCAACATAGCAAAACAATTGCTAATAACACCTATAGAGGTTTGTGTTGGTTTTGAGTCTAAAGTAAAGGTGAAAAATGTAGATCTTATGATGGTTTTTGAAGATATGAGTGTTGAAGATAGACGACAATTCGAAAAAGCTGTCAGACAAGGCGTTGATATAACAATGAAAGCAAGAGCCGCTAAAGCCGGTATAACGCTTGAATCTTCAATGCCAAGCAATGAAGGCGGCGGAAGTAGTGGAATTATCTTTGGCTAATCTTCGTCTTTGTGTTTGAAATACTGAACGCGCTGTTCTTCTTTTTGAACACTTTCGTCGGAAGGTTTATTAGATCCAAACCATTTCAAAACTCTCTTCCCTTTTCTATCCAATAAAGCCCATTCTTCTTTTCCACTCTCCTCACGATACTTTTTCCTAAGAATAGCGGTTTTGGTTTGCGTATCAGCAAATTTAGATATCGTATTTATTAAAGAGGTCAAATCTTCTGCTGAAGAATCTAAACCTCTCTTATCTGCTTCTTCAGCAACATCCGCAAGAGCCGTTATCAAAAATTCCATATTGTACATGTTTTGATACTATTATATTAGTCTTTTTTTTAGAGTCACGCCAGGCTTGAACTTTGGCATTAACCTACAATTTTCTGGAGGTATTATGGTTCTACCAGACACTCCTTTGTGTGGTCCATTCACATAGAACTTACCAAATCCCGCAATACTAATTATCCCGCCATTCATCATTTCTTTTTTTATTTCCTCAAAGAAAACTGTAAGAAAAGACAACGCTAGAGATTTATCTATCCCACACTTCTCAGCTAACTCATCTACCAACGTGCGATCACTATTGAATGCTACATCATAGATGCCCAAAGCCGACTTGGTCTTTTTCTTTAATCTGGTTAGCAACCTTCTATGTTCAACTATATCAAATATAGTAGGTAGCGGATTTTTTATTTCTTTGATCATGTTAATTATATACCGTTATATATTCAGTAATGAACAGGGAAGATATAAAGAAGTTACTACAAAATGATTCCAAAGCATTAGCTGTTACTATTATAGCTTATAGAATTCTTGGATTATACAAAGAAGAAGCCAAATTCTGTATGATGGAGCTAATGAGAAGAAAACAAAACGGCGACACCTTTCAATTTGAAAAGTTTATCAAAGATGGCGTAGATGAATATAAAATAGACGTAAATATGGATCTTATGGGAGATTTAAAGAAAGAGCTAACAAATTCTATTGCTAAAGATATCACAAGCTCTATATTTGAAAATAAAGAAGACTAGCCCTTTTCTTCAAGCCTTGGCTCATCATTTTCTTCAGGTTTAATTACTTTAACCTTCTTTCTATTATTGTTCAAATCTCTTCTTACAAAACCAAGCTTTCCAGCAGCAAGTTTTGAAGAAAGTTCTTTTCTCTTTTCTACGTTCTTTTTATAAGCCAAAGAATCTTTTGTGTTGTCTGTACTATCCAAAACAGCATCTATCTCCTCTTGGACAACCTTGTCCTTCTCTACAGTGTATATCAAATTTGAAACAAGCTCTTTCAAATCTTCCACATCTTCCCTTATAGCATCTATTTCATTTTTACGAGTCTTCTGTTCTATTTTAGACTCCAACTTCTTTGTAAGCTCAACAATTTCAAAATCTTCTTCAATAATCGAATGCATATCTTCTGGATATAAAGTTTTGATAGCCTCTGTAATATCTTTGTTATTTTTTTCACTTTTTATAACATCTACCAATATTGATCCAGATGAGGTCTGTTTAGCAACTATTCCTTTTGGCAATTTACCTTGTTTCCATCTTCTCCATGCGGTAATATAACTCATGTTATTTTGCTTAGCCCATTCCGATAATTTCATTTTATACACCTCTTGCTTGAAATAAATTGTAACCATATCTGATATTATTGATAATATTTTCACGAAAACATGAAATAATTTGTCAAGTCTTTAGCATTTAATTGCATTACTTAGAGGGAATTACAAAAGAAAAACAGGGAGTTAAGATGTCAAAACAAAAAGAAAAGGTCTTGATAATAGTCGAGTCACCATCTAAAGTTAAAACTATAAAGAAGTATGCTCCGAAAGACAAGGATTACTCTGTTATAGCTTCTGTGGGGCACGTTGTAGATTTGTCTAATAAGTTTAAGCATAGATTGGGTGTTAATATAGAAAAAGATTTCAAGCCTAATTTTGTAATCAACAAGGACAAGATAGAGGTTATGCAGTCGATTTTGGATGGTGCTAGTGTAGCTGACAAAATCATATTAGCTACTGACCCAGACCGTGAGGGGGAGGCTATAGCTTTTCATATAGCTGAAAGGTTGAAGTCGCTTGGTAAAGAGATAAAGAGGGTTGAATTTCCTGAGCTTACTAAGGGCGGTGTACCTGCTGGTTTGAAGAAGGAGCGAGATATTAATATTGACTTAGTTAATGCTGCTATAGCCAGAAGAGTGTTAGATAGAATAGTTGGTTTTATGGGCAGTCCTTTTGTTATTAAGCGTATAGGAAAGGGTTGTTCTGCTGGTAGAGTTCAATCTGTTGCATTGAAGTTAGTTGTTGAGAGAGATAGGGAGATTAAGGAGTTTAAGCCGGAAGAATATTGGAATATCAAAGTTGATCTTTATAAGTTTGCTAAGGATTCTTTCTTTGCGGCTTTACAACACAAAGGGAAAATCCCGGATGAAAAAACAGCTATGAGTATAAAAAAGGAGCTTGAGAGTTCTACTTATACTGTTAAGAAGATAGATGCTAAGGAAAAGAAAAGAAACCCATATCCGCCATTGAATACGGCTAAGTTGCAGATGGTAGCTTCTAGTAAGATGGGTATACCATCTTCTAGAACAATGAGTGCTGCTCAAGAGTTATATCAAGCTGGTAAGATTACTTACATTAGAACTGACAGCTTGAGAGTTTCTCCTGAAGCAATAAAGATGGTTAGAGAATGGATTGGTAAGAAACATCCAAATTGTTTACCCTCTAAGTCTAATATGTATAAAAACAAGGGAGCGGTTCAAGATGGTCACGAAGCTATTAGACCAACAGATGTTAATGTTGAGCCTCAAGCTAAACCAAAGACAGATGAAGAGAAGGTTTACAAACTTGTTTGGGAATATTTTGTAGCTAGTCAAATGAAACCTGCTGTATATGATACAACTTCTATTACTATAGAAACAAACAAAAAGAGATTATTGAAGACAAATGGTAGGATATTGAGAGAAGCCGGGTGGCTTTCTTTGTTAGGTGTAGAAGAGGGTGATGACAATGAAAAGGATTCATTGCTACCTCCGTTAGTTGTGAAAGATGTTTTAAATATAGGTAAGAAGGGTGTTATTGCTGACCAAAAGTTTACACAGCCGCCTCCAAGGTTCAAGGAGCACACGCTAGTAAAAGAATTAGAGAGCAGAGGTATAGGTAGACCTTCCACTTATGCAACAATCATGAAGACGATTTGCGAAACAAGAAATTTTGTGGAAAGTAAAAACAAGTCTCTAATACCTACACAGATAGGCAAAGATATAGTAAAGCTTTTAGATGAATACTTTACATTTATGGAATATGATTATACATCTAAGCTTGAGGATAAATTAGATTTAATTTCTGGAGGTAAGTGTACTTATATAGAAACCATGGAGGATTTCTTTAAGTATTTCAAACAAGAAATAGATAAAGCGTATACTAAAACGAAAGTAGAAACCGATTATGTTTGTTCGAAATGTGACTCTAAGATGGTTCTACAGAAAAGCGCTATAGGGTATTTCTTAGGATGCGGTAAGTACCCAAAATGTAAAAACATAATTCCTTGCGAAGTTGTAGATGGAAAAATAACTCTTGCACCAGATAAAAATAAAAACTACGCCCCAGACGATATTAAATGTCCAAAATGTAAATCAAAGATGTTAATACGTCAAGGGAAATTTGGAGAGTTTTATAGCTGTGAGAGTTACCCAGATTGCAGAGGGAGTAGAAAAATACCTTATGGTAAAAAATGTCCAGATTGTGGTAACGAGTTATATAGAAACATATTCAGACAAGGTCCAGTTTTGTGTTGTATGGGTTATCCAAAATGTAAACATGTTGAACCTCTAAAAGAGGATAACTTTCAAAGTAAACAAAAAAAGATAGTTGACGACATAAAAAGAAACACTAAAAACGTAAAGCAGGTATAAATGGCAAGAGAGAAAGAATCATTAACTAATATACTAAACTCAGACTTTTTTGATTTTAATAAGTGTGATGCTGAAGAAAAATCAATTATGAAAGACCTTAAGCTAGAAGCTAAGGAAAAATTTGGTACTGATGATGTTATAGCAATAATAGACTCGTCAATAGAAGTTGATGGTTCTTTTATGCTCTTTTGTGAAGAAAATGGTTATAAAGTAGAAAATTTACAAATTTTTTCTTTGATCAACTTAAATGAACGAGGGTTGGAATCTTATGATCCATATATTGCTTGTGGATACTTTTCAATAAAAAAAGGAGACTTTGAGGTTTTCAAGCTATCTAAATCTCCAAATGGTTTTGATGATATGACTAATATTTGGTCTTTTGTTATCCTACCTTCAAAGGATTATGATAAATATATAGAACTTAAAACAAGCTATTATGAGTGGCAAAAACAAAGAAATGGTATTGTTGTTTCTGTTGTAGGTGGAGAAGATTTTGTAATAGGCGGTGATAATAAAGTAGATGATTTGTTTTTTGGTGAACATAAAACCTTAAAAGAGGATCTTTTTGGCGGTATAAAGTTTTTTATGGATAATGAAGAATTTTATAATGATAACAATTTGCCATGGATGTATTCTATATTTGTAGAGGGCGGTGCTGATAGCGGCAAGACTGAGCTTGTCAATACTATAGTAAGTAATTATGATATCGCACCTGTTACTATAAACAAGTATAATTGCGATGATTCTGTTATAGAGTTAGTTTTTGGGATGGCTAAGTCCGTAAAGAAGTCATGTATAATATTGGAAAATATAGATGATTTGATTACTCAAGAACTGGTTACTGTTGGAACTATAGCAAATTTAATGGATAAATGTTCTTATAATAACGGAATATTGTTAGTTGTTACAAGCAGAAAAACTATACCTGATATGAACAAGATATCATTTAGATTTGACAAGTTCATTACACTACCTTCTCCATCTTATAAAGAGAGTATAAATAATTTGTTTGGAGACCTTATAGGAAAGAGGTCTCTATCAACATTGAGAAAGTCTATAGAAAGTAGTAAATTTACTTATGGGGCTATGAAGCAAATGAAAGATATATATATTAAGTTAAACATTAATGAGTTTAAGGACAATCCAGAGAAATTAAAAAAGAAGGCACTTAAGAAGTTAGAAGCTATATTAGAAGCTATTGCAAAGGAAACTACAGCAAATATAAACACAAAAACAGGTACAAAGATAGGATTGCTTACGGGGAGAGATTGATAAATGCGCGTAAATAAGTTATATTCGGATGATAGTTATTTGGATTCGTTCAAGCCAGTAGAGGTTACTGTAAACAACAAAAATAAGGATCCAAGAGATGAGCTTGAAGATGCTATCAGGGTTTTCAGAGGTTATGTTACTAAGGAAAGAATCATGTCGGTTCTAAAAGAGCATTCCGCTTATGAAAAGCCTTCTGACAAAAAAAGACGTAAGAGAAGAGAGATGGAAAGAAGATTGAGAAAGATCGCTATGGGAAAGATAGATGATGAGATGAATGAATAAACCCAAGAAAATAGACGTTCCGGTTTTTGAGTTAGACTTGCCGGATGAATTTAAACCGGAATGGTATAAACTTGGTATAGAGCCAACTAAAATGCGCTCTGTGTTAGAAGAAGGAGATATGATGTTTAAAAAACCACAAGTTTCAAATTATAGACGAGGAATACCTCCTATAGAAGAAAAACCAATGACGGTAAAGGAAGCTGAAAAAGAAAACCTGATTTCAATTAAAGAAGCTGAGGTTATGACAGATCCAAGTGAATATGCTTGGTTTAATGCTGATGATCAACCTGAAGATATAGAAAATATCGTAGATAATAATGAAGATGTAAATGTAGAAGGTATCCAACAAATAAATGTTCCAGAAGAAACTTATGATTCTATACATAATATAAGAGATAAGCTATTGAAAAGAAAGCAGAGAAATAGAATGGCTGACGTGGGAGATTTTGTTGTCCTTCATAAGGGAGCAAACATATATGTTGGTGATGAAAGTGGAGTTGGAGAAGTCTGCGAACAAATAATTCTAGAAAATGAAAACTTGACAGATGATGATCTTGTGGTTTTTTATAGAGTATCATTACAAAAATTCTTTAGGTAAATCATGAAAAATTCAGAAATTTTACAAGATATCTATCTAAAGATATCTTCGATAGAGTCATTGCTCAAGTTAAATGATTATCAACAAAAGCTGATAATCAAAAAATTAAATGATTTGAACCTTGAAAAAAAAGAACCTGACCTACCTCCCGTTCCAGGTAAAGCTATTGCTCCAGACCCAACTCCAGAAGTTGCTCATGAAGAAGCTGTTACAAAAAAGAATAAGCTTATGAATATAAAAAGAACAAAAGATGAAGGTGGTGCTAGTTATAGCAGTTATGAGTTTGAAAAAGAATTGGCTGAGGTAAAGGAAGAAAATACTAATAGTAATGAGTTAAATAGTAATAGAAATTTCCCTGTAATTCAGAAATTATCAGGTAAGACAGGAAAAGTTATTTCTTCAGCAAGTGTGGTTGTAAAAAATTCTGACGGTGAAGTGGTAAAACAAACGAATACTAATTCAAGCGGAAGATGGATGGCGATGTTACCTATTGGCAGATATGTTGCAGAAGTTAGTGGAAAAGATGGCAAAGAAACCATTTCTTATGCTCAATCATTTGAGGTAATGGCTTCTTCTTCTTTACCTATACTTTTGCCAATGCCAGAAATGTATAAAAGATATGTTGAAGAATAGAGGTCAAAATGAAAACTATATCAGACAATGTCTTCGCAGAGAAGATTCGGCACAATATGAAAGAAATGATTACAAATATCATTATCGATAACTGTTGTTCGTATGCAGCGGATTTAAGCGGTATAACCGTTGAATTCGACACAGAAGATCCTACAATTGTTCATGTAAAACTTCCTATAATCGTATCAACTCAAATTCAAAGGAGATCTACTTAGTCATTTTACTGACTGTCTCGACTAACTTGGATTTATAATCAAACCCAGAATCTTCAGGCTCGTTAGTCGTTTCTTCTGATGCAGACGCATATATTGTGTCATCTATATCTGTGCCTAGAGTTTGCGAATACAATTCAGCACATTTTATAAAGTTCTTTAGAGCATATTCTAGATAACCCTGTTTACCTGGCTTTTTCTTTTTCTTATCTATTTTTATACTAGGGTATTTGCTATGAACTTTTCTATATACAGCATCAATTAAACTTTGTAAAGATCCTTTATACCAATCTGGAGCTTTAGAATATTGGTTTACTCTAGAAATAGCATTTGCTGCTTGACCCTTATTATTTACAGGGAAGTGATCTTTCTTGTCTTTAGCTCGTTCCGCCGGAACAACAACATCACCACGATTTCTGACTTTAGCTTTAGGATCCAATTTCTTTTCTTTTTTCTTTGCTACTGTATACATCTTATTGGAAATACATAACAATTGATATTTAAATTGATGTATTTTGCAAAGAGAATTGCTTTAGTCTTCAATTTAGTTAAAAGCTAGGAGGAAGAATGCTTAACGTTTACTTTAATCTTTTACATGATGATGAAAAAAACATACATGGTTTTATGCCAGAAAGATCGGAAAAACTTTCTACGGGATATGATGTTAGAAACGCTGGACCCGATATACTAATGAGACCTTTTCAAAAAGCATTAATACCTTTAGGGTTTAGAGCTTTTATTCCAGAAGGGTGGTATTTCGAGTTATATCCGCGATCATCTACTTTTCATAAAAAAAGCATTCATTCTCTTTATGGGGTAATTGATGAATCATATTCTAATTATTGGTTTTTTGCGTGTCAATATATTCCAAAAATGGATGAAGAATTTAAAATAGTAGAACGTGATAATAGCATAAAATTTTGTCCAAAGTATGATTTTGAAAATTATATTAAAATTGAGCATGGGGATAGAATAGCTCAGATAATTTTAAGAAAACGTTATGATTTTTGTACTAAAGGTATTTCTGATGAAGAATTTGATAAGGCGGTAAAAAATAGGGGAGATAAAAGAGGTTTGGGTGGTTTTGGAAGCACAGGTGACAAATGATAACTAAAGCGGTTAATCTAAGGAAAGAGCCTTATGATGTGTATATTGGTAGAGCTGGAAAAGGAAAAGATGGTTTTTTTGGCAATCCAATAGTTTTGGGTAAAAGATGTGATTATTGTTATCAAATACATGAAGAACCAGGTTCTACTTTAGATTGTTATAGAGAATATTTTTTAATGAAGGTAGAAAACAATAAAGAATTTAGAAACCGTGTTTTAGGTCTTAAGGGTAAGAGATTAGGATGTTTTTGTAAACCAAAGCCATGTCATGGCGATATAATTGCAACGTGGGTTGATTTAGTTTCGGAACAAGATAAATATAGAGTTGTCTTTGATATGTTAAATGAACTGAATTGTGAATTCTATTCATTAGAAGGGTGTGCTGCTGGCGGTCCATTACACATAGTGCTTGATGATAGTAACGTTGGAGATTCAAGTTTAGATTTTTGTGAGAAAGAATTGGATAAAAATAACATAATAGCAATTAAATCAATTGGTAAAGCCATAATAGCTATATTAAGAACGCTAACTGAAGAACAAAGGATGATTTGGTGGAAAAAAAGATATTTAGACATATACGACGCTTAAATGGAGATATAGATGAAATTTAACACAATATTTACGGTAGCAACTACGATATTAGTTATATCGGTCATAGTTATTATGGGTTATGTAATAAAGACCCAAAGCGATATGATTAACTCAATAGAACAAAACAATAAGCAACAAGTTTTGCTAAAAGATAATATAACTAGAATTGAAAGTTCTTTGTTGACATCTAAAGAGTTTGATAAGCGTTTGGATGACTTAAACATTGATATTGGAATAATCAAAAGTGATCTTGCTGGAGTTGGTGGTAAGATTGATGGTATATTGACAGCAGAAGCAACTACCCCTGGTGGATCTTATACGGGAATACCAAGTACGGGGACTATACCTATTGACCATGAAATCCCTATAGACCCAGAATGTCCTAATTGTTTTCAAGATCCTTTTGGGTACTTCTCAAATATACAAAGGCTAGATCTTAGTGAACCATTATCAAACGGTGCTTTAGTTCCTTGGGGTGGTGTAGAATTTAACGCAACAGAACAAAATCCTTGGAGTTATGAGGTAAAACCAAGGACATATAGTTCTACGGTTGTGCTGGCAACAGATGCTGAAGGAGATAAGAGGGCTTATACTAAGATGTCAATAGAGGTTGATGGTAATAGATATGATATGCCAGAGGTACAAACAAGTTATTCCGAAAGATATCCATCGCCAAGATTTTTCTTGTGGAATCCTAGAGTTATGGGTGGCGTTGATATAGGTTATTCGACTAATCCCGACTACACAGTAATGCCTTCTGCTCAAGTATTCATTGCTTCTCATGGTAAAACTAAGAGAGATTCTACTTGGCATATTGGAGGGGTTGGCGCTGGTTACGATACTGTAACAGATAATTATGTACTGACAGTAACCCCATTTGTTGTAAAACCAACATCTGATACTTCTATAATTCAAAACACATATGTTGGTCCATCAGTTGGTGTAGATGTGAAAGGTAGCGTATATGGTGGGGTTGGTGTAAAGATAGGTTTTTAGGTGGAAGATGTATTTTGAAGAAAAGAGTATAAAGAAAGAAAGCGTTAGAACGAAAGTAATAAAGGCATTAGTTTCTGATACGCAAACAAGATATGCTGGTAGCGCTAAACCACAAAAGGATTGTAGATTCAATGTTCCATATAAATGTTACAAAGTTCTCAGCCCAAAGTTTGGTGATGAGTTGTATGTCTCAAAACAAAAAAGTTCTAATACCAGCATAATAATAACAAAAGATCAACCAAAAGATGACTTAGATTTTGTAGCTAAGATTAGATTTGGAACCGGCAAAAAAGTAAAAAAGAATAGATTGAGATTAAATCAAAACCTAGCAAAAATGTTTGGAGCTTGCGATATAGGGGTTTCTGTATTCAATTATGATAATGATTTGGCACTAAGAGTTTCTCCTAAGATACCCGTTCCAGATGTAAATATTCTTGGGGCTAAGAATATAGAAGAATTTGGCAAGTACATCCTATGGAAAGGTAGGACTATAAAATTTGTTAGCTTCTCAAGTAAGAAGTCACCAATAGCAATAAATGAATTTTCTTTCAAACCAATTGGTGGCGCATATTACATAAAAAAGCATAGCGTCGCAAGTATGCCAAGACAGAAGCATATATGTATTGGTTCTAATTGCAAATATTGTAAAGATCTTAATAAATATCCGATTTGTTATAATGCGTTATACTTTCCGGTGCTGTTAGATATTGAAGCTGGAATGTCTAGACCTGGTGTGTTAAAGTTTGTGAATGATGGTATATCTATTGCTGATGATATATTAAAGGAATATAACAACTATTACATTAGAAACAAAACTGGCTATTGGTCAGGCAAAGTTCGTTATAATTCTAGAAATGTTTGGAAGATTGAGGGAGATAGAAAAGAAATTAAGATAGTAAAGATGGGGATAAGAAAATCTTTTA
>Ga0180438_10003140_pt1 | contig 25463 bp, 28 predicted proteins | sample SS_ome_12_FD_132455 | JGI IMG/M metagenome (GOLD analysis project Ga0180438, IMG submission 132455) | Hypersaline lake sediment archaeal communities from the Salton Sea, California, USA - SS_3_D_2 metaG | ecosystem: Environmental > Aquatic > Non-marine Saline and Alkaline > Hypersaline >... | reverse complement strand
CATTCAGAAAGTCCTCTTTCTTTGGGTAGGGAATTCAATAGATTTGATATAGATAATCCCTCTTTTGAGGAAATAAATCTTGCGATCAATAGAAAAGATAATCGAAAAATTACTTTAAATGTCGGACTTCATCCAAAATTAGGAAAATATTATAATATGTTCTGTAATAAATGCAGAAGACGCGTTATATTTAAGAAGACAAACACTAGAGCATCTAATATTTTTAATCAATATACAATATCAGACAACTTTATAATTTATTTCTCTGCTGAACCAAAAAAAGCTAAGAATGTATATATTAATATGGTTTCAAAAGAAAAAGCAATTTGTCCTGCGTGTAAAGAACAAAGCAAAAAAAATGTTAAAATTAAACTAGGAGTAAATGAAAGAATCAATATTATATCTTCGTATAAAGAACCAAATCATCCAAAACATAGACCATTTTATATAAATGCAATACAATTAGTGAACATAATCAGGGCGGTAAAGGGTATCAAAAGTGCAACTAGCAAAACCGTACTAAACACATATCAAAAAATCATTGAACAATTAGGAAGTGAATTTGAAATTTTGATTGATATACCAATTCAAAGGATTTCACAGTTTGATGAAAAAATAGCCTCTGTAATCGATGCTTTTAGATCAAACAATATTGATTATATACCCGGTGGCGGAGGTACGTATGGAGAAATTAAGCTCGATATATTAGAATGATAAATATTATCTACTACTCTTAAAATAAAGGAGATATAATTTATATATTAAATTCTAAATCTAACTTTAAAATCTCTCCACATTTAGGACAAGTCATAAAATCAAACACCTTTGCTGCCACTATAAACAATTCTAGTTGATTCCTCGGAAACTGATTACGAAATTTCTTACTATAATCTCCATTAGGGCAAGAAATTAAGGCTCTAACTTTTATTAAATCAGCCTGTTCAGATTCTTCCAACGTTTTACCTGTAGAGTTCCTATTCAAATCAATTTCCATTTCTTTAAACCCCTAACATAATACAAGTGAAAATATAATCTTATAAATTTATTCACTTTAGAACCTATCATTTTTTTCCCACGAATAATTAGAGCTAAATATCATGGGGTTCGAAATATCTAATAACCTAAATGGGATTTATCTACTATTGCTAATAGCTCTCAAATTGACATATATGTTATTATAATACTAATGAGATATTTTCCTTATAATATTTGAAAAAATATGTTATCTCCATAGCACTAGTTGCATTTAATTTTAAGAGCGATATTACATGCATATTACTATCCTATATTATTTGGATATAATACTCGTATTATATAAGAATTACTTCTACTTTATGGATAAAATTATGACTGAGGATGAGGTTAATTTAACCGAAATAGCCAAATCAAGAATGTCTGTGAGATCAAGATTTCAAGAAATTGCCCGTCAAAATTTAAATGATAAAGTATCTACCAATTTGGATAGTGATAAATACTTAGCTGATTTACTTAAAGTCTTAAAGATTAAGTCCCTTGTGGTGGGTATTGGAGGAGCGGGTAATAATACCGTCTCAAGAATGCAAGATTTAGGTTCTAAATTCATTGAGACTCTTAATATTAATACAGATGCTCATGATTTATATTACTCAAACGCAAAACAGAAAGTATTAATTGGAAAGGAAACTTGCAGCGGATTAGGGTCTGGAAATGATCCTGATGTGGGTAAAAATGCAGCAGAAGAGGATGTGGAAAGATTAGCTCAAGTTCTGAATGCTGATGTTGTATTTTTAACGTTTGGTTTAGGTGGAGGTACGGGAACAGGGGCTGCTCCAATAGTAGCAAGAGAAGCTAAGAAAAACGATGCAACAGTAGTAAGCTTCTGCTCAATCCCGTTCACTTCTGAGGGTAAAGAGCGAATTTTAAGAGCCCAGAGAGGCTTAAAAGATCTTTTAAAGTATACCGATACTTTAATACCAATACCCAATGATAATTTACTGCGATTTAATCAAAAAATGCCAATTTTAACTGGTTTTAAAATAATGGATGAAGTTCTCATTAGAAGTATTAATGAAATTATCAATCTTATAAATAACTGTGGTTTAATCAATATCGATTATGCTGATGTTAGAAAAGTTCTTGAAAAAAAGGGAGAATATCCCTCAGGATTGATAGGGATCACGGAATCCTTGGGAGAAGAGAAAGATTTAATTAGAAAGGCTAGACTGGCACTTCATAATCCCCTTTTAGAATTAAATACCGATAACGTAGATCGATGCATTATTTCTGTTACAGGAGATCATCAACTTTCTTTATCAAAGATCGATAAGATTATATCTGCGATTTCAAATGAAATCCCTGAAGATGCAACCCTAAAATTTGGGACTGCTCTAAATCCGATGTTAGGATCAAAAATTCGAATTATGGCTCTAGGTCGAGGACCAATCTCCCCCTATGTTCAAGCTGCAGGGGAAGAATCTCAATTTCCTCAATCAAATTTAACTTCATTTTGAAAATTTTCAATCAATTAATATTCTTCACAATCATTTTTTAATAGGATCACTTTTTTAACTAGTTTACCTTATTTTTAATCATATAATTAATATGGGTGAATTAATATAGCTAAAAAGATGCAAGAAGAGCAATTAAAAAAAGAAATTCGCCAATTTTTAAACCAAAGAAAAGTATTGGTGCTATGTACTTCCTCAAATAATATTCCAAGAGCCACACCAATGGATTTTTACATGGAAGAAGGGGACAATAATTTTAATATTTATGTAGGACCCACTCCCGGGAGGAAAGTAAAAAACATCGAAGAAAATCCAATTGTAAGTATAGGAATTTACACACCAATGGATACAGGTAAGATTCAGGGAATGCAAATTACTGCAACGGGAAAAAATAGATTAATTTTTTTAAAAGAAGGAGATTCCGAATTTGAACATGCACAAAAAATAGTCTTTGGAAGAAGACAACTTATTTTAAAAATAATACCTGAAAAGATTGAATTTCTTGATTATAGTATGGTTCAAAGAGGATTTTCACGCTTTCAAATATTAGAATTATAAAAAAAAAGAAATAAATTATTTTATCATTTCCATAGCTTCTGGACCTTCCATTAATGGGATAACTTTATAAACATATCCTTCAAATTCAGTGAAAGCAGAAAGACGCTTAGCTATACCCTTAATTCCTTCATATAATTTATCCTTCGGTATTTCATATATGTTATAAGTCTTATAATGGTAATCCGAAACGACCCATTGATGAGTTCTCTTTACGAAATCAGGGTATTTTGGAGCCTTACCTGAAACATAAAACTTAATTAATTCTTTAGCGATATGAGGAGGATATTTAACAATACTCATTACGTAAACCATTTGGAATTTCACCTATCTATTTATTTTGTTTTAATTTTTAAAATATTAATGGGTAAAGCAAGATATGATAGGTTCTTTTAAATTCTTTTACGTTTTAGTCAGATATTTCATATGAAATAAAACCCATACATTTCATGCTTAAGTGAAATTTTTAAAATTTAAAGAAAAAATTATAGGAGAATATTGATTTTATCATTCAATAGTAAATGGTTAGATATAATACATCCTCTTGAAATAAAATGCTAACTAATAAAGACAAGGATAAGCTCAAGGGAGCTCGAACAGATAAAGAACTAAAAAAAGTTTTTAAATCTATTGCTTCAAAAAATCCTGATGAGTACTTTCCTACGAAAGAACTAAAAAAACTAGGTTATATGAGGAAACAGTGTAAAATATGTGGAGTTTTTTTCTGGACTACTTTAAAGGAAAGAGATGTTTGTGGAGATCCCATCTGTTCTGGAGGATTTCAAGTTACCAAAAATAATCCCGCTAAAGTAAAGCTCTCATACATAGGTGTATGGAATAAAATTGTTCAGATACTTGAACCAAGGGGATATGTGCCCATAAAGCGATATCCATGTGTAGCTAGATGGAATCCCACTTCTGAATTTACCATTGCTTCTATATCTGCTTTTCAACCTTATGTTATTACAGGTGAAGTTGAGCCTCCTGCAAAGAAATTATTAATTCCTCAATTTTGTTTGCGCTTTAATGATATTCAGAACGTAGGCTTGACGCTTGCACATAATACAGGCTTCGTGATGATTGGACAGCATTTTTTTGGCACTCCAGAAGAATGGGATCAAGATCAACTGTTTATAGACATTCACGATTTCATCCATGAAGGAGTAGGATTACCTAAAGCAGAAATAACTATCCATGAAGATTCATGGGCAGGAGGAGGTTCTTTTGGTTGCAGTCTTGAATTTTTTAGCAGAGGTGTTGAACTATTTAACCAAGTATATACCATGTTTGAGCAAACTCCACAGGGACCAAAAGAGCTGGCATTAAAAGTTTTAGATATGGGTTTAGGTCAAGAAAGAGTTGCTTGGTTCTCTCAAGGTACTCCAAACATTTATGAAGCAACCTTTCCTTTTGTTATGTCGAAAATCAAATCCCTTACAAACATAAAGTTAGATTATAATTTGTATAGTGAATTTTCAAAATATTCCGCTTATTTGAATATAGATGAGGTGGATAATCTTGATGAAGCTTGGGCAAAGGTAGGAAAAAAGTTAAACATGGATGTAGATGTCTTAAAAGCGAAAATATTGCCTATGACTGCATTATATTCAATTGCTGAGCATGCTAGGAGTCTTTTGTTTGCGATAAATGATGGTAAATTACCTTCCAACGTTGGGGGCGGATATAATTTAAGAGTGATTTTTAGACGGGCAATTGGTTTCATTGACGAATTTAAGTGGAATATAGATATAGCTAACGTGTGTGAATGGCATGCGGAAGAGTTACAAGATCTTTTTCCTGAAGTTTCAGAGCATTTAGATGAAGTTCGGAGTATTTTAGACGTTGAAAAAAGTAAATATTATAAGACAAAGAAAAAGACAAGTAAACTTCTCGAAAAATTACTTTCTGAAGGGATGATTAATGAAGATAAATTAATTGAATTATATGATTCAAAAGGGATTAATCCTGAGATGGTTAAAGAAGTTGCAATGAAGTATGGAAAAAAGGTAAGAATACCAGATAATTTTTATAGCCTAGTTGTGGAGCGACATGAACAAGGAGAACGAATATATACAACTGAAAAACCAATCAATTTAGATTTAAAAAACATCCCAGAGACAAAATCGCTTTATTATTACAATTATACCGAGACGAATAATAAAGCTCGAGTTTTAAAGATTATTAATAATTTTGTAGTTCTGGATCAGTCTGTGGCTTATCCTACCTCTGGAGGACAATTACATGACATCGGAACCATCAACAATCAAAAGTTCAGTGATGTATTTAAACAAGGTAATCATGTTATCCATGTTTTGGATGAGAAACCTAAATTTAATGAAGGAGATACCGTAGAAATTCAAGTAGACAAGGAATGGAGAACCCAACTTTCTCAACATCATACATCTACTCATATTGTCAATGCAGCAGCAAGAGAAGTATTAGGGTCTCATATAAACCAAGCAGGAGCAAAAAAAACCTTGGATAATTCTAGTCTGGATATTACTCATTATGAGCAGATCCCATATGATAAATTGAAAGAAATAGAAAACCGAGCAAATGAGATAGTAAATAGAAAGATCGACTTACACTTAGATTTTATACCGCGTGCTGAAGCTGAACGTAGATATGGTATGTCAATCTATCAAGGTGGTGCTGTACCTGGTAAGTATCTTCGGATTGTGGAAATCCCTGGATTAGATGTAGAGGCATGCGGTGGAACTCATTTAAATAATACGTCAGAAGCGGGAAAAATAAAAATAATTAAATCACAGAAAATTTCTGATGGAGTAGTTAGATTAACTTTCACTGCAGGTAAAGCTACTAATGAGATTGTAGACCAACAAACTGAACTTTTAGGACGATTAGTAGCATTATTACAAGTTCCAAAAGATCAAGTAGTTGGTAGAGTAAAAGAACTTATTGAAAAGTGGAAAAATCTCAATAAAGCTTTAGAAACTGGCACTATATCTAAGCAGGATTTAATTTTAAATTCGAAGGAGACATTTAGGGGAGAGATTATAAATGAATTAACCACAATTTTAGCTGTTAAAGAAGATGATATTTATAATCGAATACAAAACTTTCATTTTGAATGGGTTCAGGCAAAAGAAAAATTAAAATATATGAAGGATCTTCTCAGTGACGAATTCCTTAATGAACTAATTGAAAATTCAAAAGATTATAAGGGATTTAAATTGATAATTCAACATTTTGAGGATATATCCCAGAAAGAACTTCAAAATTTAGGCAAAAAATTACATAAAAATTTTAATGAGTTAATCACCATATTTATCGATAAAACCAATAGTGGAATACTTTTAATGGGTATGCTAGGTAAAAACGTTGCTGAAAACCTTACTCTGGATATTGGGAATTTAATTAAGAATGTTTCAGAAAAATTTGACGGCAAGGGCGGAGGTCGTAAGGATTATGGCCAAGGTTTTATTGAAACCAAAAAAATTTCCTTAAATCGAGTTATAAAATCAATCCAAGATGAATTAAAGATCTAAATTTCTTAGTATATACTATATATATCTCAATATAGATAATATATAGTATAAAGTAAGTTTTTTTATTTACTTGTCTCCTAATTTAACATAAGATAAAACTAAAGATAACGTCTATATATTGTTTGAAGTGATATTAAATACCTTGATAAAGCAGAAACTAGAATATTTAGCTCTTAAAAAAGAAATATATTCTACACGGCCTGAAGCTTCAATTGGCTATATTTTAAATCACAATATTCAAGATATTAACAAAATAATTAATTTATTACAAATTTAGGTGAAAAAATTAAATGAAATTAATATTTAAAGAATTTTACTGCCCAGAATGTAAGCAATTTAAATGGTTAAAACTCGAAGATATGTGTGTAGATTGTCAAGATAGGAGGAATCTCCTAAAAATCTCGCAAGTCCGAAAAACCAACATATTTTTCAATAAAGAGATATATATTGAGAATTAGTTGAACTCTTTTTAAGAAATTTTTATTTAGTAGAACATTCTATATTGTTTTATAAAAACTATTTAATTTTTCTTCTACTGGGAACACGTTAATAATTTATACTTGGTTCTTTCGAAAATTAAAAATATTTTAAATATAGAACTTATTATTATTTATTTAGATAATCGTTCATAGAAGAACAAGATTAAACAATAAGAATAACAAAAAAAAAGTTTGTAAATTAAATTAAGATTAAATTTAAGTGAATTTTATTTTAGAGATGGTATATGATGGTTGAAATTATTCATATAAGTGATTTACATTATGGAAGTGAATTTGTAGGAGAATATTTTGATAATATCATTAAATATATAGAAGATGCGAAACCAGATGTTGTCATTTGTACTGGAGATCTTGTTCATAAAGGAAGAATAAAAGAATTTAAGGCAATTCTTCCCTACATTCAGAAAATAAGAGAGACTACTAGATTTGTAGCTGTTCCTGGAAATCATGACGCAAAAAACTCAGGTTTGGTTTATTATGAAAAAATTATAGGACCACGCCGTTCAAGAATGTTATTAGATGATAAAGATACCTTATTAGTAGGAATCTGCTCTGCAAGGGATGATATGAGTGAAGGTATGATTGGTGATGAACAACTAGATTTCACAGGAAGATGTTTTAATAAAAACCTAGAAAATAGAATACTTGCATTGCATCACCATTTAATTCCTCCTCCTTTATCTGGTCAGAAGTTTACAACTGTAAGGGATGCAGGTGAAATACTTGAATTAACCCAATTATTTGAAGTGGATTTAGTATTAATGGGTCATCGTCATGTACCACATGCTTATATTTTTGATAATAATAGAACCGATACAATATTCTTATACTGTGGTACTTCTACTTCGAATAAAGTAAGAGCAAATGACTCTCCATGTTTCAATCACATATTTCTTGAAAAAGGAGATATGGAAGTATATATGGTAAACTCTACTAATCTTGAAAAAAATTTACTACTAGAACGTAGAGAAGGTTTAACAAAATTTATAAGACCTCGAAGAACACGAATAGAACATTTATTAACTTCAGAAGTATGGGATGAATAAACTAATACCAAACCAGTAAAACTATTATGCCAATGCCTAAAACTCCATTAGTCACAGTTGATGCTGTAATCATATATGAAAATAATTCAATCGTTCTAATTCATAGAAGAAATGATCCGTTTAAAGGAGAATTAGCATTACCTGGAGGATTTGTCGATATTGGAGAAACTGTTGAAGAAGCGTGTATTAGAGAAACATATGAAGAAACAAACATTCATATTAAAATAATTAATCTTATCGGTGTATTTTCTGATCCTAAACGTGATCCACGAGGGCATAATATCTCTATTGCATTTTTATGCAAACCTTCTAGTACAGATGAAAATCCAAAAGCAAAAGATGATGCAAAAAGTATTGAAATTATCCCATTAAAAAAGCTTTCTTCCTTATCATTAGCATTTGATCATTACCACATTATAAAGGCTTCAGGGATTATTGATTAATGGTCTTGGATTTTCATTAAAGATCTTTTTATAACAATCACAACAAGGAATTCCTAATGATATTTTATTAGGATAGGCAATATTCAGAATATCAATGTTATCTATTAGTCTTAATAAACTCTCTCTAAATCTCATTGTAAAAGGATTATTTTTATTAAAAAATATATTTCTCAATTCTCCACTTCCATGGTTCTTCTTTTGACATATAGGACAACGATCGAATAAATGTTCTAAATTTTTAAACTCTTGATCATCTATATAATTTGGAATATAAAATTCACGTATATAATAATCCTTATCGATGATTTGGACAATTCGTTTAAAAATTTCTTCTCTTTTTTCGGGGAGGTTGAAACGAGAGACAAAAAAAACATCTTCAAGATTTTCACTTACTAATAATTCATCAATTTCTTCATCACTAACTTTTCTTTTATCTAAATCTAATTTAGTACCTATTATTATTATCGGGATGTCAACAACTACATCTCTCAACAACTTTATCCATCTTTTTAAATCATTAAATGATTTTTGATCATTAATATCAAAACATAGAAGCCCAGCACATGCACCACGACAAAAAAGAGGAAATAGAAATTCAAATCTTGGTTTATCTTTCAGATCCCATATTACAAATTTATACAAATCTCCCTGATTTGCATAACATTCAATTGATTCGAATGAAACACCGATTGGTGTATCTTCTTTATAATTTCCACTAATGAATGAAGTTTTACCTGATCCTTTAGCTCCCCCTAATACAAGCTTAAGTTTAAATTGTTTAGGCAATTGATATCCACTCCATACAATAGTGAGCATGAAAAATTAATATCAATGCTAAAAATACTAAACTAATCTAATAAGTTTTACTATGATTTTATCTCATATAAATTTCCAAATTTATCTTTAAGAAATAAGTAAAAATCATCATTATCTTTTCGAGCTACTTTGATTATATTATACCCCATTAAATCCGCTTTTTCTATCAACTTCATTTTATCCTTTACAATTATGCAAGTATGGGTAAAAATATCTTTTTTTTTACTTTCATCATCTGTTATGAAGACTTCGACTTCCATTTCATTATTGCTATATCTAATAATCTTCTGATCTTTATGCACATTAAAAAATTGTTCCGTTAAATCTGCCGATATTACAAATTCTCTAATCTTCCTAAGACCTAATAATTTAGAAAAGAATTTTTCACTTTCCTCTTCTGATTTAGAAGCAATCGCAATATGTTCAATTCGCATCTTGAGTCGTTCAATAAAATATTATGAATATTATTTACAGAAAAGGATTTTTTTATATTAATAATTGATCTAATCTACAATATTTCCTTGAATTTTGATAATTTTAAATTGTCTAAATGAAAGTTTAAAAGCCTTTAGAGTTTAATAATTATTAATTGAGTATTATTTGATACTTTAAGGTAGGATATTATCATATGACCAATGTCAGTGGTGAGATATTTTTACAAAAATTATATGAAGTAGTATATAAACTTTCAGGCATTGCAAAAACGCAATCTTACCGCTTCAAGAAAGAATGGGATGAGAATTTAACTTCTCTAAACCAAACTCCACATTTAGTTCGTCAAATTCCTGTGCTTAAAGATAAATTTTTAAATGAAATTGAATATAGAATTAACGTTCTTGATACTGTTAGACTTTCTTTCGAAGATGGTTTCAATTCAATTAGAAGCCTTCTTAATACGCTATATAACCACTACTTTAAGGATTCTACAGAGTTTAAAAGAGATTTTAATGATCACGATCAATTAATTTTAAAGTATCTAGTAGCCAAAGAAATTCTTGGAAATTTAATTCAATATAATCAACTCGATCATGAAACAGTGCCATTAAAATTTAATATCCTTGCAAGAAATTATACGATGATTAAATTAAAGGGTCAGAAAGATATTGATATACTTGAAAATATGAAGAAAGTAAAAATTGAAATAGAACTTGCTGAACTCAAAAACATATTAGATGAAATTGTAAATGATGGATTCCTTAACAAAACTAGACGAGGTAGATATTTTTACTATGATCTTAATCTCGAATTAGCTCTTTCTGCGGATGCTATGTTAGTTTATAATCAAACAATTCGCCCGCTGGTTGAATGGCCAACTCTTTTTTGGAGAAGTTATTATAATATAAGAGAATTGAATGTAACTGTTGATAAAGATATTAAAGAAAGTGATTATTTGAATGATATATTATTAAAAGCAGCAACGCAAGGCTATGTTGCATCTCATTATGTTTTTAAGAACTTAGTTAATTATTATCAAAAAATAAAAGAAGTGTTATAATATTTAATTAGAAATTTTAATCCTTAATCTGATTTAAAATCCTTAGTTTTTACTATTGGTTTATCAAATTCTTCTAGTAGTGGAATTAGATGTTTCTTATCATCCGAAGTAGTTCCTTTCCAATCAATAATGAAATAATCAATAGGTTCTAAAGTGCTATTAATCATGTTTTTTATCATATCGTAATTTAGATTCAATATAAAATATTTTGGACAAATAAAAGACAATGCGATATCGTTATTCGATAGTATTCGACTAAAGTTGGGCGCATAATGAGTCCCTCCAAATCCTAAACCGACTAATTGGCTTTTTTTTTCTCTTAATTCAATATATTTCTCAATTGCATTAACTATAGCTTTTGAGACTAACTCTCCCGCTTCCTTAATTACCCACTCACTATCACTACTCCCTAATTCCATAAATATTAACGGGATTTTTAAAGCTGTTGGACCATGGTGAGTTACCTCAAGATCAATTACAAATTTATTTAAATTTGAATCTTTGAATTGTTGTGCTAATGCAATAAAACCCGCCTTAAGCAATAAAGCACTTGTTTTAGATAATTGAAAAGGTTTTCCTCCAAACTCCGTATCTGCGGTCCAATTACCAGTAGTATGCACTAAGAATGCAGGACGAGCAGTTTCTGATCGATGTCTACTAGCAAAGATTAGCAAGTCGGGTACAAATTTATTATTGCTAAAACTTAAATCTTTTAAAAAAATTAGTGGAACATCGACTAATCCTAAATAAATACGATTCTCCATATCTAGGTCAAACCTTTTCCCTTTTAATTCAATTAACTGTTGATTATTAAGAGTCAAATGTGTCTCTTGGAACTGATATTGCCTCGAATTTAAAAATCTTTCTCGTATATTCATTGAAGCGTTATCTTCTGATGAATGTAAAATTAAAAAATCCATAAACTCTAACCTTAAAATATATTTTTTCGTTGTATTTTAAAAAGACATAAAGAATTATTAATTTTTTAGACGCTTTTTGAAAAATTTAAAAAGTTAAAGCTCTATACCTTTATCTAATGAGTATAAATTACTTCTTAATAATTTGCTTATCTCTTATTTTTGCTAGTTTATTTTTTATTGTTGATTTTTTTGATCATAAACACATTCAATTACATGTTTCGTTTATCGCAGGCATCTCAATTGCTTACTTTTTTTTGGTATTACTCCCAGAAATCTCTGAAAATCAACCAGATTATCCATTAAATCTAAAACTCTTTGAATTTTTATATGTAGTTATTGGATTTGCTTTTGTTCACATTACTGAAAAGCTTATTCTGCAAAAAGTTGAATTAAGATCTCAGAAGAGGATGAGAAAATTATTGATAAAAGAAAAGACCTTAGAAGAAGTTGAAAAAAATATGGAACAAACTCTTACAAGAGAAATTAATAATGAAGATTTAGAACCGTCTGCATTAAAAGATCTTGCACGAACTATAACTACTTTAAATGAACAAGAAGTGGATATAAAGAAAGAAATTGATAAGTATAAAACCAAAATTCAAAACCGTATTAATGAAGATCTTGGAAATTTACGATTTTTTACCAATTTTACCTATCATTTACTGGTTGGAATAATTGTAGTGGGACTTTTAACTATTAGTCTCATTCCTGGCATCCTTTTCTTCATTTTTGCTTGGTTTAGGGCAATCATTACAAAAAGATCTGAAGCTCATATTATATTTACGGATTTAGAAATATATGAAACATTTGATATTGAACAGAATCGGGTTAAAAAATTTCTCTTATCTTTTGCTACATTAATTGGGGTAATAATAGGTTTATTATTGGAATTATTCTATTTTGAGTATACCGAATTATTTTATATTCTCTATTCATTTATTTCGGGAGTAATCCTGTATACTGTGGTAAGAGAAGTTATTCCAGAGAAAGAAAAGGGAAAACCATTATATTTCTTAATCGGATTTATTGGATACACCATAATTATATTTATCATTAACCTATTTACGAGTCTAACTTAATTTTTTTATTTTCAAGAGATTCATGCTTTAAAATTAGGAACTTAATTCTATTAAGTAAGAACGAAATCATTCTTTTTAGTTATTAATGCTTTTTATAAAATGATTTATAAAATAAAATATCTTTATGCAATCTAACCAAATTCTTAAAGTAATTTTATAAGTAAATTTTAAATCCATTAAAACAAAATTTAAATTAATATTGCATCTCTAGGAACAAGACTATGATTAAAAAAACTTTTAAGGAAATTTTAGGTATTGACGATGATGATTACAAAATAATAGAAATGATTGAAAAAAATCCAAATATAACGCATTCAGACATAGCACATGAAATAGAGAAATCTCAACCAGCAGTAGGGGCACGAATCATTAAACTTGAACGAAAAAGTCTTCTTACGAAACAAGTAGGCTTTAATATTAAAAAAGTAGATATTAAGGTTGCGATTGTCTTTATATCAACTAAGGATGTGGAAAGTATTGTTGAGAAAATAATTCATTGTCCCTTTATAAATCATGCTTTTAAGATTTCCGGTGAATTTAATTTACTTTGTTTTATTGCTGCTTCAGATCTCCAAACTATTGAAAAATTGGTAGATTTATGTTTTAGAAAAGATCCTAACGTAATTAATGTTAAAACTAATATTTTGATTGAATCTGTGCATGATTTTGTTGTACCAATCGATTTTGAAATTGAAAAGTTTGATTATCACTCAAATAGTTGTGGCGCAGATTGCAATCTCAATGTAAATCTACCAAAATATAAATTTGAGAAAGAAAAAGAAGAGGAAGCAGAGTAAAAATCTAAATTTCTCCTTTCTTTTTAGCAATCTTAAACTTACACTTCTCTCCGCATCCTTCTTCATCATTAGGTTCATGATTTTCGCTGTCAAAATCGATAGGTAAAATAAAATCCCTAGCAATATCAGTGACGATCTCCATAGAAACAGAAGATACTTCTGGATTTTTGCGGAAATGATAATTTACTATAGCATCCAGTTTATTCAATTTTGAACTTGCAAGAAGAATACATATATTATGTTCTCCACTTAATCTGAATGCATTAAGCATGAAAGGGCAACAAGAGGCCATTTCCATAATTTCATCGGGATTAGTGCATTTCACTTCAACAGTTGCTAAATTCAACTCAACTTTTTTAAAATTAATGCCTGGCTGAAATTGCAGAATTCCCTCTTTTTCCAACTTTTTTATTCTCATTCCAACAGTAGGTTGCGAGCGATTTATTTTTTCAGCAATCTGAGTATGGGTTAAACTAGGGTCCTCTTGTACTAAAGAAATTATCTGACGATCAATATCATCTAGCTTTAACTTTTCTGATATCATAAAAGTTCACAAATTATGTAATTAGTCTTTATATGATTAATAATGTAAATAATTTATATTTTATAAGTTCAGATAGAAAAGTGTTACTTTTTATCAAAAAGACTGATTTATAAAATATGTCAAAAATTAGGTCACTTAAGGAGAAATATTTAAATTAATCGATTAAAATTGCACGTAATTTACATACAGTCGTGCAAATATGGCATTTTACACATCTATCTTCTCGATCTTCTATAACAGTGCATTTTGGCATACTTTCCTTATCAATAACCTCATATATGCCCCTAAAACATGCATTTTCACAAAAAAAGTCCTTACAAATTTTGCACTTATCAAGATCAATATGATGGAACTTATAATTCGCGATATTTTTTTGTTCCTCGGCGTTGCTCATCAATATAACTATATTTAGAGTAAATTTTATCTCTTTAGTTTATAATATATAACAAAACATTATTAAATCGTATCCTAATAATGCTTATTAAATAGATTAATTTTTGAAAGCTAAAAATGGCAGATCTAAAAATCACACTCTTTAAATTAGAGAACTTAAGAAAAGGAAAATTTTTATCTAGACCGAATCGCTTTGTAAGTGAAATTGAATATAATAACGTTGTGAAACTTGCTCATATACATGATCCGGGACGATTGAAAGAATTATTGATTAAAGGAAGTGAAATTTTATTTGCTGAATCTAAGGGAAAATTAGATTATTATGTTAAAGCGGTCAAAGCCAAAAATGAATGGGTAATTATCGATACATCCCTCCATTCTAAAATTGCTTCTTTAGTTTTTCAATATCTAACAGAATTTTCTAAGGTGCAAGATATTAGGAGGGAGGTTCCATTAGGAAAAAGTAGAATTGATTTCATGATTAATGGTAGATATCTTGAAGTTAAAGGAGTCACCTTAGTTAAAGATGGGTTAGCTTTGTTCCCAGATGCTCCAACTGAAAGAGGAACTAGACATGTAAGAGAAATAATTAAGTACAATGGAATGCTTCTATTTCTAATATTTCGTGAAGCAAGCTGTTTAAAACCAAATTATGAAACAGATCCTAAACTTTTTAAAGCATTATCAGAAGCGAAAGAGAAAAATATTAAAATTTTTGCTATAAGAATAAGTTTTGATGGAGAAACAATTTATTATAGAGGAAATATTCCACTCTGTAATTTTTAATATATACTTTTAGAGAAAAATCGATTTTATTTCAATAATTTATAAATTAAAAACAAAATCTCATAAGTATTCATAAAGGAAAGGAATTTCCTGTTTTTTGTTCTAATTTATTATGCTAATTTTTAATACCTCTATTCATCTGATTTGTTTTGAATAGTTTAATGAAAAAGAAAAACGAAGGTGATATTAATGACTGAAGCAAAAGAAAAATTTATAAGATCTCCAGAGACATGTGCATGGGCAGATGATGAGCATGATACTTATCATATTGAAGTGACCTTACCTGGTGTTGAGAAAGATAAAATTAAGTTAAAAATCTATGAAGATTCTTTCTTTATTAGCGGAGAAACTGATAATACGGTTTATGTAGGGTCATATGCAATTTGTTGTCCTGTAAAAGCTGAAGAAACAAAAGCCAGTTATAAAAATGGTATCTTGAAAATAGACGTACCTTTCAAAGATCCCATGGAAGATGCTATAGATGTAAAAATAGAATAATTAATTACTATTTTCTTTTAATTGTTTATTTTTTAATAATCAATATTCATGCCCTTTATATAATCAAATGCAGAGTATGCTGCTATAACTCCTTCAGCAACACCCGTAATAGCTTGTTTAAAGGGAGCATCTGCAACATCTCCTGCAGCAAAAATACCCGGTATGTTGGTTTCAGATTTTCGATTAATTAGAATCTCTCCCTTATTATTAACCTTAACTCCAATCCTTTTGGCTAGTTTTGAGTTTGGAATAGATCCAATCTCGATAAAAACTCCATCGATCGTTAATTCAGTACCATTTTCGAAAACAATGGATTTTACATTATTTTCTCCTTTAATCTTCACTACATTAGTATTATAAATTATCTCAATTTTGTCGTTTTGAAGCACTCGTTGTTTATTAATGGGTTCAGCTCTAATATCTTCTCCTCGATAAATGATGTAAACTTTCTTGGTGTTTTGAGCCAAAAACAAAGCTTCCTTAGCCGCTGAATCACTGCCTCCAATCACACATACGATCCTATCTTTATAAAAAGGGCCATCGCAAGTAGCACAATAAGAAACACCTCGCCCAAGAAACTGGTCCTCGCCGGGAATTCCTAATTTTTTACGTTCTGAACCAGTAGCGATACAAATACTATGTGCGTTAAATTTCTGAAAAAAGGAATATAAAGAAAAATGATCTTCTCCTTTTTCGATACTTTGTATTTCATCTGAGATATAAGGGATACTGAGTGAGTCCATATGTTCCTTAAACATATCCATTAATCCTTGTCCGCTTGTACTTGTTATGGCAGGGTAATTTTCTACCAGATGTGTGGTTGCTATTAAGCCACCAAATATTTTTCCTATTACTAGTACCTCCATTGCAAATCGTGCTGCGTAGATTGCACATCCAATAGCGGTTGGACCTCCACCTAGAATAATTAGATCATATTTCTTCTCTAAATCCAGCCCTTCCATATCAACATTAAACATGATTCTAAACTTCCTTTTATCTTTAATTCTTTATTGAATAATTAATTCCTAGAACTAATTCAAACTATTAGTAAATAATAAGGAATAAAAAACCTTTCTTTATTATTTCATAGATAACATAACATTAATAAAATCCTTAAAAATACAATTTCTAAAAATTTAAATTCATAAAGACATAAAGTTTAAACAAATAATTTTTTTCCAAGCTTGTATGCATCTTCTAATTTTTCTTTAATATTTTCAATAGGAATGTCTTTCTGTGATACGGGATCATAAGTTTGACATATTATAAAGTCTAATTTGATATCAAAAAATGGTGCTATTCGTTTAAAGAACGCTACAGTTGATTCATAATGGTGACGATAAGTAATAATGATAACAAAATGCTTATGATAAAAATGCTCCCATGCAAGTGCTTCCATTCGATCCATTACTGTTTTTAACTGAGCAGTCATGTAGCCCCAGTACATAGGTGTTACAAATACAATTATATCTGCATCTGTATATGATCTATAAATTTCTTGCATATCATCATTAATGACACAGCTATGATTTAAGGATGTCGCACAAGTTAAACATCCTTGACAGGGACTGATGTTTAGATCATTTAGATAGAAATGCTTGATTTGGTTATTTTTATTTTCATTCATTCCCTTAATAAAATACTTTGCTAAAGTATCTGAATTTCTATTTTTTCTTGGACTCCCATGAAGGATTACAATTTTCATTTAACACTTTTTTTAATTTGTAATATTCTTAATAATGTAATAAAAAGTTAGTAAATTTATAAAAATTAAGAAATTGTGGATATAAAATAAACTGAGAAGATATAAATTGATAATCTTACCAATAAGATAAGCATCCTTAGACTAAGACTTAAACTTTGTATAAAAAAAAAAAAATAATTGCTTTCATTTACAAAACAAATAATCAAATATTTCATTCGCTCCTACCATGCCTGTTATTATTTTTTCATTATTTATTATAGTTAAGGGAACGCTTGAAGTGTCATAAGCTTCTCCTAGATCAGGGTTTTCCATTATATCTATTATTACAACCTTTATTTTCCCTTCTGAGGCAAGAGCGAACTGGGAAACTATACTTACCATCTGAGGACAATAAGCGCAAGAGTTAGTCACCATTATTTTGATCGTTGAGGGTGATAAATTCTCCAAATTCTCTTTAATTGTGGACTCATAGTAATTTGGAGCTCCCCCGAATATTAATAACGCTTGAATAAACGGTTGGATTTCACTTCCTTGGGGTGCTGATAAATATCGAATCAGCTCATTTTCCTCATCATCAATAAAAAGAATAGTAGGGCTTCTATCAACCTTGTATTTTTGAGCTAATTCGGCATTATTCTTGAGGGTGTATTCTTCAATAGTTAACAACCCATTAGAATTCTCTTCATATGCCTTTAATATTGACATTGTATATGCATATTTTTGCGATTCCCCATTGTTATCCATAAACACTCGTAATTTAATCGGTTTTGAAAGTTTTTTCATCTCATCCTTAATCATTCTCTTAAAAACATACGAAGCTGGCATGAAGATATAACCTCACATCTAAATTTACGTAATAATTTTTGAAATATTACTATGATGTTTAATTTTTCTTTCCATAAAAAATGTACATTTGAATTTAGAAATTATAGATTTAAAAAAGCAGAATCAAAGCTTACAAATATAAGAATTATGGTTTATTATTTGCCAAACACAATTTTTTGTAGAAAGAAAATTTCTTGAAATAGCTAATACTGAACCCGTATATTTCCCCCTATAAGTTCCCTCATAATTTCATTCGGACCTACCATACCCACTAATGGTTTTCTATCGTTAATTATCGTGTAAGGAACACCTGCAGCATCATAATATTGTCCTATATCTGGGTTTGCCATAATATCTATAATGATGGTTCTTATTTTCCCTCCTGAAGCAAGCGCGAATTGATTGGCAATGGTCACAACTGAGGACAATAAGGGCACGAGTTGGTAATCATTACTTTAATTGTTGCACTATTGATTCTATTAAGGTTCTGCTTAATCGCGGCTTCATAATAATTTGGAGCCCCAGCAAAAGTAAACAATGTTTGAATGAATGGTTGAATCTCTCCACCGTGAGGCGCTGCTAAATAGCGAATTAATTCCCTACCTTGATTATCAATGAATAAAATCGTTGGAACTCGTTGAATATCATATGTTTTTGCAAATTCGGGGTTATTATCGATAGATAATTCTTCGATAGATAACATTCCATTAGAATTCTCTTCATAAACTTTAAGCAATGCCATGAACTGTCCACAGTCCATACAAGCTTTTATTTTATTTCCATTTGCTTCTGTTCTTTGAGATGTAAAAACTTTTAACCTAACTGGTTTTGTTAGTTTTGCCATTTCTCGTTTTATTATTTCTCGGTATCTATCATCTTGAGACATTTTTTAAATCACCTCTCATATAATATGGTTATGCATACATTCCTCCAAAATCTCTTTGCCCCTTTGTTAGTTTATCTAATAAATCTTGAGGAGTAAACATTCCAAAAATGTGATCTTTTTCATTAATAACTGTGTGGGGCACACTTTGAACTTGATATTTCATTGCAATATCTGGATTCAAATCAACGTCAATTACATCTACAGTTAGTTTTCCTTTTGATACAATCGCGAACAATGTTAATACAGGGACAGTAGCAGGGCAATAAGGGCATGTAGGGGTGATGAATATCTTAGATTTCGAATTAGGTATTTTTTTTAAGTGAGTTATTATTTGATCAGCATAATATGGCCGCACACCTGAGAAATATTGAATACTATTTAAGAAAGGTACAAACTCCGCACCAGTTGGATTAGTGGAATAGCGTAAAACTTCCTTGCCTTCTTCATCTACGAATAATATTGCGGGAATCCTAGAAACTCCATACTTTTTTGCTTGTTCTTCATTCTCTATAATAGAAAATTCCTCAATCTTCAATTTCCCTTCAGAATAATTAGTTAAGGTTTTCAATAGTTCATAAGAGGCTTCGCAAGCCATACAATTGCGTAACTTCGATCCCCCTGCTTGAGTTTTAAAATCAGTGAACAGTTTTAAGGTCACTTCATTCTTCAGTTTACTCATTTCTCTTTTAACATTTGCTAGCTCATTTTCTGAAAATAACATCTAATCACCTTCTATTATGAATATTTGTGTTCAATCTTAAAATATTTATTCGTTTAATTTATAAAAAAAACTCAATTGTTTTTGGTTCACTCATAAATATAATTAAAAATAATCTTAAGGGATTAAAATTCTTGTTTTAAATACTCAAAAAGGGATAAGAATCATATTAAAGGCCTTGATTCTTGGTATTTTTTCTGGCTTAATTAAAGACGTAATTAAGAAATAAATTTAACTTCTTTTTCTTATAATTAAAATCAATAAAGTTTCCAAATAATTCCTTTATAAAGTCAAGAAAAAGTAGGAAAAAATCAAATTTATAAATCTAATTAACCCACTTGCTTTAATATCTTAAAATTACAATTTTTAATTCCGAATTCTTTTGTATACATGCCAACAATCTCTTGAGCAGCCCTTTCGTTTTCTATTCTTTCGTAGAACTTATCAAAATCTTTTAAATCTTTAAATAATAACTGCTCTGTGTATCGATTATTATCTTCTGAAATGTGATAAGGGAAATATTTTTTATCTGTTATCATGGGGAAAAAGAGTTCATAACGTAAACAACCAAAAGATTCATAAAATGGTAATAGTCTATCTTTAACATAATTAAGGAAGCTTTCCAGCTTTATCTGAGGAACTTCACACGACCATTGAACCAAAATCATTATTTTATCACCTTCTTAGTTTATAATTGTAATTAATTTATCAAATTAGTAACATAAAGGAGGGTAATGCTTTATTGAAATATATAATTAAAGGTTACGTTATTTTTTGGAAAACAAAAAACCACTTTGTTGGACTATACTTATATTTAAATTTAATTCAATAATCCTTTTTTGGTGACATTAATTCAAACTGTTATGAAAAAAGTTCTCTGTTTTCTCTATGATACTTATGTTGATTTTGAAATAACGCTCGCATGTTATTATATAAATGAAGAAGAAAAGTTTCAACTTACATATATTTCTTATGAGAAGACTCCTGTTTTAAGTAGAGCGGGAATGAAAGTTCATCCTGATATGACCGTTAAGGAAGCAATCAAGATTGATAATATAGAAGGATTGATTATTCCTGGAGGCCATGAAAGACCATTTAAACCTGAATTAAAACAATTAATTATTAAACTTAATAATGAGAATAAATTATTAGCAGCAATTTGTGCAGGCCCCGAGTTTTTCGCAAAATCAGGGATATTAGGCTCAAAAAAGTATACTACTACGAAGTCACCTGAAGAATATAAAGAAAAACGAGAGATTGATCCGTTTCCTAGAAATAATTATATAGAAAAGCGAATGGTTAAAGATCATAATATTATTACTGCTAAAGGTAGTGCATTCATCGATTTTGCGCTTGAAATTTTTGAGTGGTTTCAAATGTACGAGGATGATACTGAGAGGGAAGATTGTAAACTAATGTGGACTCCTGAATAATAGAACGGAGGATTAATCTTTATAACAACAAATCACACATATCCTTGACTTTAAATTTAACTTTTTTTTTCCTTCCATATGCTTTTAAAACCCAATAAGCATCTGGACAATAACTTGTAATATAATTTTCTCCTTCTTTCAAATCTTCCAAAAAACCTCCCTCCTCTTTAAAGTCTAACATTCTTTTTACTGCGATTGCCTCCGAGATATCAATTCGCAATTGATGTCCAACACCAAATCCACAACAACGTGTAGGAATTTTATCTATAACATTATATCCACTTTCCTTATATAATTTTTCAAGATATTCTACAATTCCAGGAATGTCACCATTTCTTAAAGGACATGCATGCTGAATGATTAAATTCCCAGATTTTTTCTTTTCTGAAGGTTTAAGATATTCTGTGAAATATCTTATCCTAATATTCTCTTTACTATAATGTTTTTTAAAAACCATAAAACAGCTTGGGCATACTGTGATTATCTCGCTAAATCCTCTTCCCTTAAATAATTTTAGATTTCTTTCCACTAACTTCTCATAAATATTTATTGATCCAGTACATAAAATAGGATATCCACAACATATTTCTTCCTCTAAGATACAAAATTTAACTTTTTGACTTAAAAGATATTTTATCGCATTCTCCCCGTATTGAGGTGTTTTAACGGTTGTAAAACAACCAAGGTATAATAAAGTGCTGCTATGTTTTGAAACACCTGGAATAGGTTTAATTCTGCTTTTATTAATTTTAAATGGGGTTCCATATGTCTCGAGAACTTGAATCATTTCCTTTAAGCCTTCTATTTTATTCCCATCATCAAGAAATTTTTGCTTTAGCATAAACCTTTCTTCTGAAATCCCACAATCATTACAGTGAATACAATTATACAATTTAAGGTAATCTTTTTGAGTAAATTTAAATTCCTCTTTAGTTTTTAAAAGTTTTATGACTTCCTCATTTTCCAGGAAATTCTCGGGATCAATATCGCGACAAGGACATACGTATTCTTCTTTCATGAGTTTTACCTATAAAAGTAGCTCGAATAAATCTTTAGCTTTTGGATTAATCTTATTTATCTTACTAAATCTTTGTAAAATCCACCAACATGAAGGACAATAGGTTGTAACGAACTCAGCATTCGAATCATCAAAATCTTCCATTCTCTTTTGAGCAATCGCTTCAATTATATCGGTTCTATGCATATAACCCAAACCACCACCACAACACCAGTGAGGTACATTCTTAACATCATATCCGCTCTTTTCTAATATATTGTTAACAAATTTATCTACTCCTTCCCTGCCTCTATTTTTCAATTGACAAAGATGCTGTATTCCAATTTTCCCCTTTTTTTTCTTTTCTGAGGGTCTTAAGTAATCAGAAATATATACAAAATTTGGGGGATTCTTCATTTCTGGTTTATAATATTCGTTGAAAAGAAAATAACATGCAGGACATAAGCATATTACCTTATTATATTTTTGAAAAATTTCAATATTTTCTTTTTTACAAATCTCGAATTCTCTTTTTGACCCACTCGCAAACCAAGGCCAACCGCAACAGATTTCTGTATCTAAAATAGTAAAGTCAACTTTTTGTTTTAATAAATATTCTAGCGCATGTTCCGTATATCTGGGAATTCGAATAGTAGAAAGGCACCCCATAAAAAAAAGGGTATCGGATTCTTTAGGAATTCCTTCAGATTTTCTTATACGCATTTTATTTGATGGATATGGTGTTCTATATTTCTCAAAGCAATTTATCATTTCAGTAAGGCCTTCCACTTGGTTTCCATCATCTAAAAATTTTTGCTTTAGTTCAATCCTCTCTAATTCAGTTTCACATTCTCCACAATGGACACAATTATAAAGTTTTAAATAATGTTCTTGATTGAATTTAAATTCTTCCTTTTTCTGTATTAATTCTCTAACTTTATCATCTTTATAGAAATTTTTGGGGTCGATCTCTTCAGTCGGGTAATTCTTTCTTCCTTTAAATCTTTCCTTCATACATCTTACCTACAAAACGAAATAGGCATCGTTTATAAGAATTTTTTTAGTGATTATTAGATCCTTTAATATGATATAATTTTTATTTCAGAATAAAATATTTTAAATGTTAAATCTTATCATTTTAAATATGAACCTCTCTAATTTCAAAATTAAACCCAAGATGACTTATCAAAATGCTTGATGATTTGTTAATAATTAATGAATCCGGTTCTTTATTGTTTAATTGGCATCCTGAAGGGGCACAGGAAAATGGTAAAGATGATTTATTAAGTGGTTTTTTAACAGCAATAAACAGTTTTGCTACATATGAAAGAGGAGAAGATATTAAATCATTAAAGCTCCGAGAAACTTATATTATATTTGAAAAGCGTGATGATCTCTATCAAAAGCTTACCTTTGTAGTAACAACCAAGAACACTGAGTTAACAGAGCTATTACATTCTTTCATTCATCAAATAATGGATCAATTCATAGCTGAATTTGAACCCCTCCTGAATAAGGAATTTGATGGAGAAATAACAGCTTATAAAAAATTTAAAGAAAATGTAAATCAAATTAATTATGCGCTAGGCTTAGATGTGTTGGCATCAAATATAGTGGAAATCGAACAAGAGTCCACTTTAAAAGCTATCATTTATATTGAACCTAAAAGTGGAACTGTATTTTACATTCACGCTAAACAATATACAGATAAAGAAAAGTTAAGTTTTTTAATTCCACTTGTTCTCAATTCAGCTAGATTATTGTATCAGAATTATCTTAATGAACCTTTAAATTGGTTTCTTTTAAATAGTGTTCAAAGCGAAACTATAGTCGTTGAACCAAGAAAAAATATAGTAATCGTAAAGCAGTTTAATTTATCAAATAATATTGAAAAAGAATTCTTATCATTGGAGTTTTTTAAAGAAGAGGGAAAATATCTTAAAAAGCCTAACAAATTAATAGAGAAATTTAAGAATATTATTTGGGATTTAAATATACGACAACTCTACTTGGTTGATTTAGTAGGAAAAGTTCTTTATTCTAAGATTTTTGATAAGAATTATGATTGTAGTGAGTATATTCCTGAAACAATTAGCTTTTTAACCTCGTCTAAGAAAGTGAATACTGAAATATATAATAGAGTTTTATTTTATGCTGCAATTGGAGGTGAAAGAATACTAACGATATGTATTAATTTTAACAATTTTGCCCTAACTCTTATAGGAAATGTTAAAGATTTTAAAGATTTTGATTTCCTCCAGAATATTTGTTTAACGATATATAAACAGTTAAAATAAATTATAATTATAAATTTTAAATTAAACGCTGGGTTTTTTCTAAGTTAAAAATAAAGATCATATTTAAAATATTAGATGTGAAACTTAGCAATGTTCATGGAATTATGGACTGAATTAATGATTCTCCAAACTTTAATTGGGTATTGTTTTGTATTAGCTAATGAATTCATAGGTATTTATAATATTAGAGATTTAAATCTAATGAAGGGAGATTTCGTATTAGTTCGTTATCATAAGCGATTTGGTTGGATAGAAATTTCCATTTTCTATATCTTATTTGGTCAGTGCATGTATGGCCTTTATACTCACATAATCACGTCAGATCCTCTATTATTCATACCTTCTGGCGTTTGGGCTCATACTTGGATTGGTGGTTTTATTGCAACAATATTGGTCACCTTTAAATTTCTCGTGGCAAGGTTTAAGAAAGACAAGATCTATATTTTTGGGAAATATATCGGTCCAGTAGGATTTTTTGGTTGGAGTTTATCACATTGGACAAGTCTCTATAATTTCTATTTTGTTATATTACCATACTGGAATTCAATAGGAATTGAAGTCATTATTGTGCCTATATCATTCATTTGGGCTGCAATTATACCATTTATCGGAGCTACAGGGCTGTTTTTATTGGTGTTATATAAGAGAGGGAGCTCTATAAAAGAAAAGACTCGGTTTGCTTTTAATCAAATTGCCTTTTTACTACATGGTGTAACCTTTGGTTATGAAAAGTCT